>TARA_R110002096_G_scaffold288852_3_pt1 | contig 43031 bp, 33 predicted proteins | sample TARA_R110002096 | Tara Oceans TARA_R110002096 (sample SAMEA4397295) | marine metagenome | biome: Polar Biome; feature: [DCM] deep chlorophyll maximum layer (ENVO:01000326); material: water (ENVO:00002006), including particulate matter (ENVO:01000060) such as... | depth 35 m
TGCTTCACCCGGTAGCTCAGTTCGCGGGCTTGCTGTGCAGCACGACGTAGAGCGGGTCGGATCCAACCGCGCCGATCACGGTGTACTCCTCGCCGGGTACCGAAGTGCTGGTGCGGAACAGCGTGTTGATCTTGCCATCCGTGGTCTTCAGCAACGCGCATTCGCTGAAGCTGAGCATGCGGGACTCCGGGTCGTAGGCGGCCGGGCGCAGCGCGAGCTCATGCGTGCCGAAGTCGGCCGACTCGAGCAGTATGGACAACCGTTCCTGTGCTTGGACCGACGTGCGAATCATGCCCACGGCTTGACGGTGGACGGTCTCCATGCCGGTCAGCTGCTTGAGCCCGTCCGCGAGTTCCTTGGGTAGGCGCGCGCTCTCTGCGGAACCGTGCGCAGCGACCAGGTAGCACGTCAGCAAGACCTGTTGGGCCGGCGTGTCGATGCGCTTCAGCACGGCGAGCATCTCGTCGACCTTGGGTTGGAAGTCGTGCAGGACCAGCGTGCTGCGTTCCTGGACCAGGCTGATGTTGTTGAACGAGGAACCGTTGTCGTTGTGCCACGTATGGCGGAATGAACGCAACGCCTCGAACGCAGTTTCCATCGAGACGAAGCGCGTGGCGTACTCGCGCACGACACGGGTTTCGTTCGAATTCGTAGTCGGTTGGAAGGCGTGGTCGAGTTCGGTGAGCAGCTCGAGAGCACGACGCTTTCCCGCTTCGATGTCGTAGATCAGGATCGTATCGCCCAGGACCTGCATCGTCGGGTGGGACATGATCTCGCCCGTGATCTCGTCACGAACCCGCATCTTGTGGGCCACCAGGTCCTTGGCCACCTCGTACAGATCGTAGACCCCCAGGTTGACCGGCTTGTACTGGGCCATGACGAGCAGATCGCTGGTCGGGTAGTTCGGCTCCTGGCGATTGCGCCCGCCGGAGACCGTCGCTTCGTCCTGAACAGTAGGAGCGGGTAGAGATGCGGCAGGGGTCGGAACAGCAGCCAACATGGGCAACAACAAGAAGATGGGCGTCGTGATATTCATCGCGAAAGGGTCTCCGAAGGAGGTTCAGGGTGGGCTCCGGCGGCCTCGGTGCCGAAGTGGGTGGGGGCCGCGTCATCGACGGCGGGTGGAACGAGGATCAAGCGCACGTTGCCGCTGCGCATCTCGATGCTTCCATCGATGCGCGGACGCACGGTCGGCTGCGCGTGGGCGACCTGCGGCGTCGGCGGCTCGGGTCGCTGCACGGGCGTTCCGATGAATCGAACGATCAACACGACGGCGGCCGCGGTACCCAGCGCGGCGAGCGCCGAAGGCAGAAGTCGCAGGAGCGTGGAGCGTCGAATCGGATCGGCGGACCTCGGCGCGAACCGAGCCTGCGTGGGCAACTCGGGTGTTTCGAGCGACGTCCAGGCCGCGCGCATCCAGTCGTTCACGGCCGCCGCCAACTCGTCCGGCGCTTCGACGTCCGCATCCGGTGCGGGGGCACGCAGATCGGACCAAGCTTGGCGCAATTCGCCGCGCAGCGCGTCGTCGTCGAAACGTGACGCATCACCTCGATCAGAGCGCGCACTCATGCCTCGCCTCCATCGGGAACGAGACCCGGGAGCTTCGACCCGATCACGTGACGCAGTCGGCGGCGGGCGAGGGTCAGGATCGAACGCACGCTCGATTCCGTGATGCCCAACGCGGTGGCGACGACCTTGGTGTCTCCACCTTCGAGGTCGCGCAGGACGTAGACCTCGCGTTCGCGCGGCGACAGCATCGAGAGCACCGAACGCAGGACTTCGCGCACTTCGCGATTCGCAGCCGTCGCCGCCGGATCGGGCAGCGAGTCCGGCAACCCGAATGCGTCCGCGTCCCGCATCACCTGGCGCTCCGCTTCCTGGCGCGCACCGATCCTGCGCATGCGATCGCGGCAGAGGTTCGCCACGACCGTGTTGCGCCACGCGTCGTACGGGCGTTCGGGATCCCAGCGGGTCAGTCGATCGGAGAGGTGCAGCATCGCGTCCTGGGCCACGTCGTCCGCCTCCTCCGCATCGGCGAGCATGCCGAAGCACACCTTCCAAACCCTCGGATGCTCCCCCCGGAACCACGCGTCGAGCGCATCGGGTTCGTCTCGGAGAACCGCCCGCGCCAGTCGGGTCGAGGGGGATTCCCCAGGGACCTCGTGGTCCGGCTGGGGGGTGGGGTCGTTCATGACTGCCAGGGGTACGCGAGGGGGCGTTCGAGCGCTGAAGGCCGCGTCCCTATTCTCGCAGGATCCCCTCGGACGGCTCGCTAGGCGGGGCATTCCCGCAGTCCGGACCACCCTGAACGAAAAAGGAGCGCCCACCTTCCCGGATGGGCGCTCCAGCTCTCGTTCGGACTCGGATCACCCGCGTGGCAACGTGCCCACGCTGGTGGATCCAGGTCCAACCTCCCCGGGGTCGGGGAGGGTGGGGCACTGCGGAAAGACGGGCAGTGACCCTGAGTGACGCTTGACACACCTTCGATTCGCGGTCTTGGACATGCTGCTTTCCTACCCGAGGGTGGACACTCCTAGCGTTGAGTACGGACGTGCAGCATCAGATGTGCACAGCCGCTTGGATTTTTGATTGGGATTCGCGGAACGAAAATTTCGCTTTGAGATGCTCGGGCCACGAATTCACGCGAGCGGTCCAGGAGGAACACGAAGCGAAGGAGTTCGATGCAGCGAGCGTCGTCTCGAGAGGTGCCACCCCGCCGATCCTTCGACGGGTTGCCTGCCAGGGGCCCGTAGAAGAACCGGAGAGTTCGGTTGCAAAACGGCGGGGCGACGCGGGACGTACGCGTTTCAGCCCGTTGGGTTTCCGGTTTGAGCCGTTTGCTTCGCAAAGGGTGTGTGTAGCTGGAAATCCCCGATAGCGCCCGCAGATTCGCTCGAACGGGTGAATCGGCGTGTTGCCCTCGACGGAAACCCCAGGCGTGGTGTGATTCGATCGTGCGAACCGTCAGCACGCAACGTGTGCCGATGCTTGATGTCGCGCTGCCCCGAGGCGTCTTGGCCAACGGGTTCGCATGCCGTTGCCCTCGCACGTGACGGTCGATCGACGGGACGCATCACGTCCGGTTGCGTGATCGGAGGCACGCGCCTCAGGTCATCGCGCGAACGGCCTGCACCTGCACGATCGTCCTTGGCGGATTCGAACGCCGTGGTCCCGGTCCGAACGCGCGCGAGCCGAGTCGAGCGCGAGGGCGAATTCAGCGCGCGTCCGGCTTGCGGACCGGGAGCTTCTGGAACAGAGCCAGGCGGCTCGGGATCGGCGGGAAGTCGATCAGCGCGCGCCATCCCGAGAAGGCGCTCGCGTCGCACCCGAGAGCCTCGAATCCATCGCCGATCATCCCGGCGTAGTCTCCGAACAACGGTGTCTCGACGTTGGGATTCGTCATTCCCAGCGGGATCGTCTCGATCCGAAGAGGCAGGGAAGGGATGTCCTCGACCGAGGTCGCGATCAGGCTGGCTTGCATCGTGTCGAGCAACGTGGCGGCCACTTCGGGGTCGGTCGTGAGCGAATGATGCACGAACAGGTCGACCTGGGTGGTTTCGACGGGGAGATCGATGGAGAGTTGGTACTCACCCAACTGGTTCGGCTCTTCCTTGCGGAAGTCGGCCCATTCCTTCAGGAACCAGCCCGCGAACCCGTTGACGGAACTCGTGCGCCCGACGCGGTCCCCATGCAGGCGGAACTCGCGGATGCCGGATCCGGGGGCACTGGTCGAACTCACCTGCAGGTCCGGTGAGGAGTACCGGGAGAGGATGGGGGCGCCATCGACCACGGCGTCCGGGTCGAGTGGATGGAATCGGTCGTCTCCCTGCGGAGCGGTCGGGCCGGCATACGACCGTCGCGAGATGGTCCAGGTCGTGTTGCTGCGCAACCACTCGAGACCGACGACACCGCTCATGTGGACCGAATCGTAGACCAGGTTCGGCCCGCGGCCCGGACCGAGGATGAACGTGCCCATGCGTGCGCGCGCCTTGATGCCGCGCAGGATCGCGTTCTCCCGGTAGGCCGCGCGGCGCATGCTCGCCGTTTCGGACGCGGACTCGTCCTGCAGTCGCATCGAGGCCAGGATCGCCGCCAAACCGGTTCGATCGACGGCGTGTTCCTCGACCATGTCGCAGTAGCGGTCGAAGGCTGCCCGAGCTTCTTCGAGGGGACCTTCGGGAGAGGCGGCGAGCTCGGCACGATCGAAGAAGATGCGCATGCCGCGTTGGCCAGGAATCAGATCGGCGGCTTCCACGACGGAGTCCGACGTGGCCAGTCGGCAGACCTTCCACGAAACGCTCTTGTCGATCCCGAGGGCGCGCGAGACGTCCTGGCTCTTGCTCGCGTCCTGGCCCAGGACGTCGAACAGCACGGACAACGAGGTCCGAAGATCGATGACCGTCCGGTTCAGGTCGTCGAGGAAACTGGTCGCGCGGTCCGCATCGGAACTGCGGATCAAGTTCGCTTCTTGTTGCTCGGAAGGCGTCATGGTTCGCTTGCGGATCGTCGCATTCGACGCATCGCGCCGTGAGTGTATCGGCCCGTTCCAGCGTTGAAATGGCCAACCGAAGACCATTGCCCACTCCCCCCGGGCGGGCCCCGATGAAGCGGGCTCGAGCGGCCTGCAGGTCCTTGCTCGTGGCGCCAAGAAGACGGTTCCGGAGGCTATCGCGAAGGGGGCGATTCCACTCCAGGGGCCCTTCCGTAGTCGGGGAGGGGGAATCCGCATTCGAGCCGGGCTCCTGTGTCCCCAAGTGCGCCCTGCTTCTCTAGAGAATCTTGCCAGATCGCCGAGTTTGCACCACGATTTCGGGTGTCGCCTGCCGTTCCTTCCAACCTCTCACCGACCCGCCATGAACATCATTCTCTCGACGCTGACCACCTTGGGTGTCATCGCACTGTCCTCCTCCGCTTCGGCCCAGACGTTCGACGCCTGCGGCACCATGCTCGACAACCCCAACGGCGGTCCGTCGAGCACGACGTCCTGCCGCATGTTCGTCGAGGACGGCACCGGCCTGATCTATCAGGTCGAAGGCGGACCCCAGGGCTTCAACCACGGGGATCGCGTGCGTGCGACCGGCGACGTCATCTTGATCTTCGGCACGTTCTGCTGGGGACCGATCACGGGCGGCATGATCCAGAACGCCACCCTTGTGGTGGACCCGACGTGTGACATCGTCGTCGTCCCGCCGATCAACGTCCTTTGCGATCCGGCTGTCGACCACTACCAGGGCGACTACGTCAAGCTGGACGACAGCGCGTTCGGTTCCGGATCTGGAAGCGATCTGCACCTCGACGCCAAGGACGGTCCGGACGGCGAGTTCGGCTTCTTCCTGATGTCGATCGATGGTTCGGCCATGACCACGGTGTTCAGCGGCGTGCTGTGCTTGGGCACTCCCCAGGGACGCTACAACCCGCAGATCGCCACCAATCAAGGACTGCCCCAACTCAACTCCCTCGGTCAGTTCAACGCGGCCGGTGACCTGGTCAACATCTCCGGTACCTCCTCGACGGGATTCGGCTTCGATGTCCCGACCGAGCTGCCGTTCTCGCCCATCGGTCAGGGGATCTCGTCCGGCGATACGCTCTACTTCCAGTGCTGGTACCGCGATCAGGTGGCGCCGCTACCGAACCCCGGCAGTTCGGCCAACTTCTCGAACATGATCGAGGTCACGTTCCCCTAACTCCTAGTGGTTCGTGTCGCTTCCAAGCGGCCATCTGCGACGGGGCGTCCCACGGGGACGCCCCGTTCGCATTGTGCTGAGTGTGTCGTGCTGAGTGTGTCGTGCTGGAGGCGCACAAGTGCCACTACACCCCGCGTGCGAACAACTGGGTCGGGTCGCGGAACGCTTTGAACTCGATCGCATTCCCGGAAGGGTCGCGCAGGAACGCCGTGCCCTGTTCTCCGACCTGTCCGGCGAAGCGGACGTAGGGCTCGATGACCCAATCGACCTCGGCCGCGTCGAGGCGTGCGGTCAGGCTCTGCCACGCATCCCATTCGAGAACGAGTCCGAAGTGGGGGACGGGGACGTGCTTGCCGTCGACCGAGCTGGCGGAGTCGTCGACGCGCGGCGTGAGGTGAACGACCAGTTGGTGCCCGTGGAGATCGAAGTCGATCCAACTCTGCGAGGATCGACCTTCGGGGCAGAGCAGGACGTTTCCATAGAACTCGCGCGCAGCCGCGAGGTCGTGGACGGGGATCGCAAGGTGGAAGGGCGGGCGGTTCATACATGCCATTCTCGTCGATCCAGTGGTGTGATGCACACTCACCTCCCTAGGGCGGGAGTCGATTCCTCACATGAGGAATGCCGGGCACGGTCGGGGCAGCACGACGGGTTTCGGGGCCCCGCACCGCATGGCATGCTGCTTGCCACGCCGTCGGATTCTCCGTTCCCCTGCCACGCCCACCATGAATCCTCGCTTCCTGATCGTCCTCGCTCTGCTCCTCGGTGGCGCTGGTTACTTCGCTCTGCGTTCGGGGCCTTCCGACGCGGCGACCGACGCGCTCGATCCGTCGGCCCGTGACGCAACCATCGCGGGCACGGACCCGACCGCGGCTGATCTGAGTGGGGACGACCTGGCGTCCGACGGAGTGGGCGAGACGCGGTCCGTTGCACCAACGAACATGGACGGGGTGGACGCCGACCTCGGTGCGGGCGCCGAGGTGCGAACGTTCGAGGGGCGCGTGTTGGACCCGCTGGGCAACGGGGTCGCCGGTGCGCGCGTCGAACTGATCGTCGAGGGTGAGCGGGGGGTCTTGAGCCTGAACGTCTTCGGCAACAACGACGACACGCTCGTCGCGGAGACCGATTCCATCGGCGGATTCAGCTTCCCTGCAACGGCGACCGGAACCACTTCGAAGGTGCGCGTCCTGGCCCGGGGCTTTCGCATCCTGGAGACGCAGACCGAATCCGAGGACCTGGGGAACCTCACTCTCGAACGCGGTGCGATCCTGACCGGGGTCGTGCTGTCCGCAGAAGGCGGGCCCGTGCGCGGTGCGAACGTGACGCGGCGTGGATCGCAAGGCACGGCTGGAATGTTCTCGGTCACGCTCGACGCGGCCCTGGGCGCACCGAGCGGAACGCGGTCTGGCAACGTGAGGGAAGGCAGCACCGTGACGGCTGCCGACGGCAGTTTCGATCTTCCCCACGAGCCCGCCGGAGCCTACCGACTGACGGCTCGGCACGACGAGCACCCGAGGGCCGTCGTCAACGGTGAGGTCGCCGAAGGTGCGACGTCCCAAGTGCGTGTTCAGTTCGAGCCCGCAGGTGTTCTCGAAGGCGTTCTGCTCGGGTTCGCTCCGGATGATCGCTCGACGTTGCGCGTGCGTACACGTCGCGTCCAGGAAGCGGGTAGCGGCACGGGCGAAGCGCCCCGCATCTTGGGCTTCGACAATCCGGAACAGACCACCACGCCGGGGGCCGACGGCTCCTTCGCGCTGAAAGGTCTCGTCGTCGGAGCCTCGTACGAGGTCTGGGCGACCGAGGAACTCGGAGGCTTCTGGGAGTCCGACACGTGTTCCGAAGTGCTGTCCGCAAGCGTTCCCTCCTCGGGGCTGGCGCTGCACTTCGTCCAGGGCGGACGTCTGCAGTTCCAGGTCGTCGACGCGAAGACGCTGGAGTCGGTGACGTCGATGCACATCAAGGACGAGTGGGAGTCCGGGGGCACGCCCACTTTGGACTTCGGCAACGCCGCGGCGCCCAAGGACTATCCGGGCGGACACGTGACTCTGGAGTCGTTGCGTCCCCCCGGTGGATCCAATTCGTTGCAACTGCACATCCGTGCGCCCGGGTACCGCACGTACGAGACCACCGTCTCCGTCGGCGAGTTGGCCGACCTGGACCTGGGTGTGATCCACCTGACGCCGACCGCTCGCATCGTCTTCACGGTGAAGGACTCGGACGGCAAACCCGTCGCAGACGCCAAGGTCAGCCTGTTCGACAACACGTCCTCCGGCATGTCGATCGTGGACGGCTCCGATGGGGAGGACGAGCCTGAAGGCGGTGTCTTCATCTCAGCTCGCGTCTCCTTCGAGAGCGAGGACGGCGAGCAAGGGGGCCTGGTGACCACGATGGGTGGCAGCAGCCTGTTGGCGAAGGGGCGGACGGACGCCACGGGGCAGTGCGTGATCGAGCTGCCCGACGAGAACGCGGTTCGGCTGAAGGTCTTCAAGGAGGGCTTCGCGCCCTATGAAGTCGAGGACTTCCCCTTGCCTCGCGCCGGCGAGCACGAGGAGGAGGTCGTCCTGTCACGCGGAGGTCGGGCCACCGTCACGGTCTACGACGCGCGAGGGAGCGTCGTTCCGAAGGTCCGCATCGAGCATCATGAGTCCGGCGACACCCACACCACCGACGCCGCCGGTGAGGTGCACCTCGAGTTCCTGCCGCCCGGGCTGCATCACTTCCGCTTGCAACCCAAGACGGCTTCGCAGAGCGGGATCTTCGTGGTGAACGACGGACCGTCCGAGGACCCGGACCTGACAGCCTGGACCGAGGTCCTGGTGCAGGAGGACGGCGTCGTCCAAGTGGCGTTGACCCAGGCACCGCAAGCCCTGTTGCGGGGGCGCATCACCCAGCGCGGCAAGGCCCTGAAGCGCGCCAATCTGCTGCTGATCGCCAGGGACGACCAAGCCGATCCAGCCCAGTTCGCCGGTACCGAGCTGGAGACGGGTACGGCCAAGGACAAGACGAGTTTGACCGGCGCCTTTGAGTTCCGACCGGTGGATGCGGGAGCCTACACGTTGGTCATCCGGCACCCCGACCGGCAGATGGCCGAGCGACTCGAGGTCGTGTTGCGCGAAGGCGAGCGCACTTGGGACCTCGACCTGGGTCTGACCTCGGTGCGCGGCCAGGTGCGGAACGAAGCCGGCGATCCGATCGCGGGCGCACAGGTCTCGGCCCACGTCATCGACCCCGATGGCGCGCCGGGCACCTTCCGCGTCGTGGGCCACCTGGGCGGCATGTCCGATTCCGGCGTGACGACCGACGCCGACGGCCAATACGAACTGGCGGGCGTCGCGAGCGGGACTCCGATCTCCATTCACGCTCGGGTCGAAGGGCTCGCGCCGGCGCGTTCGGGACCCATCGAATTGGCCGCGGATCAGGAGCGCAGCGCCGTGGACCTGGTCCTCGAGGTCGGCGCGACGCTGGTCGTCGAGTACGAGGAGAGCGCAGAGACGATGCGGTTCCTCTCCGCGACTCACTCGGACGGGACCACGCAGATGGAGCAGGCCACGGGGACGAGCGTGACCCTGGACGGCCTGCAATCGGGCGACTGGACGTTGCAGCTGTACGGCCTGAACGGCGACGATCCGATCGAGGAGCAGGTCACCGTCGCGAAGGGCATCGAGTCGACGGTCGTGCTCGACGGCGCTTCGGACTAGGTCACCGCAATCGGCCGAAAGGACGCTGTGAGCGGTCAACTCGGGTGAACCTCGAAGGCGACGCAACGCTCCGTGGTACGTGACACGTCTCCATAGCAACGTCAGCGAGGTCACGGTCGTCGCAGGGCTGCGCCCCTCGCGTTGGAACGGACTTGCGATGTGCGCACCGCGCATTCGTTTCGTCGACGACGACAACCCTCCGGCGATCGCGCTCCATCGCTCGTTGGGAATCACCCCGATCGGCGCAAGAAGGCTCGGGCTCCGGAGTCACGCCGTTCGGAACGGACCGCGGCTCCGGTCTCGTGGTGCCCCGAATCGCATCGTCCCAGCTTCAGAAAGACGACAGACATGCGGGCTCTACCGGTCCACCGGTGGCAACAGGATGACGACGCATGACGACTGCGGATTCATGATCGGTGCGAGTGCCGATGGCTGAGCTAGAGTGTTCGCCGTCCCACCCCGGAACCAGCTCCACGAATCATCATGAAGACCGCCCACTTGACGTTGCGCCTCGTCGCGATCACCGCAACCGCAACCCTCGCTCTCGCCCAGGACGGACCGCCTCCCGGTGGTTTCGGTGGACGCGGTCCAGGCGGACCTGGAGGTGGTGGCCCGAACAACGAGACCATCGAACTCGTCAAGGACTTCGACGCCAACGGCGATGGCTGGCTGAATCGCGAAGAACGTGATCTGGCCCGCGTGGAGATGACCAAACGTCAGGCCGAAAGTGCTGGTCGCCGCGGTGGTCGACGTGGACCGGGTGGGCGAGAGGGTGGCCGGAACGGTGGTGAACCGACGACGCCGCCCGAACTGCCTGCCTTCGACGCGACCACGGCCTCGATGCACCCCGAATCCGGTCTCTACGACGAAGGCGTCCTGCGCACGATCTTCTTCGAGTTCGAGAGCGACGATTGGGCCGAGGAGATCGAGGCGTTCTACCGTTCGGACGTCGAGATCCCCGCGACGATGACCGTCGACGGGAAGACGTACCAGCACGTAGGCATCCGCGGTCGCGGGAACACCTCGTTCCGCAATATCAAGAAGTCGCTCAACGTCTCGATCGACGCGGTTCACGACAAGCAACGCCTCTACGGCTACAAGACGCTCAACCTGCTGAACGCGAATCAGGACCCGAGCATGATGCGTGAGGTGCTGTTCAGCCATATCAGCCGCGAGCATGCGATCGGACCGAAAGCGAACTTCGTGCGCGTCGTGATCAACGGCAAGTACTACGGCTTGACGGCGAACGTCCAGCAGTACAACAAGGACTACCTGAAGGACAACTTCGACACGTCCAAAGGCGTGCGCTGGAAGGTACCGCCCGACTTCAGCGGTGGTGGTGGCCTCATGTATCACGGTCAGGACCTCGAGCCGTACAAGTCGGCGTACGAGGCCAAGTCGGGATCCATCAAGAAGGGCGATTGGAAGGCCCTGGTCGAGCTCTGTCGCGTGCTCGAGGAAGCCAGCGACGAGGAACTCGCTGAAGTGCTTCCGACGATGATGGACATCGAGCTCACGCTCTGGTTCCTGGCGCTCGACAACGTCCTGATGGACGACGACGGCTACTTCAGTCGGGCGAGCGACTACCTGCTCTATCGCAACGAACAGGGCATCTTCTACATGCTGCCCCACGACAACAACGAGACCTTGCGCAACGGTCGCGGCGGCGGCCCTGGTGGACCGGGCGGTCCCGGTGGACGGCGCGGATTCGGTGGTCGCGGTGGCGAGCGTGGCGGACCCGGTGGCGGCGGACCTGGCACCGGCGGACCTGGCGACGGCGGACCTGGCGACGGCGGACCCGGCGACGGCGGACCCGGCGACGGAGGACCCGGGGGCGGCGATGTCCGCCTCGAGCTCGGCTTCACCCAGGACGGTCCGCCGCCCGGTCGTCCCGAAGGCGGTCGTCCCGAAGGCGGTCGCCCCGAGCGCGGTGGACAGGAACCCGGCGGTCGTCGCGGCGGTCGTCGTGGTGGCGGACCCGGTGGTCAGGCGCAAGGTCCGCGCGAACCGTTGACCGGCATCGACGATCCCGCACGCCCGGTGATCCGTCGCCTGTTGGCGAACCCGGAATGGCGCGCGACCTATCTGGGTCACGTGAAGTTCCTGGCCGAGCACTGGCTCGACTGGAAGAACCTCGGCACCCTCGTCGACCGGTACGCCGGTGTGATCGAAGGGGCCGTCGCCGCCGACGTGCAGGGCCCGGGTCTCGACGCCTGGCGCGCATCCCTGGCCGGCGAGACCAACTCGCTCAAGAGTTTCGCGGCCGAGCGTCGCAAGTTCCTCCTCGAGCACGCATCGATCACCAGCCTCGAAGACTGAGTCCTTGCGTTCGTCACCCCAAGCACCGCCGCGGCAGGGTCCGCGCACCGAGCTGAAGGTCCTGCTGGACGCCGATGCCGCTGCAATCCTGCTCGCCCGTTGTTCCGAACAACTGCAACCGGATTCGCATGCCGCGGATCCGGAGCTCGGTGTCTACCAGGTCGATTCCGTCTACTTCGACACGCCCGCGCTGCTGGCCTGTGGTGACGACGACTTCCCCAAGTACCGCTCGCGGCGCTACGACCGTGCGGAGCCCTCGACGCACTTCGAGGAGAAGTACAGTCACAGCCCGAAGGTCTGGAAGCGTCGGGTCGCGTGTTCCGCAGCCGAGATCGACGCGCTGTCGACCACGTCCTCGGACCTTCCCGGCGGGCTCTTGTGGTTCCAGGGCCGCGTGCGCCAGTTGGAGTTGACTCCGCAACTGGCCGTCGCCTATCGACGCCATGCGTTTCACGACGGGAACGGCACGCGGATCACGTTCGACGATCGGATCCACGTCGCGGCCACCAATGGGGGAACGGATTACTCCGCATCGAACGGCGGGACGCTGCTGAACGATCAGACCGTGCTCGAGCTGAAGTTCACCGGCGACGAGCCCGCTCTCGTGACCGAGATCCTGGCCTCCGTTCCGGATCCGGCACCCTTCTCCAAGTACCGTACGGGCATGCGATTGCTGGAGAGAATCTGATGGACGCGACGTGGAGCGACGACTTGTTCGCGCGGGAAGTCGTGGCGACCGAGGTCGACTTTCACCTCGAGTTGCTGGGTCGATTCGGATTGGCCGCAGCTCTGGGCTTGGTCATCGCCGGGCTCTATCGCTGGGCGCGACCTCCGGGCCAAGGCCTGAAAGGTCTGGCGAGCACCGTGATGTTGCTGACGCCGTTGATCACGATGGTGACGCTGGCGGTCGGTTCGAACATCGCCGCTGCGTTCACCTTGGTCGGCACGCTGGCGATCGTGCGTTTCCGGACGTCGATCCGGGACCCCCAGGACACGGCCTACGTGATCTTCGCGGTCGCGGCCGGCCTCGCGTCCGGGAACATGTCGTACTGGGTCGCTCTGTACGGGACGCTGGTCGTCGGCGGGTTGATCGCCGGCACACGGCTGCTCGGCGATACGCAGGCGAACGTGTCCCGCGTGACGCCCGCACAGGGTGGAGCGCCCGCGCGAACCCTCGTGCTCGTGCTCTGTCCTCCCGATCCTGACGCGGCGGCCTGGGCCGACACGATCCAGGCCCATGGGGGAGTCCACGAGGTCGTTTCGACCAAGGTCGATGGCGGAGCACAGACCCTGACCATGCAGATCGCGGTGCGCGGCATCGGAGCCGAAGAGTTGGCGCGGGTGTCCGTCGAGTTGCTCTCGGCCCCCGAAGTGCGCTCCGCCTCGTTCCGAGCGCTCTGAGAGGCCGGATCGGTGGGTATGGCGTAGGATTTGGGCGTCCCATGCCCACGAATCGAACCATGCAAACTTTCCTCCGCATCCCCGCGCTCGTCTCCGCATCCCTCCTTCTGACCACCGCCGTTCATGCCGGTGACCTGACGGTCACGATCGACGCCACGGTGTTCAGCAATTCGCTCGGTGGTTCCTTGGCCGGGGCGGCTGCGGGTGATGCGGTCGTCATCAGCTTCGAGGTCTCAGCCTCCGGCACCGTGATCTCCCCTGGGCAGTACTCCACCTACGCGGTGGACATCCCGACGTTCCAGGTCATGGCCGGCGGGGGGACCGTCACCGCTACCAGTGGCAGTATGCAGTTGGGGATCTACGACGATTTCCCCGTCTCCGACGGCGCCACCATCGGATACACCCCGATCGGAGGTGGCTACGCGTTCGAAATGTCGGCCTCGGACTCCTCCGGAGCGATGTTCTCCTCGGTCGACCTGGGCGCTCTCGTGGGGACCTACACGGGCGTGCAGTTCAACAGCGTCAACTACGCTGCACTCAGCGACGGAGGTACAGCGTTGGACCTCACGTTGGACGCGATCGCCATCGCGCCGATCGTGAGCGTCCCGGTCCTCGGTTGCACTCCGGCCAATCCGCACTACTTGGGTGGTTCGGTGACGTTGGCCGGCAGCGCCTTCGGGCTCGCCGGTGGCAGCGGTCTGCACATCGATGCCGCTGGCGGACCTCCCTCCGAGTTCGGGTTCGTCATCATGTCGAGCGACGGCAGTGCGTCCACGAACTTGTTCCAAGGCGTGCTGTGCCTCGGGACTCCCCAGGGCCGCTACAACCCCCAGGTCGCCGCCAACCAAGGACTCCCGCAGCTCAACTCGCTGGGGCAGTTCGACGCCGCAGGCGTGTTCCAGAACCTGGTCGGGACGTCGGTCGCGGGATCGGGGTTCGACGTACCGAGTGAGCTCCCGTTCTCGCCTGCGGGCCAGACGATCGCATCGGGTGACACGTACTTCTTCCAGGTCTGGTACCGCGACCAGGATGGCGGAGGTGGTCCGTCGGCGAACTTCTCGGACACGATCGAGGCGACGTTCCCCTGATCCCTGAAGGCGCACGCCGATGACCGTTCTCGACGTACGCCTCCTGGGCGACGCGGATGTCGACGCCTATGTCGCGTTGCGCCGCGAGATGCTGGCGGACACTCCGTGGTCGTTCCTGGCGACCCCCGAGGACGACGTCGCCTGTGATCCGGTGGGCTTGCGTGCGCGCATCGCCCAGGATCAGAACGACATCGCCGGCGCGTTCGATGCGACCACGGGGGCGCTGCTGGCGGTCGCCGGTTTCGGCCGCATGCAGCGCCAGAAGGTGCGGCACCGCGTCGGTGTCTGGGGTGTCTACACGACTCCTGCGGCGCGCGGCCGAGGTGCAGCGCGAGCGGTGATGACCTTGGCGATCACCACGGCGCGTGGCTGGGACGGCGTGCGCTGGATCGGGCTGTCCGTGTCGGACGAGGCACCGGCAGCTCTGGGTCTGTACGAGTCCCTGGGCTTCGAACTCTGGGGGACGGAGCCGGTCGCCATGGTCGTGCAGGGGCGCGACCACGCGGAGCTGCACATGGCCCTCGAGCTCTAGCGCGGTCCCCTCGCCTGATCGCGCCCGAACGGTCGCCTTCGGCTCCCTCGCGCGCACTCCAGGTCCGATCTGGTGCTAGTCGCTGGGTTCGAGCACGACGATCAGGGGGGCATCCGGTTCGTTGTTCGCCAGGGCCGCAGCGAGTCCCAACGCGAACGGTTGGAAGCCCTCCAGTTCGATACGCAGACGCGTGTGGGCGTCGATGCGCTCGTGGAAGGAGGAGCGTGGCGTGCGCGTCTCGGCCCACGCCTCCGTACCGGGACCACGGTCGAGGATCGTGGGCACCTCGCCCAATGACTCCAGCGTCACGGCGTGGACCACCTCGATCCGGAAGGGCCGCAGCCGAACGCGCGCAGTGCGTCGGAACGTGATGTTCCGGGTTCCATGTTGCGCGTGCACGAGCGGCGGTTCGAACGTGTCGCTGCTGACGTCGCGGTTCGCGCTGATCACGAATGGACCTTCGGCGTCCGAGTGGAAGCTGAATTCACCGAGGGCGTTCGTCTGTGCGGACGCGGTCTCACCTCCGAACTCGATCGCGATCGGTTGATTGCGCAGAGGCTTGTCGTTCTCGTCGACGACCCGGCCCGTGAGAGCGACCGGACCCTCGTCCCGCAACCGGATCTCCAGCTCGCGGTCCTCTCCAGGTTGTAACTCGATGCCGCTGACGGTGTGCAGCCCGCCCTTGCGCAGGAACACGTTCACGTTGACCCGCATCGGAAGCAGGCCTTCGAAGGTCGCTCGGCCGGCGGCGTTCGTGGTGCGACCCAGCGTTTGCGTCAGGCCGCGCATCGACGAATCGGGGATGGACTCGACGCGGATGTCGCGCACGGCCTCGCCTCCGTACGTCAACACCGTCACGTTCAAGGTCGCGCACTTCACGAGCTGGACGTGGACGAGATCGGGGAGGGTCTCCGGTTCGAACTCGGTGGGCGCTGCGACATATCCCTCCTTGGTCTGGGCCCAGATCCGAAAGCCGCGTGCGCCTTGGTGAGACTCGTAGTCGAAATGGACGGTGTCCTGGGTCGGAGCTCCGGCCTTGGCCGTTTCCTCGAGCGCTGGATCGGCCAGGTCGGGGGAACTGCTCGGGACGTGGTTCGGATCGGTGGAACCCGACTTCAGGACGTGACCGATGGCCTGGAAGAACACCTCGGTCCGGAGCGGCTCGGAACCCGGGGACACGACCCGGATCGACACGATCTGGTCCAGTGACTTGATGCGCAGGGTGATCAGCGCCGGCTCGTCGTCGTCACTCCGCTCGATCGTGAAGCGCGACTCGACGAGTCGTTCTCCGAGCGCTCCGTTCTGGAGTCTGAAGGTCCAGATGTCGTTCGGGTGCCGCTCGGCGGACAGCGGCATGTGTCCGGGGCGACTCTCCGGCATATCCGGGAACGGCAGCGTGAACATCCCGTTCTCGTCCGCCGAGACGCCTTCGTGGTAGTAGCGGGGTGCATGAACGACGAAGCGTGCGCCGGGGATGCGCTCGTCGGTCTCGTCCCGCATCACGGTGACGACGACCAACTTCTCGGTCGCGAACATGTCCGAGTTGCCGTCGTAGTACCCGGACCAAGGTTCGGGTCCATCCGCGGTGGCCGAGGCGCGGGCGTTCGCCTCCTCGTCGCCCCGCAACTCGGCCGTGCCCGTTGAATTCTCGAGCACGCTGTCCGCGACGGGAAGAGCGGCGTCCGTCCTCGAATCCGGTGCGAGTTGCGGGTCGGGGACGACGGTGGGGCCGGGCCCGTCGCCCAGGAACGCGAACGCCAGCGCCGCGAGCAGGACGCCGATCAAGAGAAGCAACCGCTTGGACATGTCAGTCGCGGCAAGCTTCGAGGGACCGTACTTGAATGCCGCCGTTCTGGAGGTTCGCGGGCGACAGCCAAGCTTCGAACCCGGCGCGCACGCGGGGCCAGTCCTCGTCGATCATGGAGAACCAGGCGGTGTCCCGCGAGCGACCTTTCAGAATCATGTCGCGCCGGAACGTGCCCTCGTACGTGAACCCGAAGCGCGTGGCGGCGCGGCACGAAGGTGCGTTGAGCGCGTCGCACTTCCATTCGAAACGGCGATGACCCAGGTCGTCGAACACGTGCCGTGCGAACAGGTAGACGGCCTCGGTCGCGCCGGGTGTGCGTTGCAGTTCTGGACCGAACCGGACGTTGCCGATCTCGATCGAACGGAACGCCGAGCGGATGCGCATCAGGAACTGGTAGCCGACGGCGCGACCGGTCGACGTATCGACGACCGCCCATCCGAGTCGTGTGTCGTCGTGTGCGCAGCCTTCGCGCCAGGCGGCCACATCTTCGATCGAACGCGGCGGCTGGTCCGCGAGGTACCGATAGCTGGCGAGCGCGGAAGGTCCACTGGCGGCCTGCAGCAAGTCGGCGTCGTGTCGCGCTTCGAGTGGTTCGAGGCGTACGAACTGGCCCTGCAGCACCACGGGCAGCGGTGTGGCGGCCGGGTCCGACGATGTCCTCGGGCCGATCGGCAATTGCGTCTTCGGATCCACCTCGAACGGCGGTCGGTCGATCGTCCGGTCCATGGGTGCATCCTAGCGAGCCGCACCTCCCAGGTCGTGGAACGAGCCTTCTCGGGCGTGCGGGGTGCCTTCGAGCGTGCCTCTGATTCGACATTGGAGTGTGACCTGCCTAGCGCATGTTCCTAGGACCGTTTACACCAGAGGAGCGGCGCGAATCCCACCTGGCCAGGAATTCGCCCACCCCCAACCAATCATGAGAGAACGTGCTCTGCTCGCGTCGTTGATCCTGCTCGCCGGTCCCGCTTTCGCTCAATCCGATGATTGCGCGGCCCCGCCCCCGATCGTCGGTACCGGGTCCTTCGCCTTCTCGATGCTGTTCGCCACGGGCTCCGGCTTCGATGGAGGTGGCGGCGCAGCCGGATGTTCGACGACCGCGGCGCGCGACCTGTTCTGGACCTGGAACGCACCGGCCGCGGGTACGTACAGCTTCAGCCTGTGCGGCGCGGGATTCAACTCTCAACTCTCGTTGCACAGCGGCGTGGATTGCGGCGCGTTGTGCCTCGCCTACGACGACAACAACTGTGGTTCACAAGCGGCCCTGGAGGTCACGTTGCCCGCGGGCGAGCCGGTGTTGATCCAGGTGGGCAACCTCTTCAATGCACCAAACTCCGGGGACCTCGAGATCACCCTGCTGCCGCCCCCGCCCGCTTCGGACGACTGTGCCGCTCCGATCCAGATCAGCGGGATCGGGAGCACGCCCTACTCGCGCACCGGTCTCACGTCGAGCGGTTTCGATGGCGGCAATCCTGCAGCGTGCTCCCAGGGAACCGCGGGTCCGGTGATTCGCGACCTGTTCTTCGCCTGGACCGCACTCGCCGACGGCAGCTATCGGTTCCTCTCGTGCGGCGAGATGGGGTCGGTCGTCTTGACGGCACACCAGGGGTCGGACTGCAGCGCGACCTGCATCACCGACTCGATCGGGTATCCGTGCAGCTTCGCCGGCGAGGAGGTCCTCATGCACGGCGTTCTGACGGGGGACATGGTTCTTCTGCAGCTTGGCGACTGGGACTCGTTCGCGGTCTACCCCACCGGCGGCATCCTCGAGGTCGAGACAGCGCCGTTGCCTCCGACGAACGACGCATGTTCGTCCCCGACCGCAGCCAGCGGCCTGGGATCCTTCCCGTACGACTCATCCACCTCGACGGACTCGGGTTTCGACGGCAACGGCGCTGCGCCCTGCGTCGGCGTGAATCACAACCGCGACGTCTTCTTCGTGTGGACTGCGACCGCGAACGGCGACTTCCAGTTCGATACCGTCGGCACCAGCGCAAACACGCGGATGTCCATCTACGACGGTGCTGATTGTTCGGCCACCTGCATCGACTTCGACGAGGACAGCGCCGACGGGGTCTCACCTCGGATCGACCTCATGGGGATGATCGCGGGGGACACGGTGCTGGTGCAGATCGGTGGGTGGAACGCTTCGTCCGTCGGACCGGGTGCGCTCAACGTCTCGATCCCGCTCCCGCCTTCCACGAACGACACCTGCGCGACGGCCGAGACGCTCAGCGGCGTCGGGTCGTTCCCGTATGCGCCGGTCGGGACCACCACGACGCTCTTCGACGGAGGCTCGCCCTCGTGCTTGCCCGGATTCTCCGGCATCCCCGTTTGGGACGATCTGTTCTACCAGTGGTCGGCGCCCATGAGCGGCAGCTACACGATCCGGATCGTCGGCCAGGACGCGGCGCTCAACCTGCACGCGGGCGACGGATGCTCCGCGACGTGCTTGGAGAGCGACCTCGTGAACCCGAACATCACGCTCGTGAACCTGGCCGAGGGCGACCCGATCCTGATCCAGGTCGGAGAGATCGATCCCGGGGCAGGTCCGAACACGCTCATCATCGAGTGCGCCTCGGCGTGTTCCCCGATCAGCGTGCTGTGCGATCCCGCGAGCGATCACTTCCAGGGTGATTACGTGAAGCTGAACACCAGCTATCACCACGCCTTCGCCGGGAGCCCCTTCCACATCGATGCCACGGACGGCCCCAGCGGCGAGTTCGGGTTCGTGCTCGTTTCGGCCACGCCCAATGCGGGCATGAACGTCCTGAACGGCGTGCTCTGCCTCGACCTGCCGATGGGACGTTACAACCCGCAGATCGCCACCAATCAGGGCCTTCCGCAGCTCAACTCCTTGGGCCAGTTCGACGGGGCGGGCGAGTTCCAGAACATCTCCGGCAGCGCGCCGTCGACCGGTGGACGTGGCTTCGACGTTCCCTTCGACCTCCCGTTCTCGCCCGCAGGTCAGTCGATCCAGAGCGGCGAGACGTGGTACTTCCAGGTCTGGTACCGCGACGTCATCGTGACTCCCGGCGACTCGGCGAACTTCTCGAACCTGATCGGTGTCGTCTTCCCTTGACCGTCCTGGGCAGGGCCATATCGATCGCGCATCGCGGTGGTCATGGACAACCCCACTCAGGGTTGGATCCGTGTTCGACGGATGAGCAAAGCCGCACAGGGGTGTGCGTTTGTTTGCACGTTTTCCTAGGTGATTCGACGCCCGTCGCGGATTGCGATCCATTCTGAATCCGTTTAGACCATAGGCATCCACGAACTTCCCCTGGCAGGGGTTCGTCTCTTCAAGTGGATTTCATGAGAGAACGTGCACTCGCCGCAGCGTTGATCCTGTTCGCCTGCCCCGCCTTCGCTCAGTCTGACGACTGTGCATCGCCCGAGGTGATCGCGGGAACGGGGTTCTTCAGCCTATATGGCCTCTCGCCCACGACCAGCGGGTTCGACGGCAACGGCGGTCCGAACGGCTGCGTACCCTTGACCGGCTGGGACGCCTTCTGGTCCTGGAATGCACCGAACGCGGGGACGTTCCTCTTCAGCACCTGTGGCACGGGATCGGATTCGGTGATCTCGTTGCACAGCGGTTCGGATTGCACGGCGCTCTGTCTCGACTACTCCGCCGCCGGATGTGTCCTCGGCTCGTGGACCAGCGTTACGTTGCCAGCCAACGAACCCGTGTTGATCCAGGTCGGGGGAATGATCGGGACGAGTGGGGTAACCGGCATGGAGATCATCGAACTGCCGGCTGTGCCGCCGAAGGACACGTGCTCCGCACCCACGCCCATCTCGGGTCTTGGATCGTGGGCGTATACGCGTACAGGCAACGGAACGTCCGGATTCGACGGTGGGAACCCGGCCATGTGCTCTCCATCTTCGAGTGGGCCTGCTGAGCGCGATGTCTTCTTCGCGTGGACGGCCGCTGCTGCGGGCGACTACCGCATCCGTGTTTGCGGTGAGGCGGACACGCCGGTGATTTCGGCCTACCTCGGGACGGACTGCTCGGCGACCTGTGTCGGTTCGAGCTCGTCCACCGCGTGCGGACCAGGCGGGGCGGTCATGGTTCTGTCCGGCGTTCCAGCCGGCGCTGGTTACATGTTTCAGATCGCAGACGGGAATCCGGGTGTGACTGTGCCGACGGATGGGACCCTGTTCGTTGACACCGCTCCACCCCTGCCTGCGAATGATGGATGCTCGGCACCCGGGACTATTTCAGGTCCAGGGGGCTTCTCCTTCAATCCGAACTACGCCACGCCATCGGGTTTCGACGGGAACGGAGGGGCGCCTTGCGCGGGTGTAGATCATGATCTGGATGTGTTCTTGACCTGGACCGCGCTCGAGGACGGTGACTGGCAGTTCATCGCGATCGCGACGTCGTCGGATGTTCGCATGTCCATCTACAGTGGGAGCGATTGCTCCGCAACGTGCTTGGACTTCGATGAGGATGGCGCCGGTGGTTCCGCTCCCTCGATCGTCCTGGACGGAATGCTCGCGGGCGACATGGTGCTGATTCAGATCGGTGGCTGGGACCTGGCGTCCAGCGGCTCCAAATGGTTGAGAGTCGATCGTTCCGTTCCGCCCCCCACGAACGACACGTGCGACACGGCCGAGCCGATCGCCGGCTTTGGTGCGTTTCCTTTCAGTACTCAAGGTGCCGGATCCAGCGGATTCGAAGCGAGCCAGGCCGCGTGCCTTCCGGGTACCACCGTTCCGCTTCTCTACAACGACGTGTTCTTCCAGTGGACGGCCACCAATGCAGGGGCCCATTTGCTCTACATCGGATCTGGAGGTGCGGCGTTGAACGTTCACACCGGTGAGGGTTGCAACGCCACGTGCATTGGAGCGAGTGTTCCTCCCGTCAACGACATGCTCGTCGACGTTCAGGTGGGGGATACGTTCCTGTTCCAACTCGGATCGTTTCTTCCGGGTCCGGTCGATGGCGAGTTGACCATCGGCTGCTTGTCCAGTTGCGACCCGGAGACTGTGCTCGAGCTGCTCTGCGATCCGGCGAGCGACCATTTTCAGGGCAGCCCCGTCACGTTGGGAACCAGCTTCGCCTCGTGGCAAGATCCAGCGCCGCTACACATCAACGCGAATGGAGGACCGTCCGGAGCTCTCGGGTTCGTGCTCGTCTCCGCCGGTGCGAATGCCGGGACGAATCTGTTCAACGGCGTGCTATGCCTGAATCTACCCATGGGGCGCTACAACGCCCAGGCCGCCAGCCATCAAGGCCTGCCGCAATTGAATTCACTGGGTCAGTTCGAGCCGAATGGGGAGTTCCGTAGCAACTCTGGAACGGCGCCGTCTGCAGGAGACCCAGGATTCGACGTCCCGTTCGAGTTGCCGTTCACGCCGCCCGGTCAGACGATCGTCCCGGGGGATACCTGGTACTTCCAGTTGTGGTACCGAGATCAGGTCGTGACGCCATGGGACTCGGCGAACTTCTCGAACGTGCTCAAGGCCACGTTCTGAAGCACACGTCGCTCAGTGCGCGCGTTCGTGCAGCGACGTTCGGCACGCTTCGGCTTCGGCGGGGTCGTACCGTTCTTCCAGGTCGAGCAGGGCCTGTTCGGTCGCTGCGCACAGTTCGTCCGATGTGCGCCCCTCGACCTCGATCGGGTCGCCGAAGTACGCGGTGACCTTGCTGAAGGGTTTGGGGATCTGCAGGCGGTCCCAGTTCTTCTCGACGACCCAACAGCGCGTCGGGATGATCACCAAAGGGATGATCACCGTCTTGTGCTTCGTCGCGAGCTTGGCGACGCCGCCGTGAACCTTGTTGCGCGGGCCCAGGGGGCCGTCGACCGCCACGTACGCGAGTTCGCCGGATCTCACGTACTTGGACATCTGAATGAAGGCCGCCGCACCGCCCTTGTCCCGCTTGTTCTTGCCGGTGGATCCTCGTGCAGGCTTGACGCCGAAGAGCTTCATCGCCGGGACCATCAGGTCGCCGTCCCGTGAGCGGGAGATCAGGGCCATGGCCTTCGAGTGGGGGAACGCGAAGAGGGCGGCGATCTGGTGGGCATGCAAGAAGGCCACCGCAGCACCGCGACCGCTCGACCGGAATTCTTGCCGTCGATCGTTCTCGCGTCGCACGCGTATCGTCATGCGCCACAGGAGCATGATCCCCGCGATCGACCATCCGGCCAGCTTGTTCGTCCACTGCACGGCGCCGAGAATAGTGGTTTCGGGGGCAAAGGGAAGTCGGAGCCAGGATCGACGTCCACCGTCCTGGTAGGAGGCCGGGCGTGGCCGCGCTCCCCGGTCGTTCCGAGCGTGGTTTCGCAGTCGTGACGCACTCCGCGGCATGGTTCCAGACTCGCTCCCCTCCAATCGTGACCCCGAGTCCTTCCAATGGAGGAACGTGGATGCGGGGATCACCTGGCGGACGTTCTTCGACGGCAGGGCCACCGACCGATCGCGAAGGCCGAGACGGCGACCCTGGACGGTCGAGCGCGACGGCCACCCGGCCCGCGTTCATGGGATCTCTCGGACGCGCTCGAGGACGCCATCACCGTCCAGATCGCCTTCGGGACGAAACGTTGCGTGCCCGTCGAAATCCGCATGGAACGCCTCGCGCTCCAGCACGGCTTGGGGGGATGGCTTGATGAGCCCGCCCGCTTCGCTGAATTGCCGCACTCGTAGAAGTGGGGTGCCTGCCCGAAGTTCGTAGCGGGAGATGGTGAAGAAGCGCTGCCCATCCCCGAGGTCCTCGAGGTAGACCTCGCCACCTCGTGCGGCGTTGAGGAACGGCCCTCGCGTTGCGGCCAGTCGTGGACCCGATCCGTCGGGTGAAGACTCGAAGACGTAGATCATCAGGTCGTCATGACCCATTCCGTCCACGCGCCAGACGAGCAATTCGTCGGCGCCATCTCCATCGGTGTCGAACAGGCTCCAACGGGTGATGTTCGAAGGCGCGACTCCTTCGATCATGCCGATCGAGACCCACTGTTCGTCGTCCTGCTGCCGTTGGATCGCGAGGCTGCCGGGAAGGATCGTGTCGCGTCGATACAGCGAGTGGATTCCCGCCCAGTCCATCGATTGGATGGTCGCGTGACGTTCATCGCGGGCCATGACCGAGTCGGCATCCATGCTGTGCCCCAACCCCAGCACGTGCCCGAGTTCGTGCAGCGCGGCGACGAACATCGAGTCGCCGTCCTCGCCCCAAGCGCGGCCGGCGTCCAGGTGCACGAACATCGCGTCACCCATCGGCCCCGTGTGCGCGATCGAACCGTCGATCCCGAACGGTGCGCAACCAGCGTGCTGGCCGCGTTCCCAGCTGAAGGTGACAGAGGCGACGTCGCCTTCCTGCGCCACACGGAACTGGACGAGCTCATTCTCGCTCCAGACGGCGGCGGCGGCTTCGACGGCGGCGAGGAGTTCTCGGTCCGCACCGGCTTCTCCGTTGCCTGCGATCGCGTACGTCAGGTTCAGCGGGTCCGCTTGCCGTCCTCGAACGGTGAACGCCGCGGGCACGCCCGGTTGGGGCACGTCCACGGCGTCGGGTTCGCACGCCCCCAGGAGGGGAGCGAGCACGAGGCAACTCCACCGAACCACGGCTGACCCGCAGGCCGCCATCCTGGGTTCGATCATCCGGCGGAGCAGTCCTTGGACCTAGAGGTCCTCGAGGAACAGGATCAGCGCGTCCTTCTCGGCCTGCGCCAAGGCCTCGAACGCTTGACGCACCCCAGCGGCTTCGCTGTCGTGATGCAGGATCGCGTCGAGCAGCGTCTCCGCCCGCCCGTCGTGCATGTACGGAGCCGAGAGGCTGATGCCCCAGAGCGGCGGCGTGCGGTACATCCCGACGCCTGCGCCCGGCTCGGCCATACCGCGGAAGAAGGGCGGCATCACGTCGTGCAGCAAGAGGTCCGAGTACAGGTGGACCGCCTCGGACGCTCCCTGAAGCGTGGGGATGTGGCACTTGGCGCAGCCAATGGTGCCGAACACGGACTCGCCGGTGACGACGTCGGGATCGTTCGAGCCACCGCGCTGGGGGGGAGCCAGTTCGGCCAGCCAGAACGCCATGTCGTCGAAGTCCTGTTGGCTGAGTTCGGGGTCGAGCACCGCGTCCTGGTCGACGACGAGGCCGAAGCCGCGTCCGTCCGGGATCGTGGTGATTCCGCACTCGCCGGCCATCGCATCGCGAATGAAGTCGAAGCTGAACGGGATCTGGCCCTTCCAACCGAAGCGACCGGGCTCGAGCACGCCTTGCACGCTCAGCATGCGGGCGACGCCCAGGATGCCGTCGCCGTCCAGGTCCAGCGGGTCCTCGTTGGCGAGGATCTCGGAGGCCGGGATCGAATCGATCAAGCCCAGGCCGAAGACGGGCGGCGTCTGGCGCTGTTCATAGACGTCGGCGATCGTCGGGTCGTGCTCCTCGCGTCCTGCGGCCCAAGGGGAGCGCAGCTTGCTGGCCATCTGGCCACCCGCGACGTCCTCGAACGGGCCCGAACCGAAATGGTCGCGCCCGAAACGCGACACGTTCAGGTCCAAGCCGCCGGAGCCGCCGAGGACCGGATCCTGGTGACAAGCGCGGCAGGAATCCGCGTTCATGTCGGGCGTGCCGAGTCCGTCCTTGCGGTGGAAGTCGCGGTCGAAGACCTTGCGGCCTCGAAGGAACTGCTCCATCTCCTCGGCGGACAGCGATCGGTGGGGATCGCCGAGTTCGATCACAGGGCCGCCGCCGATGCGAGCCGAGGCGCTGATGGTGAGGCCGATCAGCGCCAGAGCCAGGGCGCCGATCGAGGCGTGCTTGAGCTTCATGTGGGTCGTACGCATCACAGGCTCTCCAGGAAGTGGATCAGGTCGGCCTGGTCCTCGGCCGAGAGTCCGGTGAAGGCGTTGCGCGAGAGTTGAGCCTCGCCGCCGTGCAACAGGATGGCTTCGCTGAGCGTGCCCGCGCGACCGTCGTGCAGGTACGGGCCGACGTCGCTGATGCCCCAGAGGGGCTGCGTGCGGAACTCCTGGGTGGTGTCGCCGACATCCCCGAAGATGAAGTTGTCCGCGAGGTCCGGACCCATATCGTGCAGCAGGAGGTCGGTGTAGGCACGCACCGGACCGCGCGAGGAGGGCAGTTCCGGGATGTGGCAAGCCGCGCAGCGCAGATCGGTGAACAGACTCTTTCCGTGAAGGGCGGCGTCGTCCATCGTCTTGGGCAACGGCGGACCGAGGAAGCGCGTGAACGCGATCAGGTCGGCCAGTTCGTTCGGCAGCATCTCGGGGTCGTTGTGTCCGTCGTCGTCCAGCGTCGCTTGATTCGGGTCGGAACCCTCCTGGGCCGCAGCGCCCAGGCTGATGATGCCTCCGGAGCCGAGCAGCGGGTCGGTCGTGATGCCCATCTGGTTCTGGAGCGGACCGCGGGTGAACAGCTCGACGTTGTTGACCTGGGCCTTCACCCCGAAGCGCCCGATGGCCATGCCATCGAGCGTCGTGTTGGCACGGCCACTGATGCCGTCACCGTTCAGATCGTTGATGTCTTCGTTGGACTTGATGGTGGCGTCGCTGATGAACTCGAACAGGCCCGTTCCGAAGATCGGAATGGCGTTGCGTTGGGCCGTGATCACGGGCTCGCCGTTGAACATCTCCGGGATGGCCGGGCGACCGCCGTCCAGGGCGAACACCGCCGAACTGTGGTTGGGTCCGGTTCCGTACGACGGGACGATCTTGGACAGGCCGGGGCCGATCGCTCCGCCCTGGTTCGCGATCGTCCCGACGAAGTACGTGGCGAGGAAGAAGTTGCGGTAGACCTGGGAGGCGCCACCGGAGATCGGGTGAGAGTGGCACGCGGCGCACGAAGTGGCGTTGTAGAACGGACCCAATCCCTCACTTGGCTGGAAGCGTCGTTCGAACTGCACCTTGCCGCGGTGGAAGGCGTCCAGCTCGTCCTGGGTCAAGCCGTCCAGCGGTCCACCCAGTTCGTGGTCGTGGATCGTCGCGGTGAACTCGGTGACGTTGGTCAGGGTCCCGAAGCTCGGCGGCAGGAGGCCGATCGTCAGGGTCTCCGCGCCCTCGAACTCGTCGTCGTCCACGAGCGTGAGGTCGATGACCGCGGTCGTCTGTCCGGCTGCGATGGTCAGCGGGCTGGAGTCGATCGTGAAGTCGTCGTTCTCGGTGGCGGTGCCGGAGACGGTGAACGGCAACGTGACCGGGCCGTCGAAGGCGCTGGACACGTCGATGCGGATCTGCGTGGTTCCGGAGGACTCGACGATCTCTTGGGACGCGAGCTGGAACGAGAGCGTTCGGGTCTGGCCCGTGGCTCCTCCCGACGTGCTTCCCGTTCCGTTGCTTCCGTTGCAAGCCCCGAGGGCCAGCAAGGGGGCCAACAGGATGGGTAGCGTGGTGAGGACGGTCGGAAGAGCGGCTCGTCCGTGGAACATGCGGTGGTGGGTGCTCATGCGGGGTCTCCTGATGACTTCAGGATACAGGTGGATCGGGGGATCGGGGATGCCGACCCCACCAGACCCCTGGCCAGGGGCTGTTTCTGCTTCCGAGAAGCTGAACGTGTCCCGGGGCTGGACGTTTCGGCGTGGCCGCCTCCTGTCCCATTCGTGTGACTGGACCCATCGGTCATCGGGTCGCCGATGGCGCATAAGGGCCGAGTGCCTCGCGCAACGGTCCCAGGTGCTCGGCGTAGGCGCGCCACTTGGCGATCGACGTCTTGTAGATCGGCTTGCGAACTTGCGTTGCGCTGGCCGTGTTCACGCGTCGTTCCGTTTCGTGGAAGCGAAGCACGTCGTCGTGCCAATCGAGGCCGCAATGGTCCAGCAACCTGCGCGATTGCACTTCTTGATCCTCGACCAGATCCTCGTAGTTCAGGTCCAGGACGCGATTCGGGAACGTCGCATGCCAATGGTCCATGACGCGCCGGTACTGCTGGTACATGCCGCCCAGATCCTTCTGGTCGTAAGCGAACATCACGGACGACGTGAAGTGCACTTTGAAGCACGCGAAGCAGTTGTCCATCGGTTCGCGCATGCAGTTGATGATCTTCGCGTTCGGCAGCGCGCGCAGGAGGAAGCCGATGTGGAGGTAGTTGAACAGGAACTTGTCGACGACGCGTTTCGCGGACGGTGCGCGGCCCTTCAACTTGGCCAGGTAGGAGCGACCGTGAACGGCGTGGGCTTCGGCCGACAACTGGGAGACCGCGACCGGGAACTCGTCGGTCTTGGACGTGATGGCTTCGATGGTCTCGAACAGGTCGCGAACTTCGCCGACCCCCTCCACGTCCGGATGACTGGCGAGGATCTGTTCGACGAGCGTCGTGCCGGAACGCGGCATGCCGACCACCAGGATGGGGGACGCCTGCGAGACTCCGCTCGCGGTGCCTCCAGCGGCGTAGTCGGCGCCCAGGTGCTCGACCAGCAGGTCGAAGGTCTGCGTGAGCTTGTCGAGCCGGAACGGAATGCCGATCCGCTTTTGCTTGTTGCCTCGGTCGTAGTGCCCGAACGCCTCGGCGGTCCGGCCCAGGTCGTCGAGGGCCTTGCCACAGGCGAACTCGAGTTCGATCCGTCGCGGGTCCTTCGCGGTCAGCTTGTCGAGTTGAGCGCGCATGGCCTCCAGATCGGCGTCGTTCGGGTCCTCGTACCGCTTGACGGAGGTCAGGTTGCGCCAGGCGGAACTGTTGCCGGGATCCAGTTGCGTCGCGCGATGGAACGACGCACGCGCTTCGTCCAGGAGCCCCTTGAACTTCAGCGTCGCGCCCAGGTTGACGTGCGATTCCGCATGGTCGGGATGGGCCGCGACACAACGCCTGGCGACGGCGATCGCATCATCGATGCGATCTTGACGCTCCAGGGCGGAAGCGAGGTTCGCCAAGACCTGGCGGTGATCCGGATTGGTCTTCTGGACCTTCATCAGGATCTTCTCGGCCTTGACCGGATCGTGAGCCATCAAGGCCTTGTGAGAGTTTGCGATCTCCTGCTGGACCTGGGGCTCGGTCAACCGCGGGACGGCCGCTTTGGCCTTCCGCAGGGATTCACGTCGCTTCTTGTCCTTCTGCTCCCGCTTCTTTCGTTTGTCGACCATGGCGTGCGAAGTCTACCCCACAGGGATCGTCGCGGTCCCCTCGACCCCTAGCCGCGACCGGTGCTCACGGACGCGGCTAGAGATCGAGACACAGGATTGAATTCCGGCGCGTGCAGGGCGAATGAGGGATGACCAGCACCTGCCATGCACGTTCGCCCGCACAACCCGAAGGTCGACCTCGCCGTCTCCAAGACGCGACGGCGGAGTCGTTCGGGCGCTTCGTTTCGCATCGGCTGGCAGTCCGGGTTGCTTGCGGTCCTGGGTGTATTCCTGTTCCTGTTCACGATCAGCTACGTGCCGAGCGGGCAGGCCCGCATTTTTGGCCGTCTCGCAGGTCTGGCCATCGTGGGGATCTTGGTCTTCGGTCGATTCCGGAACAACCGCGAATTCGGGTGGGCGAGGCGCAAGCGCACACTGTCCGCGGAGCGTGAACGACGCGGTCGCAATCGAGTGGATGAGAATCGCGTTCCACGAACCCTGACCGAGAAGGCTCGAGGGAAGGTCCAAGTTCGACGCAAGCTGGTCACGGGCGACGTTCGGAGCTGGAAACGCGAACGAACGCCCTGGGTGCGCATCGCGGCTCTCCTGGTTTTGCTCGGAGCTTGGGCCTATGTCGTGGGCTCCTGGCTGAGTGAGATAACGCGAAGCATGGGGGCGCGGGGCATTCACGTTCCGCTCATTATGGCGACGTTCCTCATCGCGATGGCCATCGGCTTCAAGGCGGTTTCGCTCGTGCTGTTCCCGACGCGCTCGCGACGCTCACGAACGATCGAGCTGGGTGACTCCGGAGGCGAATCTTGAGCCTCCATTTCCCGCGCCTCATTCCGAAGGGCACGAAGCGGAACTTCCATCGGAACCTGACGCGGAAGCGCTCGACCCGTCGCAGCGGGGACCAATTCCGCGTCGTGCGCTCGAGTCCACGAGACAGGAAAACGAGTCGTAGCGGGGTGCCTCACCCGGTCTTCATCCTGTTCGTGGCGGTCTGGGTCTACTTCTGCTTCGCCGTCTGCAAGACCGAGCACTACTTGCTGGCCGTATTTCTGATCGGGCTGAGCGTCCCCGCCGCATCGATCGTCAGTGACGCGTTCGACGACACTCGTCGGGCCATGAATCTTCGCCGGCGGAAGCGGGCATTGGATGCCGAGGAGGCTGCGGCCTCCGATCCCGATCGGCCGATGCGACTCGAAGAGATCTTCTCGGCGGAGGAGCACGCTCGGGCTAGAACCCAGCCCGTTCTTAGGGGAGATTTGGAGCCGACCACGAACCTAGAGTCCTTCGGCTTGGCCGTCCTGGTCATTGGCATCTGGGTCCTCATCACCTTCATCATCGGCCAGGTCCTGGTCGACTCTCCCCGGTGGATCATGCTCTTGACCCCCCAGTCCTTGAGCCTCATCGTCATTGGCTCGGTCCTGAGCATCCCATTCATCAAGGGTGGACGGGAGTCGGTCGTCCGCATAGCCGCCGAGGACTGACGCAACGGTCACGTGCTGGAGTCCCATCGACGGTATCCTCTCGGGCGTTCCAGTGCTCCCCGAACGAACGCCAACACAAGGCTCCAACCATGTCCATCCAACTCGGCGACACCGCCCCCGACTTCACCGCGGACAGCACCGCGGGCTCCATCTCCCTGCACGACTACCTCGGCGACGGCTGGGGCATCCTGTTCTCGCACCCCAAGGACTACACCCCGGTCTGCACGACCGAACTCGGCACGGTCGCCAAGCTCAAGGGTGACTTCGAGAAGCGCAACTGCAAGGTCATCGGGCTCAGCGTCGACTCGGTCGAGGACCACAACGGTTGGGCCGCCGATATCGAGGAGACCCAGGGCGTCGCGCTGAACTTCCCGCTGCTGGCCGACCCGGATCGCAAGGTCGCCGAGATGTACGGGATGATCCATCCCAAGGCGCTCGCGACGTTGACCGTGCGTTCGGTCTTCGTCATCGGCCCGGACAAGACCGTGAAGCTGATGATCACCTATCCCGCCGCGACCGGCCGCAACTTCGACGAGATCCTGCGCGTGCTGGACTCGCTGCAGCTGACCGCGAACCACAGCGTCGCAACCCCCGCCAACTGGAAGGACGGCGACGACGTCATCATCGTTCCGAGCGTGTCGGACGAGGACGCGAAGACGAAGTTCCCCAAGGGTTTCAAGGCGCTGAAGCCGTACCTGCGCGTCACGCCGCAGCCGAACCGCTAGTCGATCGCCAACTGCGGGGAAACGCGTGTGTCATGATCGACAGGTGTCCTGTACGAGGGGCGCGGTCCATGGACCGCGCCCCTCGTTTCCTTGGATGGCCCTTGTGGGGCCTGGCCTAAGTCGCGCGGCCCCATGGATCTCGCCTTCGCGTCCGAACAGGCGAGTCAGCGGTTGGAGTCGCGGCGCGTGTCCTGCGGCAAGGTCCACCCGGCCTCGTGTTCGCCGACGTGCAGCGGAGGCATCGCCGGCGGCTTGGTTTCGGACGCCGGTCGAACTTCCGACCGCGACCTCCGCTTCACCCGTTCGGGTGGACGTCGACGTGACCTCAGCTTCTCGAACAGGGCGAGATCGAGCAGGCCGGTTGCGAGGTCGAGGATCCTCTCGAAGATCCAACTGATGAAGTCGTGGAGGAGTGTCCGCATGCGATCCGACCGGATGGTAGGAGCCCGTACGGACGCTCCCCGCGGGCATTCACTGCTTGTGCGATCTCATCCAGGGGTTTCCGAGTCGTGATCCCTCATCCCGTCCCGCCAGAACACACGATCTTCCCTAACCTGGAAGGATGCTCCATCACCGCATCCGTTCAATGACCGCCGGTCTCCTCGTCTGTACCGCGCCCGCCCTCGCCGACGTGACGTTCTCCGACTTCTCGTCGACTTCAGGTCTCGTGTTCAACGGTTCGGCCGCACAGAACGGAAGCGTCTTGCGCTTGACGCCCAACTCGACCAGTCAGGAGGGGTCTGCGTGGTTCAACACGCGCCAGAACGTCGTCGACCCCTGGATCTGCGAGTTCGAGTTCCAGATGGGCAACGGCGGTGCGGACGGCATGGCGTTCGTCATCCAGCGCGATGGTGTTGCGGCGATCGGTGGCGGTGGTGGCGAGCTCGGCTACGACGGGATCCTGAACAGCGTCGCGCTCGAGCTCGACGTCTACGGCAACGGCGGTTCCAGCGACCCGACGGCGAACCACATCTCGGTGCACACGAACGGTTCGGGTGCGAACACGGTCAGTCACTTCAATTCGCTCGGCGCGACCTCCTTGGTGCCGCTCCTCAACGACGGCGCGGTCCACACGATTCGGCTCGAGTACGCGCCCGGTTCGCTCGCGGTCATCTTGGACGGCGGCATCCCGGATCTCATCGTGCCGCTCGACATCGATGCGGAACTGAGCCTGAACGACGGGACGGCCTGGGTCGGCTTCACCGGCGCGACCGGAGGCATCAGCCAGAACCACGACGTGCGCTCCTGGTCCTTCGACGAGGCCACTTCGGTCGCCACGGGCAACCTGATGCCCGAGCCGCCGCCGATCAACGAGCCCGCCGTCAACGGCCAGGTCGTCAACCCTTTCGACGTGCACATGGAGGCCTTCCCCTTCAGCGACCCGAACCTCAGCCAACACCTGTGCACGGACTGGGAGATCTGGCGCACCTTGCCCCTCGAACGCGTCTGGCGATCCGCGTGCATCAGCGGTCCCGAGGCCGTTCACGCCCACCTGGGCGACGGCATCTTCGAAGGCACGCACACCGGGCAGAACGAGCTGGACGAGAACACCGCCTTCACCCTTCGCGTGCGCATGCGGGACGACAGCGGTGATCCCTTGACCGAATGGGGGCCCTGGGCGGAACGCACATTCTTGACCGCCGACGCGACCACGTTCCTGGCTTTCGAGACCGAGGATCTGGTGGCGGACCCCGCTCCGGCCTGGACCTTCGCTGCGAGCGGCTTCGACGTGGTCCTGGCTTCGGCGCCGACCCAGCCGCGCATCGTGCTGGAGTCCCAGGCCGGCGGTCTGTTGCTCGAGATCGCGGGCAACGACGGCATCACGAACATCGTGACCAACCCTGGCGAACTGCCGGCGCACGTGGACGTCCGCGTGCGGATCGAATCCGGTTCGAACGGCCTGGTGATCGGCGAGACCGACCTGGTCGTCGTCACGCACGAGTGTGATCGCACACGCATCCTGCTGCCGGCGCTGAACATGGCGCCGAACTCGACCGAGCTGTTCTGGATCACGTCCGACGGCGGCACCTGGTTCGCCGGTGCGGGGCAAGTGACTCCGATCTTCAACAACCTGGCGCGCGGCGCGACGATCCCGTGGGTCGCCACGCAGCCCGGCTATCGCATCGAGGTCGTCGCCAGCGGATTGCAGATGCCGGTGAACCTGGCGTTCGTCCCGAATCCTGGTTCGAACCCTGACGACCCGTTCCTGTACGTGACCGAGCTGTACGGTCGCATCCAGGTCGTGCGCAACGACGGGACGATGAGCATCTACGCGGACAACCTGCTGAACTATGCGCCCACCGGGAACTTCCCGGGTTCCGGCGAGCAAGGGCTCAGCGGGATCGACGTCGACCCGAACACTGGCGACGTCTACGCCGGGATGCTGTACGACGCAGGTGGCCCGCACTATCCCAAGGTCGTGCGCTTCACCAGTCTGGACGGTGGCCTCACGGCCGCGACGGAGACGACGATCCTGGATATGGTCGGCGAGTCCCAGGGGCAGTCGCACTTCATCTCGAACATCGAGCTGCAGGACGACGGCACGTTGATGGTGCACATGGGGGACGGCTTCACCTCGTCGACCGCCCAGAACCTGGGTTCCTTCCGCGGCAAGATCCTGCGCATGAACCTGGACGGCAGCGCCCCGGCCTCGAACCCGCTCTACAACGGAGCGCCGATCACCGCGCGCGACTACGTTTGGTCGTACGGCGTGCGCAACCCGTTCGGCGGAGCGATGCGCGCCTCGGACGGATTCCACTACAGCGTCGAGAACGGACCCAGCGTCGACCGTCTGGCGCGCATGGAAGCGGGCGTGAACTACGGTTGGAACGGTTCGGACGCGAGCATGGGCAATCAGGCCATCCACAACTGGGCGCCGTCCACCGGTCCGGTGAACATCGCTTGGATCCAGCCCTCGACCTTCTCCGGCAGCGGATTCCCCGCGTCGAAGCAGGACCACGCGTTCGTCACCGAATCCGGTCCCACCTACGCGACCGGTCCCCAGGCGAACGGCAAGCGCATCACCGAGTTCGAGATCAGTGCTGCGGGCAACCTGATCAGCGGACCCACGACGTTGGTCGAGTACGCGGGCACGGGCAAGGCGACCGTCGCAGGCCTCGCCGCAGGTCCCGACGGGCTGTACTTCACCGATCTCTACGCGGATCAAGGCAACTTCGCGATCGCCTCCGGCGCGCAGATCCTGCGCGTGCGCTACGTCGGTGCGGACCTGGGGGGGTGCGGCGCCATCGGCACCAGCTACTGCCAGCCGGCCAGCAACAACTCGACCAGCCAGCCCGCCTTGCTGACGGCCCGTGGCAGCGAGCAGGTCGCCGACAACGACGTCACGCTCGACGTCGTGCAATTGCCGCCCAACCAGTTCGGGTTCATGATCAGCGGCCCGACCCAGGCGGTGACCCCGATCTTCAGCGGCGTGCTCTGCCTGAGTGGTTCGATCGGGCGGCACGACGATTTCATCGTGAACTCTGGGGCGTCCGGCGTGGCGAGCTTGGTGCTCGACCTGGACGACGTCCCGACCGCGATGCCGCCGTTCACCCGCGTGATGCTTCCGGGGGACACCTGGAACTTCCAGTTCTGGTACCGCGACTTCGTCGGCGCGAGCACCGCGAACTTCTCGGACGCCGTCGAGATCGCGTTCCAATAGTCCTGTCCGATTCCGTGGTTCCCGTCCTGCTCGTCAGCGTGCACGGGCCGCGCTCCGCAGGCACCCCATGGACATCGCCTCGACCGGTTTCGACTACGACGGACTCGGCGACGAGTACGCGGGCGTGAGACGCACCGACCCGCACATCGCGGATCGGTTGCGCGAGTTCTTGGGCGATGCGCAGTCGCTCCTGAACGTCGGCGCCGGGACCGGGTCGTACGAGCCCCAGGATCTTCGTGTCGTGGCTGTCGAACCCTCCAAGCAGATGCGCGCGCTGCGGCCTTCACACGTGGTGCCGGCGTTGGCTCACTTCGCCGAGGACTTGCCGTTCGCCGCCAACGCGTTCGAGGCCTCGATGGCGATCCTGACCGTGCACCATTGGCCCGACCTGCAACGTGGCTTGGCCGAGATGCGGCGCGTGACCTCGGGTCCTGTCGTCGTGATGACCTTCGACCCCAACGCGCCGACGGACTTCTGGTTGAAGGACTACGTGCCCGAGATGCACGCCGTCGAGATGCGCAGGTACGGTCCGATCGATCGCATCGTGCAGGGGCTCGGTGGGGCGGACGTGCACACCGTCCCCGTCACGCGCGCGTGCCAAGACGCGTTCCAGGCCGCACTGTATGCACGCCCCGAGTGGTTTCTGCGCGCCGAGGTCCGCGCGGCCCAGTCCGCCTGGTCGCACCTGCCTGCCGGAGTCGAAGCGCGCGCGATGGCCGACCTGGCCAACGACCTCCGGAGCGGCGCGTGGGACGAACGGTATGGGCATCTGCGCACGGCGCCGACGGTGATGTGCCAGTTGCGGATGGTCGTGTCCCAGGGCTGAGCGCGCGATCCTGTGCACGTCGTGCGCGGCGTGCGTACGATGCGGAGGTCCCTCGATTCCCAAGTACTTCCATCATGCAACGCACTCTCAATCTGAACGTCCCTTCCATGCTCGCCGGCGCGACCGTCGTGGCCGGCCTGACCCTTCTGCTCAGCTGGACCTCCGCGCCGGCGGTCTCCCCGGCGATGGACACCGACCTGATCCGTGTCCGCAACAATCCTAAAGTCGGTGGCTCTGCGAACGTGACCTGGTACATCGAGGATGGCACGACCAATTACGCCGAGATTGTGGACGGTGAAGAGCTCTACCTTGTCCCGCGCAACTTGACCGCGATCATGCCTACCAAAGCGGTCCTGATGGAGCGCGTCGATGGCGTCGCCATCCATCGCTGATTCTCGAACCAGGATCGAACGCCGGTAGGCCAGCAGGTTGCCTGGGCGCGCGGTACGATCGCGGCCCCGTTTCCCCCCAGGATCCCTGCCTTGCGACTTCATTCGACTCTCCTCGTTCTCGCCGCCCTCGTTCCCTCGACCTTTGCGCAAGAGGCCGACCCGAGTGTCGAGACTGTCTTCTCGGGCCTGAACTACCGCGAGGTCGGTCCCTATCGAGGAGGTCGATCGGCCGCCGTCACGGGCCTGCCGGCGGATCGCGACACCTACTACATGGGGGCGGCGGGTGGCGGCGTCTGGAAGACGACCAACGCCGGTCGCTCGTGGGACAATATCAGTGACGGTTCCTTCGGCGGATCGATCGGCGCGGTCGCCGTGTCCGAGTGGGACCCGAACGTGGTGTACGTGGGCGGCGGCGAGAAGACCGTGCGCGGCAACGTCTCGCACGGCGACGGCATGTGGCGCTCCCTGGACGCCGGCGAGACGTGGACGCACGTCGGCCTGTCCGAGTCGCGGCACATCTCGCGCATCCGCATCCACCCGCGCGATCCAGACTTGGCGTACGCCGCGGTGATGGGGCACCTCTTCGGGCCGAACGAGCAGCGCGGCGTGTTCCGCACCCAGGACGGTGGCGAGACGTGGGAGCGCATCTTGCACGTCAGCGACGAGGTCGGCTGCGTCGACCTCGCGATGGACCCGACCAACCCGCGCATACTGTACTCGTGCTTCTGGCGCATCCTGCGCACGCCCTTCAGCCTCGAGAGTGGCGGCGAAGGTTGCGGCATCTGGAAGTCGACCGACGGTGGCGATTCCTGGACCGAACTGACCGGCAACCCGGGCTTGCCGAAGGGACTGATCGGGATCAGCGGGATCACCGTGTCGAAGGCCGACCCGAAGAACCTCTACCTGATCCTCGAGTCCGAAGAGGGCGGCGTGTTCCGTTCGCGCGACGGTGGCGCGACGTGGTCCAAGACCAGCAGCAGCCGCAGTCTGCGCCAACGCGCGTGGTACTACTCGCGTCTCTACGCCGACCCGGTCGACGTAGACAAGGTCTACGTGTTGAACGTCAGCTTCCACGTGTCCAAGGACGGCGGCAAGTCGTTCTCGACCATCTCGGTGCCGCACGGCGACAACCACGACCTGTGGATCGACCCCGCGGATCCGAAGCGCATGATCCAGTCGAACGACGGCGGCGCGAACATCTCGTTCGACGGCGGCAAGTCCTGGACCGACCAGGAGGGCCAGCCGACCTCGCAGATGTATCGCGTCTCGACCGACGACGACTTCCCGTACCGCTTGCTGGGCGGCCAACAGGACAACTCGACCGTCCGCATCCGTTCGAGCAATCCCGACGGCGGGTCGATCGACCGCACGCAGTGGTCCTCGACCGCCGGCGGCGAGAGCGGCCACGTCGTCGCACACCCGAACGATCCGGACGTCGTGTTCGGCGGTTCGTACGGCGGCTACCTGTCGCGCAACAACCACCGCACGGGCGAGCGCCGCACCGTCAGCGTGTGGCCCGACAACCCGTTGGGCTGGGGCGCCGGCGATCTGAAGTACCGGTTCAACTGGAACTTCCCCTTGGCATTCTCGCCCCACGCGCCGCATGCGTTGTACGCGGGCGCGAACGTGCTGTTCCGGTCGCTGGACGAGGGCCAGACCTGGGAGCAGATCAGCGGTGACCTCACGCGCAACGAACCGACCATGCTGGGCGCGTCCGGTGGGCCGATCACCAAGGACAACACCAGCGTCGAGTACTACTGCACGTTGTTCGCCGTGGCCGAATCGCAGCACGAGCAGGGCGTGATCTGGTGTGGTTCCGATGACGGCGTCCTGTCGCTGACGCGTGACGACGGCACGACGTGGAAGCCCGTCACACCGACCGGCATGCCCGAGTGGACGATGATCAACTCGATCGAGGTGCACCCGACCGAACCCGGTGGGCTGTACGTCGCAGGCACGCGCTACAAGCTGGACGACTTCGAGCCGTACCTCTATCGAACGCTCGACTACGGCGCCACGTGGACGCGCATCGACGGGGGCATCGATCGCCTGCACTTCACGCGTGCCTTGCGCGCCGATCCGGGACGCGCCGGACTGCTCTACGCCGGCACCGAGCGCGGTGTCTACGTCTCGTTCGACGATGGCGCCCACTGGGAACCGATGCAGCTCGACCTGCCCGTCGTACCGGTGACCGACTTGGCCGTGAAGCGCGGTGATCTGGTCGTCGCGACCCAGGGACGCGGCTATTGGATCCTGGACGACCTGTCGCCGTTGCATCAATGGGATCCCGCGAGTCATGGCGGTCAGGCCGTGCTGTTCGAACCGCGCGACGCCTATCGCCTGTCCGGCGGAGGTTGGGGCGGCGGCGGCCAGTCCGGCAAGAACCCGCCGAGCGGCATCGTCGTCAACTACCAGATCCCGGACGACCTCGAGGCGGGTACCGAGATTCGCATCGACATCCTGGACGCCGCCGGAGAGTTGGTGATGAGCTTCACGCCCAAGCCTGGCGAGGGGGACGACACGCCGAAGCCGAAGTACGCGGCCGAGGACTTGCGCCAGGTCGACGTCGAGCCCGGCCTGCATCGCTTCGCCTGGAACTTGCGCTACCCCGGCGCCGAATCGTTCGACGACATGATCCTGTGGAACGGAGGCCTGCGTGGTCCGCGCGCCGTGCCCGGTGACTACCAGGTGAAGCTCGTCGTGGGGGAGTCGAGTGCCGTCGTGCCTGCCACCGTGTTGGCCGACCCGCGTACCAGCGCCACACCCGAGGACTTTCAGGCGCAGTTCGACTTCCTGGTCCAGGTGCGCGACGACCTGACGCGCGCCCACAAAGCAATTCGTCAGTTGCGCCGCATGCGTGGCCAGTTGGGCGATCTGCGCGGTCGTGTCGACGACGACGAGGCCAGTGTCAGCGTGGCTGCGCAAGAGCTCGAGGACGCTCTGACCGAGGTCGAGAAAGAGCTCTACCAGACCCAGAACCAAGCACGTCAGGATCCCTTGAACTTCCCGATCCGTTTGACGGACAAGCTCGCGGGCCTGCTCGGCGTCGTCGGTACCGGCGACAACGCCCCGACCGCTCAGTCGCACGCCGTACGCGAGGATCTGACCACACGCATCGAAGCCCAGTTGAAGAGGATGGGCGAGATGCTCGACGAGAAGCTCCCGATCATCAACCGCCTCGCCCGCGAAGCGGACCTGCCGGCCGTGACCTCGGGCGACTGAGTTCGAGCTAGCACGAAACGAACGGAGCGTCCCAGCCAGTGGCTCGGACGCTCCTTTCGTATGGGGACCTGTCGAGCTAGAGGTCCGGGATGGTCAGCGGGAAGAGCGGATTGTCGTCCATTTCCTCGCGCAGGATCTGCTTGGCGCGTTCGATCAGTTCCGGATGAGCTGAGGCGAGGTTGGCCGTTTCACCCGGATCCGAACTCAGGTCAAAGACCTCCCAGGGATCGGGCTTGCCGTTCTGGCGCTTCAGTCCGCGTTGAACGACCTTCCAGTCGTCGATCCGAATCGCGACCTGACCGCCGTACTCGACGAACGTCCAGACCATCGGTTTGCGTTCGGCGAGTGTCCCGATGCCGAGCATCGCGACCTCGATGTTGTCCCCATCGAGGCCCTCGGGGACCTCGGCACCGATGAACTTGCAGAGCGTGGGGAAGAGGTCGGGGAAGTACGTCGCCTGGTCGGTCACGGCGTTGACGGGCACCTTGCCGGGCCAACGCGCGATCATCGGGACGCGCAATCCGCCCTCGTACACGCTGCCCTTGAAGCCGCGCAGGCCGCCGGTGCTGTCGAAGAAGTCGGAGTCCACGCCGCCGACGCCGAACACCTCGTCACCCCCGCTGCCGTGCGTCGTGCCGTTGTCGCTGGTGAACATGACGAGCGTGTCGTCCTCGAGACCGAGCTCTTCGAGCTTGGCCAGGATCGTCCCGACATGCTCGTCGAGGTCCGTGATCATCGCGGCGTAGCCGGCACGCGGACGCGGATGCGGCGTGTACCCACATTGTCCTCGGTACGGTCGGTCGTCCCACGATTCGGGGTACGCCTCGACGTGCGACCGCGGCGGCTGCATCGCGACGTGCGGTTCGACGAACGGCAGGTACAGGAAGAACGGGTCGTTCGCATGGTCATCCAGGAACTGCACGGCCTCGGCCAGGATCAGGTCGGGCGCATAGTTGTCGGCCGACCAGTCGGCGAACGTGATGTCGCCTTCCGGCTTCCTCGCGTGGCCGGGGATCGGCGATGCGTTGATGGTGACCTTCTGGTCGTCCGACCACAGATGCGGCGGGTAGTAGCTGTGCGCCACGCGCTGGCAGTTGTAGCCGTAGAAGCGATCGAAGCCCTGCGCGTTCGGGTCACCCGTCGAACCGACCGGACCCAAACCCCACTTGCCGAAGGCGCCGGTCACGTAGCCGTTCTGCTGGAACACCTCGGCGATCGTCAGCGCATCGGCGGGGATCGGGTGCTGCCCTTCGACGACCTTGCCATTCGTATCCCGCGCCGGCTGGTTGCCACGGATCGTGACGTGTCCGAGGTGTCGCCCGGTCAGCAGGACGTTGCGACAGGGTGCGCACACGGGCGCACCCGAGTAGCACTGCGTGAAGCGCAAACCCTGGCTCGCCAGTCGATCCAGGTTGGGCGTTCGGATCTTCTGTTGCCCGTAGCAGCCGAGTTCGCCCCAACCCAAGTCGTCGGCCAGGATCAGCACCACGTTGGGTCGTGCCGTCTCAGCGCGGTCGTTCGAGGTCGACCGGCAGGCGGGACTCGAGATCGCCGCGAGCAGAAGGAGGCAGATCAGCAGCATGCGCATGCCGCGGATCCTAACCAGCTCATGGACGACCGGCCACGCCCGCATGACTTGTGAGCGACCTGGCCCGGTTCTCATGGAGCCACCGACTCTGCAGGTTGCAGCAGGAGTCCAGTCGCGACGAAGCCCACGCCGACGCTCGGGGACTAGAGCTTGCGCGGAGGCAGCTGGATCGTGAACTCGGTCTCGCGCTGCACCATCACGTCGTAGGGCTCGGACTGATCCGCGAACGGGACGACGCCCAGACGGTCGAGCAGGTCGAAGCGCGCGGTCACGCAGTTCGCCTGCATCGGTTGCAACGGTTCGTGCCAGACGCTGTACGACCCCAGGTGCCCGTCGCGGCGATGGAACCAACCGATGAACGGATGCGTCAGCGTCGCGAATCCGGTCTCGTAATCCGGGAAGCCTGGGAACTCGGTGGGCGGCTCGTTCGAGACGTCGAGCTCCAGATTGGCCGCAGCCCAGTTGCCCGTCGCATGCATCGCGTAGCGCGCATAGCTGTTCGGCCCGGACGGTTCGCAGTCGAACCGGATACGTCCCGGGTGCCACGGCAATTTCCACACGTGGCGCGGAACGTACACGGACAGCGAATCCAAGCACGTGCCGAAGAACCACACCCCGCGTTGTCCCGTCTCGCGATCGATGACGTACACGCGATAGTTCGTTTGGCCGAACGTGAATTCCGGCCAGGGCATTCTTGCGAACCTGAAGTCGCGGTCGAGGAACGGGACGACCGAGATCAACCCCGAGGGCCCACGTCCCGGTACGTCGATCGTCTCGAGTTCGAAGCGTGGATCGATGTGCGGGCGCACCGCGCTCGGGTCCGCCGCGTACGTGACGATCGCGAAGTGCGCCAGCGTCGTCACGACCGTCATGGGCCGGTGGGGCGGGCGGGGCGTGTGTACGTCTCGAAGGCTGCGAACGGGGATCGTCATGGGACGAGCATCCTAGCGCGGCCGGCCTCGCCGAACGGACGGGCGGGGACAAGACGGATCGAGTCTGCACGCGGTGGCGCTCCTACGGGTTCCCAGGGGTCGAGGCTCATGAGAAGAGGCTCCCTGAGAAGAGGCTCAGTGCGGGTGCGCCATGGACTGGAAGCCGCACGCCGGAAGCGTCGCTGGGGGGGCGGAAGTCGTGCACGGGTCCCAGGTCTGGGGCTCGGAACCGGCCCAGCGCCCGCCAGGGATGCCCACGGCCACTGCACCGCCCGTTCCCAACGTGTGGACCGGGGATCCCAACACTTCGGTAAGGACCCCCTGCCCACCTGCAAGATCCCAGTCATCTGAGCTAGGCTCTGGGTACGTTCGAACCTCGAACCTCTCAGCAGAGAAGACCCCAACTATCATGAAAGCCAACTGGATACCGCTCGTCCTGGCCAGCCTGATCGCGACTCCCGTCGCCATCGGCTTCCAAGACGACACGCCCATCGAAAAGCCGCAGCCGGACGACAAGAAGCCGAAGACCCTCAAGGTCGGCTCCACCGTCCCCGCGGATCTCAAGCTCATGTCGATCGACGGCACGGAGGTCTCGTTCAAGAGCCTGCGTGACAAGGTCGTCATCCTCCACTTCTGGTCCGACAGCTGTCCGGCCGAGCGCCACGCTGATCCGATCTTCAAGCAGATGGATGAGCGCTACGCGAAGAACAAGGACGTTGTCCTGGTCGGCATCGCGTCGAACCAAGGAGAGCTCGGCGAGAAGCCCGGCCCCAAGGACAAGTACGAGGACTTCTACACGAACCTGCGCAAGAAGCGTAAGTCCGTGGGTTGGACCCACGACTTGCTCGTCGACCACGGCAACACGGTCAGCACGCTGTTCGCCGCCAAGTCGACCCCGCATTGCTTCGTCATCGACAAGAAGGGCATCATCCAGTACGAGGGCGCGCTCGACGACGACCCCCGTGGCAAGAAGGGCGAGGACGCCACGAACTATTGTGACGTCGCGACCGCCGCGATCCTGAAAGGCGAGGCCGTCAAGGTCTCCTCCACCAAGCCGTATGGCTGACGCATCAAGACGAAGTGATTTTGCCGTGAGCAAGATCCACTCCATCTTCCTGCTATTAGCACTCTCGTGCTTCGCGCCCTTGGCCTGTCAACAGGCCGAGGGCGCGACTGTCCAAGTCGTGGACCTCGAGGGTTTGAAGGCCGCTATCCCTGCGCACAACGACCAGGGAATGCTGCTGAACTTCTGGGCCATCTGGTGTGGCCCGTGCGTGGCCGAGCTGCCCGAGCTGCTCGAGGTCGCCCATGAGTTCGAAGGCCAAGGTGGCCGCGTACTCGGGGTGAGCTACGACCTGATGGTGCCGGGTTCCGACCCCGCGACCATCGAAACGACGGTGCGTGAGTTCCTGGAGGGTCGTGGTCATCACTTCCCGACGGTGATCTACGACGCCGACGACTACGACGCGATCGACGCCCATTTCGACCTGCCGGGTCCGGTGCCGATCACCCTCGCGATCGACAAGGACGGCAACATCGTCGATCGCCAGAACGGGTCGGCCAGCAAGGCGCGGTTCCAAGAGATGATGCGCAAGGCCCTCGGCCAGTAGCTGCATCCGAACCGATGAACGGCGGGCGGCGCCTCCAGGTGGAG
>TARA_R110002096_G_scaffold104225_4_pt1 | contig 42815 bp, 41 predicted proteins | sample TARA_R110002096 | Tara Oceans TARA_R110002096 (sample SAMEA4397295) | marine metagenome | biome: Polar Biome; feature: [DCM] deep chlorophyll maximum layer (ENVO:01000326); material: water (ENVO:00002006), including particulate matter (ENVO:01000060) such as... | depth 35 m
TTTCAGAAGCCTTCTTTGAGAACCGGGAGCTGCTGCAGTCAGACCAGGTGATTGTGGTTGAGGGGCAGGTGAGCCACGATGATTATTCCGGCCAGATGAAAATGCGCGTCAGCTCTGTAATGGATGTGCCCAGCGCCCGGAAACAGTTCAGTAAGGGCCTGAAGCTGAACCTGCATGCGGACCAACTGCACAATGGCCTGCTGGACAGGATCGACAGCACGCTCAGGCCGTTTCGCTGTGATGGCAGCCCGGTCTGGATAGAATACAGTAGCCAGGAAGCCAGTACCCGGATTGAACTGGGGGAAGCCTGGCGGGTGCAGCCGGACGACAACCTGCTGCTGGAGCTGAGATACCTGATGGGCGACCAGTGCGTAGAACTGGTCTATGATTGAGTGAGCAAGGCAAAGTGCTGCCCGAAGATTAAATATTTGTCAGATTGTGGACTCATACCAATGTCCGCTTTAGACGTGAACCGGGCACTGCTATCTTTGTACCAAATTCTGTGTTGGCGGAGTGTTGTTCCGCCTGGCAACAAATGATGGAACATCATGAACCCTAATTATCTCGATTTCGAACAACCGATTGCTGACCTTGAAGCCAAGATTGAAGAGCTTCGTATGGTGGGCAACGACACCGACATCAATATTTCTGATGAAATTACCCGTCTGAAAAAGAAAAGCGTCAGCCTTACCGAGAACATATTCTCGGACCTGCACCCGTGGGATGTCGCCCGTCTTGCGCGGCATCCGCGCCGACCCTATACCTTGGACTATGTTGAAATGATCTTTGATGATTTCGATGAGCTCCACGGCGACAGGCGTTATGCAGATGATCAGGCCATTGTGGGCGGCACCGCGCGTTTGAACGACAAGCCGGTGATGGTGATCGGCCATCAGAAGGGCCGGGAAGTGCGGGATAAGGTCAAGCGTAATTTTGGCATGCCGCGCCCCGAAGGTTACCGCAAGGCTCTGCGCCTGATGGAAATGGCCGAGCGCTTCAGAATGCCCATTCTCACGTTTATTGACACCCCGGGCGCTTATCCCGGCATCGGTGCCGAGGAACGTGGCCAGAGTGAAGCCATCGCCTTCAATCTTGCGGTCATGTCACGGCTCAAAACGCCGATTATTTCTACGGTGATTGGTGAGGGTGGTTCCGGCGGTGCACTGGCTATCGGCGTATGCGATCAGTTAAATATGCTGCAGTATTCGACTTATGCCGTTATATCACCGGAAGGTTGCGCTTCCATCCTCTGGAAAAGTGCCGAGTATGCCTCCCTGGCGGCTGAGGCCATGGGCGTGACGGCGGATCGTCTGAAGGACCTCGGGTTGGCAGACAATGTCATCACGGAGCCCTTGGGTGGTGCGCATCGCAACCCTGAAAAAATGGCTGAAGCCCTGCGTGAAACGCTTGCCAAGGGTATGGCTGAGCTCAGCCGTTTGCCTCTGGATGAGTTGGTGTCCCGGCGGTATGAGCGGTTGACCCGCTATGACACAGGGCGTTAAGCCCGCTCCCGGGTTCGCCTTTTCGGAGGCTTTGATCGCGCCGGTAAAAGCTGTTTCTGGCTACCGGCGCCTTTGGGTTGCCCTCAGTGGCGGCCTGGATTCCACCCTTCTGCTGCATCTTGCCGCGCGTTGCCATTCGGGCGTGCGCGCCATACATATAAATCACCAGCTTCAGACCAATGCCGGTGAAACGGAAGCCTTTTGTCGCGACTTGTGCGCCGGGCTTGATGTTCACCTCGTTGTTCAGCCCGTATCGGTCAAGCAAGGCTCAGGCCTTGAGGAGGCTGCCCGCAAGGTTCGTTATGAGTCCTTTGAGGCACTTCTCGAGCCTGGTGATGTTCTTCTGATGGCTCACCACAGTGATGATCAGGCCGAAACCGTCCTTTTTCGCATGTTTCGCGGCAGTGGTGTGGCGGGACTTGCCGGCATGCCAGGAAGTCGCCGGTTGGGTGCAGGCCTTCTTGTCCGCCCATTGTTGGGTGTTGAACGATCGGAGCTTGAACGCAATGCTCGTCAGGGTGGTATTTCATGGATCGACGATCCGAGCAATACGGATCAACGGTTCGATCGCAACTTCCTGCGCCTCAGTATTCTCCCCCTGCTCAAAAAGCGCTGGCCGGGCCTGAATCAGCGCCTTCGGCACAGTGCGGGTGCTTGTTCGGAAAGCGATTTCCTGAATCAGCGGCTGGCGGAGTTGCAGTGGCAGTCACTGGGAGGACACCCACGCCGCCTCCCCGTAGCAGGGTTGAACGCGCTCTCTCTCGCGGAACAGAAAAACCTTCTGCGCTGGTGGATGCAGCGCGCCGGATACCGCTCTCCTTCAATCAGCGACTGGTCACAGGTATTGCACGACCTGTTGCATGCAGCTGAAGACCGGTCGCCCGAACTGCAGGCAGAGGGCTGCAGCCTGCGGCGTTTTCAGGGTGAGCTTTACCTTGTTTCCGAAATGGCGGATTTGCCTGAGGAACCTGTAACCCTCGAGCCAGGGCAGCCTGTGCGCTGGGACAAGTTGACGATTCGGCTGATGCCGGTGGCTACTGCGGAAACCGATGCTCCGCCAATACGGATATGTACGAGGCAGGGCGGGGAGCGTATCCATTTTCACGCGTTTGGCTCCTCAAAATCCCTGAAGAAATGGTTTCAGGAGCAGGCGATTCCGCCTTGGCAAAGGCGCCGTCTGCCCTTGGTTTTCAGGGGTGTAAAGGAAGAGAGTGAGCTGATCGCTATTGGCGATTTATGGTGTTCTGAGCAATACTGCGGAAGCGCCCCTGAAGCAGGCTGGCGGCTGATTGTGAAGCGGGATTGTGATTGAGTCGTTGAGGGCTTTCTGGTAGTCTGGCGTCCCATCTTGAGATGACAATCTCCCTCCTTCACAGAACCTGATAATCATGGAATCTGCATGACGCGTTATATTTTCGTCACCGGCGGTGTTGTGTCCTCACTGGGGAAAGGAATCGCATCGGCCTCTCTGGCTGCGATCCTTGAGGCACGCGGCCTGAAGGTTACTATCCTCAAGCTGGACCCGTACATAAACGTGGACCCTGGTACCATGAGTCCGTTCCAGCACGGTGAAGTCTATGTCACCGAAGACGGGGCTGAAACCGATCTTGATCTTGGCCATTACGAGCGCTTTATCCGTACGCCGATGAGCCGTCGTAATAATTTCACGGCGGGCCGGGTTTACGAAGAGGTTATACGCAAAGAACGCCGCGGTGATTATCTTGGCGGCACTGTGCAGGTTATTCCCCACATCACCGACGAGATCAAGCGCCGCGTGGTAGAAGGCGCAGCGGGCGCAGATGTGGCTCTGGTTGAAGTGGGCGGCACCGTTGGCGACATTGAATCCCTGCCGTTCCTTGAAGCCTGCCGCCAGTTGAAGGTTGAAGTGGGTTCCTCCCGTGCGTTGTTCATGCACCTGACACTGGTGCCTTACATTGCCACGGCAGGCGAAATCAAAACCAAACCGACCCAGCACTCCGTAAAGGAAATGCGTTCTATCGGTTTGCAGCCTGATATTCTGCTGTGCCGTTCCGAGCACGAAGTGGATGTCAGCTCCCGCCGGAAGATTGCACTGTTCACCAACGTGGAAGAGCGTGCTGTCATTCCGATGCGAGACGCCAAATCCATTTACGCTATTCCTCGCATGTTGCACGAGCACGGTCTGGATCAGCTGGTTATTGAGCACTTCAGGCTTGAAGCGCGCGAGGCGGATCTGAGTGATTGGGATAATGTCGTCGAATCACTGATGAACCCGGAGCAGGAAGTGACGATTGCCATGGTTGGCAAGTACATGGAATTGCTGGAAGCCTACAAGTCGCTTATCGAATCTCTGCTGCATGCGGGCATCAAGACCCGGACCAAGGTAAAAATCAATTACATTGATTCAGAAGACATCGAGCGCGACGGTACCAAGGTGCTTGAGAGTGCCGATGCTATTCTGGTTCCGGGCGGTTTTGGTGAGCGTGGTGTGGAGGGCAAAATTCGCACAGTACAGTACGCCCGTGAGAATAAGGTTCCCTATTTAGGTATTTGTCTGGGCATGCAGGTGGCGGTTATCGAATACGCCCGTAACAAAGCCGGCCTGGTTGATGCCCACAGCTCCGAATTCCGTGAGCACACACCAGAGCCTGTAGTTGGCCTGATCACCGAGTGGCTGGATGCGACCGGTGAGCGCGAAGAGCGCACCGACGATTCAGATCTTGGCGGCACCATGCGATTGGGTGCTCAGGATTGTGTACTGACCGAAGGCTCGAACATTGCCAACTGCTACGGCCGAAAAACCATTCGTGAACGCCATCGTCACCGTTACGAGGTGAACAATTATTTCCTGCCGCAGTTGGAAGCATCAGGTCTCCTGGTTTCCGGGCGTTCCACCGATGGCAAGTTGGTGGAAGTGGTAGAAGTTGTCGATCACCCCTGGTTTGTTGCTTGTCAGTTCCACCCGGAATTCACCTCGACACCCCGCGATGGTCACCCGCTGTTCAAGGGCTTTGTGGAAGCAGCGTTGGCGAACCGTAAGGAATCCTGATTATGGCCCAGAGTATCGTTACTGTTGCTGATATCGACATCGCCAACCACAAGCCGTTTGTGCTGTTTGGCGGGATGAACGTGCTGGAATCCCGGGATCTGGCGTTCGAGGTTGCCGATAGCTACGTTGAGGTTTGCCGCAAGCTGGGTATTCCCTACGTGTTCAAAGCGTCCTTCGACAAGGCCAACCGGTCTTCGGTGCACTCGTTCCGCGGGCCGGGGCTGGATAAAGGCCTGCAGATACTGGCCGATATCAAGAGCAAGTACGGTGTTCCGATTATTTCTGATGTCCATGAAGCGGCACAGGCGGCGCCAGCTGCTGAGGTTTGTGACATCATCCAACTGCCTGCTTTTTTGAGCCGCCAGACTGATCTGGTGGTTGCCATGGCGCAAACCGGCGCGGCGATCAACATCAAGAAAGCCCAGTTTCTTGCTCCGCAGGAGATGAAACACATCATCAGCAAGTGCGTAGAAGCTGGAAACGACAGGGTTATCTTGTGCGAGCGGGGCAGTAGCTTCGGGTACAACAACCTTGTAGTCGATATGCTCGGCTTTGGCATCATGAAATCCATGAACGTGCCGGTTATGTTTGATGTGACCCATTCACTGCAGATGCCGGGCGGTCGTGCAGATTCCGCCGGTGGTCGTCGAGCCCAGGTTACCGATCTGGCACTGGCTGGCATGTCTCAGGGGTTGGCGGGGTTGTTTCTTGAGGCTCACCCGACCCCTGATGAGGCTAAGTGCGATGGCCCTTGCGCCCTGCGTCTCAGCCAGTTGGAGCCGTTTTTGCAGCGTGTGAAGGCTGTTGATGACCTTGTGAAGAGTTTTAAACCTATCGACACCGCCTGATTGGCGGTGTTTGCGTTTTAGCCTTGGTGGCACGAGCAAGCTGGTAGGGCCTTACGAAACACGCTGTGAATACGTCCATGTACGCTTGGCTACGCCATCCATGGCTCCGCACAGTTTCGTAAGGCCCTACCAGCTCGCTCTTGATCAGACTTTTGTTAATGACCTTTGAAATTGAAAACCTGGAGACTCCCTACAATGACCAAGATTGCCAACATTAAAGCCCGTGAGGTTCTGGATTCCCGTGGTAACCCCACGGTAGAAGCGGACGTAATTCTGGAAGACGGTACTCTTGGCCGTGCCTGTGCACCGTCTGGCGCCTCTACGGGCTCCCGTGAAGCGCTGGAGCTGCGCGATGGTGATACGTCCCGTTATCTGGGTAAAGGCGTATTGAAGGCAGTTGCGGCCATTAACGGCAAGATCTGTGATGCGCTGAAAGGTAAAGATGCTGCAGACCAGCGCGGGCTGGATAACATCATGCTGGAGCTGGATGGCACTGAGAACAAGGCCAATCTGGGTGCGAACGCTATCCTGGCGGTATCCCTGGCAGCGGCTAAAGCTGCTGCGGAGTCTTTGGGTAAGCCGCTTTACGAGCACATCGCTGACATCAACGGCACCTCCGGCAAGTTCAGCATGCCTGTACCGATGATGAACATTCTGAACGGCGGCGAGCACGCGGATAATAACGTAGATATCCAGGAATTCATGGTGCAACCGGTTGCTGCCAAGAGCTTTTCGGAAGCTCTGCGCATTGGTGCCGAAATCTTCCACAGTCTGAAAAAAGTGCTGCAGACTCAGGGCCTGAATACAGCGGTTGGCGATGAGGGTGGCTTTGCGCCTAACCTGCCGTCTAACGAAGCGGCTCTGGCGATTATCAAGGAAGCGGTTGAAAAAGCCGGTTACAAGCTTGGTACAGACATCACTCTGGCTTTGGACTGCGCGGCCTCAGAATTCTACAAGGACGGCCAGTATGTATTGGCTGGCGAAGGCAAGAGCTTTGACTCTGCTGGCTTTGCTGATTACTTGGCAGGCTTGGCTGAGCGTTATCCGATTGTGTCCATCGAAGATGGCATGGATGAGAGCGACTGGGACGGATGGAAAGTACTGACCGACAAGATCGGCGAAAAAGTACAACTGGTGGGTGATGATCTTTTTGTCACTAACACCAGGATCCTCAAGCGTGGTATCGACACAGGTGTGGGCAACTCCATTCTGATCAAGTTCAACCAGATTGGCAGCCTGAGTGAAACCCTGGATGCCATCAAGATGGCGCAGGATGCAGGCTTTACGGCGGTTATTTCTCATCGCTCCGGTGAGACTGAAGACACAACCATTGCGGACCTTGCCGTTGCTACCTGTGCGGGCCAGATCAAAACCGGCTCTCTTTGCCGCTCCGACCGTGTTGCCAAGTATAACCAGTTGCTGCGTATTGAAGAGGCGCTGGAAGGTAAGGCGCCCTATCGTGGCCTGAGCGAGATTAAAGGGCAGGGCTGAGACTAACAGGTTCCGTTTTGGCCTTTAATCCTCCGGATTTCAGGTAACAAAATGTTAAGGCCGTCGTGCTCTGAATGAAAGTTCAGTCACGATGGCCTTTTTGTCCAATCAGTTAGAAGAATTTGTTGCTAATCTACTCTAAGGTCTATACTTGGCATCCGGTGTTTGATTTTTGATCGTTTAACTCCTGTACGGAATCGGTATTAATGAAGTTGCTCTGGGCTTTCATGGTTGTTCTCATTCTCCTGCTACAGGTGCGCCTGTGGATTGGGGAAGGCAGCTTTGCGCAGGTCTGGACGCTGGAGCAGTCGATTGCCGAGCAGCGTAAGGAGAATGCTGAGTTGGCTACCCGCAATGAGCGCCTGTATGCGGAGGTGCGTAACCTTCGCAATGAGCAAGGCGCTGTTGAAGAGCGGGCCCGGATGAATCTTGGGTTGATTCGTGACGATGAGACGTTTTTTCTTGTTGTTGAGCAGTAATTTTCGGGTTTGGAGTTCAGAGCGTCGGGTAGATCTTTTCCGGGAAACGCTACGAGCACATTCATGTGCGCTTGACGGTGGCCATCCTTGGCCACCGACATTCCCGGAAAAGATCTACCCGACGCTCTCCACGCCCTATGTGACAGCTCTATGACTTCTCCTAAACTCTGGTTGATTGTTCCCGCCGCCGGCATTGGTCAGCGCATGCAGGCCGAGTGTCCCAAGCAATACCTCCGTATTAATAACCGCTTTATTCTGGATATCACGCTTTCCCGATTGCTGGATTCCCGCCTCTTTGCCGGTTGTATGGTCCCGCTGAATTTAGCGGATCATTGGTGGCCAGAGTCTGACGCCAGCAACGATGACCGAATTCAGACCTGCAGCGGTGGCGCAGAGCGGGCGAATTCTGTTCTCTCGGCACTACACGCACTGGAAGAGCAGGTTGCAGCCGATGACTGGGTGCTGGTTCACGATGCGGCTCGCCCTTGCCTTCATCCAGCCGATCTTGCGAATCTCGTTTCAACGCTGATGGATCATCCGGTGGGTGGCCTGCTGGCTGCTCCGGTTGCGGATACGCTTAAAAAAGCGGAGTCGAGCCGTTTGCCTGAAGTTATCGGAACATTGGATCGCAGCCAGCTTTGGCGTGCGCTGACGCCTCAGATGTTCCGTTATTCCATGCTGGTTTCGGCATTGGAAACGGCTCTGAACGAAAAGCAACCGGTGACGGATGAGTCCTCTGCAATGGAGTTTTACGGTAATATGCCCGTTCTGGTTGAAGGACGGTCGGATAATATCAAGATTACCGTACCCACCGACCTGGATCTTGCTGGCTTTATTCTCAGCCGGTTCTGAATTGTCTGGATTTCCCCGGAGTTGATTATGCGAATTGGTCAGGGCTTTGATGTTCATGCCTTCGGCGCAGGCGATGCCGTTATTCTTGGCGGTGTTTCCATACCTTACAGCCAGGGGCTGAAAGCCCACTCTGATGGCGATGTATTGTTGCACTCTCTGGCGGACGCTCTGTTGGGCGCGGTTGCCTTGGGGGATATCGGTCATCTATTCCCTGATACCAGCGCCGAGTGGGCGGGTGCGGATAGCCGGGATTTGTTGCGTAGGGTAATGGCTCGGGTGGCGGAGGAGGGCTTCGGTGTTCTCAATGTCGACACGACGATCATCGCTCAGGCACCGAAAATGGCACCGCATATCGAGGCCATGCGCCTGAATATTGCGGAGGATCTGGGTATCCCGGCTAGCCATGTAAGCGTTAAAGCGACCACCAGTGAGAAGCTTGGGTTTACCGGCCGTGGTGAGGGAATTGCCTGCCAGGCGGTGTGTCTGCTCGAGCCGGTGTCGTCGTGAGCGACGCAGAAATTGGTGCAGGGAACTGGCGACTGGATTGGCCGGTATCGAGTGGTACTCGGGTAGCCAGTGCTTATTTGAAAACTGCGCCTGAGGACTTTCGGGTTAGTGAGGTGATGGGGGAGTTCCCGGAACATGCGGATTCACCGGGTTTACTCAGCGTTACGGGTGAGGGTGAGCATCTGTGTCTGTACCTCGAAAAAACCGGGGATAATACGGAGTTTGTGGCGGGAGCGCTTGCTACCCTCACGGGCTGTCGATCTTTTGATGTGGGTTTTTGCGGGCTAAAAGATCGTCACGCGGTCACCCGTCAATGGTTCAGTCTTTATCGTCCCGGTATGATGGAAGACGATACAGCATTGATTGACCAGGTTTCGGAGCGCTGGCCGGTAAAATCGGCTCATCGCAGCGTGCGAAAATTGCGGCGTGGTGATCATCAGGGAAATCATTTTGTCATTACGCTCCGACATGTAAGCGCTTCGCGTGAGATGGTCGAAAGCGCGCTTGAACGTTTAAAAATACAGGGCGCACCTAATTATTTTGGCCCTCAGCGCTTTGGTTTTGGCGGTGCGAACCTCGATCGTGCGGTTCATATTGATCCTTCGGCGCTGAATCGTCGCGGTGGGCATGGCAAACGCAGAGGTCGGGGTAAGCCAGGCGGTGGCAGAGATGACCGGAAAAACGTATTGTACTTTTCGGCTGCCCGCTCCTGGTTATTCAATGAAGTACTGGCGTCACGGGTGGCCGATGGCAGTTGGCGGGCGCCGCTACCGGGTGAGCCTGATGTGATTGCAACCGGCCCTTTATGGGGTGATGGCGGCACAAGTGCGAGCGGTGAGGCCGGGCAGCGTGAGCGTGACACCGTCGCGCAGACTCCGGAGCTGGCTGCTTTGTTTATGACGACTCGAATGAAGCCCGAGCGTCGTACTCTGGTTGTTATGCCGGAGGGCCTGAATTGGCTATGGCTGGATGACGGTGGTTTGGAACTGGATTTTTTCCTCGCGCCGGGTCAGTACGCCACCACGGTTTTGAGTGATATTTTTGAGCTTGAGGACAAGAGCCTCAGCCAGCATAAAAAACAACACGACTAGCGGGTTTAGCCCGGCGACTTATTGGAGTGCACTGTGCGTATTCTGTTGTCAAATGATGACGGTGTTCATTCACCGGGACTGGTTGCCCTGTATGAAGGTCTCAAGGGCCTGGGCGATCTTGAAGTAGTAGCGCCAGACAGGGATCACAGCGGTGCAAGTAATGCTCTGACGCTCAACCGCCCCCTGACAGTTGAGCAGCATCCCGGTGGCTTCCGGTCTGTCGACGGTACGCCTACAGATTGTGTGCATCTTGCGGTTAACGGGCTGTTTCGGGAGCCGTTTGACCGGGTGGTTTCCGGCATTAATACCCACGCCAATCTGGGGGATGACATTATCTATTCCGGCACCGTAGCAGCGGCAACGGAAGGTCGTCATCTTGGTTTGCCGGCCATTGCTGTGTCTTTGGTAAGCGAAGGGCGCAATCATTTTGACACGGCCGCCAGAGTCGTTCGCATGCTGCTGGAAAGTACGCGGCCCTTTGTTTTGGGTCCTCGCTCCATCCTGAATGTGAATGTGCCGGATCTGCCCTGGGAAGAGCTCGCCGGCTTCCGTGTTACCCGGCTGGGTGACCGGGAACGCGCTGAAGGCGCTGTTCCAATGACCTGCCCGAGGGGCAAGGAGCGTTACTGGATTGGCGCTGCCGGGAAAGGCGGCGATGCCGGCCCGGGAACCGATTTTCATGCTGTTTCTCAAGGGTATGTTTCACTGACTCCGGTGCACATAGATATGACTCGTCATGATTCGCTGGTGTCCCTCAGGTCGTGGGCAGACTCCCTTCAGACCTCCATGGGGGACGGTGCGTGAGTGGTGAGCTTCAGGGTATCGGGATGACGTCCAGACGCACACGTATGCGCCTTGTGCAACGCCTTAAGGAATCGGGTATCGAGTCAGATCGCGTGCTGGATGTGATGGGTCAGGTCCCTCGTCACATTTTTCTGGATGAAGCGCTTTCGCATCGTGCTTACGAAGACACCTCGCTCCCCATCGGCTATGGCCAGACGCTGTCCCAGCCCTATATCGTCGCCCGAATGACCGAACTTCTGCTCAGGCATGAGCCCGCCAGGGTGCTGGAGTTGGGTACCGGGTCAGGTTATCAGACGGCCGTTTTGTCACAACTTTTCGGCCAGATTTACAGCGTTGAGCGCATCAAGCCGCTGCAGGATCGTGCCCGGGACAGGCTGCGACAGCTCAATATCCGGAACGTCATGCTCAAGCATGCGGATGGTGGCATGGGGTGGCCAGAAAGAGGGCCATTTGACGGCATTATTGTTACCGCCGCTCCGATGGAAGTGCCATCCGAGTTGCTGGATCAGCTTGCCGATGGTGGCGTGCTGGTGGCACCGGTTGGTGAAGAGCATCAGGTGCTTGTTGAGGTGATTCGCAACGGTGACCGGTTTGAGCGCCGTGAGCTGGAGCCGGTTCGGTTTGTGCCCCTTTTGGGGGGAGTTGTCCGTTGAGCGAGCAACCTCAGAAAGCTGACACGCAAGGCAGCACCCGCACACAACATCCCGCATCCGTATTTTTGCGGGGTATGGCGATGGGGGCAGCGGATATTGTCCCCGGTGTTTCTGGTGGCACCATCGCGTTTATAACCGGTATTTACTTTCGGCTTCTGGGGGCGATTAATGCAGTCCCGGGGGCCCTTTTCAAATATCTGTTCCGGGGGGATGTGAGGGCATTCTGGCAGGCCTGTGATGGCACTTTTCTCAGTGCTTTGTTGGTGGGTATTCTCGTCAGCGTTGTAACCCTGGCCTCTGGGATCAGTTTTCTGCTTGCCGAATACCCGATTCTGATCTGGAGTTTCTTTTTCGGGCTGATTCTCGCCTCCGTCTGGCACGTCGGCCGTCAGGCACGACACTATCGCGCAACGCTGCTCATTCCTCTTTCGGTTGGCATTATTGCCGCGTGGTGGATTACAACCCTGTCCGTAGGCCAGCTAAACCCTTCTGCTTTGACCTTTTTTGGCGCTGGCGTTGTCGCGATATGCGCGATGATCCTGCCTGGTATTTCCGGCAGTTTTATTCTGGTTATTGTTGGTATGTACGCGCCGGTTCTTGCAGCTATAAAATCTTTTGATATCGCCATGTTGCTGCTGTTTATGGCAGGCTGTGTGCTGGGCCTGTTGTCGGTTGCAAGACTGATCACATGGGCTTTCAAGGCCTATCACGACCCTGTGCTGGCCTTACTTACCGGCTTCATGATTGGTGCACTGAACAAGGTTTGGCCATGGAAGGAGACCCTGAGCTGGCGAACGAATAGTTCAGGCGAACAGGTGCCGTTGAGTGAGGTCAGTATCAGCCCAGGGGCGTTTGCCGATCTCACTGGCCTTGATCCACAGATTGCTTCGGCTGCGGCAATGGTCTTCGCTGGCATTGTTCTTGTGCTGCTGATTGAGTGGTTTGGTGGGCGTTATCAGAAGGCGGAGTGACCGGCATCCGATAGCACCGGGTGGGCCCGTGTTACCTTTACAGGCACATGGTTGTTCCCGCCCGTAACAAAGACGGTGACGGGTAACGGGGATGGGCAGTGAGTAACTTGGATTTGATTTCAAAATGTGCAATAAATTAGCGAGTTACTTTTGAAACTTCAGGATCTTCTTTGATTGGATTCTGAGCCAACGCAGATTACTCATAATCAGGCCGGTGTTATTCCTGTGAGATTATTACGTGGGTCAGCTCAAGCCGCTTTATCGGCCTCCCCGCGGTTCCTCTTTGGTGCCCAACCGACTGCCTGTGCTTCTGGAACCGGCAAAGTCTGGCTCTTTCTGATTGCATTTCTTTTTCTTTCCGGCGCAATGAGCGGCTGCAACACCCAAGCGCTCCATCAGGATGATATTTACAATCCGCCGGTTTACTGGGGGCGCCACGTTGTGCGCCAGGACGAGACGCTGTACGGCATCGCCTGGACTTACGGCCGCGATTACCGGGAGCTGGGTAGCGCCAATGGGATTGGTCCACCCTGGACTATCCGGGCCGGCCAAGTGCTTCGGCTGGACCTTCGCGGTAGTACCCAGTCCGGTAGTAGTCGTGCTCCAGCGCAGACATCGAGACCCGCTGCGAATACCTCCGCCCGGGCGCCACGTGCCAAACCTCCTGCACCAACTTCCACTAACACCCGGAAACCAGCCGTCACCCGAAAGCCCGACAAGTCTGCACCCCTGGCTGCACGTACGCAGACGGTGGCCAGTATCCCATGGCGTTGGCCGCACTCTGGCACCGTAATTGCAGGCTACTCAGCATCCGGAAAAGTCAACAAAGGCGTTGATATTGCCGGAAAAGCCGGGGATGCTGTAAGAGCCGCCGCAGATGGAAGTGTGGTCTACGCTGGCAATGGGTTGCTGGGTTATGGCAATTTGATTATTGTAAATCACAATGAGCACTATCTGAGTGCATACGCTCATAACCGGAAGATTCTGGTTAGTGAAGGGGAGGGAGTAAAAGCCGGGCAGGTCATAGCAGAACTCGGTGGCAATGGTTCAGAACGCCCGATGTTACATTTTGAGATCCGAAAAAATGGTAATCCGGTCGATCCAACCCATTATTTGCCACCACGCTAATGACTAGATGCGGTGTTTAAAACAAGAAAAAATGATGGCAACAGCGTATAAGCTGGCCATTGATGAAGTCCTGAAGAGAAAAGAAATAAACAATGCCCGCAACAAAAAAAAGTATCGGGCGAAAATCCAGGATTGTTGAAAGGCGGGGCAAGAGATATGTCAGCAGAACAAGAAGATATGATTGTTGATCGTATATCGGACGTTGATGGCTCTACACACGTTGATGACTCCAGAAACGTTGACGACTCTGAAGATCAGTTACTCGCAGAAGAAAAAACCGATAGGAGCGCCCCGGAGGCTGCCGAAGTCAAGAAAGGATTTCCTGCCCAAGGGCGTTACTACACCAGTTCGAAGCAGCTGGACGCCACTCAGCTTTATCTCAATGAAATTGGTTTCTCACCACTTTTGACTCCGGAGGAGGAAGTCTACTTTGCACGCCTCGCGCGCAAGGGTGAGGAGTCCGGTCGTAAACGAATGATTGAGAGTAATTTACGGCTGGTTGTAAAAATTGCACGCCGCTATGTGAACCGGGGGCTGACACTGCTGGATCTGATCGAAGAGGGCAACCTCGGGCTGATTCGCGCGGTTGAAAAGTTTGACCCGGAACGGGGTTTCCGTTTCTCCACCTACGCAACATGGTGGATCCGCCAGACGATAGAGCGGGCCATCATGAACCAGACCCGCACCATCCGTTTGCCCATTCACGTGGTCAAGGAACTGAATCTTTATCTGCGGGCTGCTCGCGAACTGACGCAGAAGCTTGATCACGAGCCCTCTGCGGAAGAAATCGCAAGGAAAGTGGATAAGCCGGTTAATGATGTAAAGCGCATGTTGGGCCTCAATGAGCGCGTCGCTTCCATGGATACGCCTATTGGTGCCGGTGGTGAGAAGTCTCTGCTGGATACCGTGGCCGATGAGGGCGCCTCTGATCCTGCAGACGTACTGCAGGACAACAACATGTGTGCCTGCCTTGGGAAATGGGTAGATCAGCTCAGCGACAAACAGCAGGAAGTTCTGTCCCGACGGTTCGGGCTCAGGGGCTATCCGGTCAGTACCCTGGAAGAAGTCGGGCAGGAAATCGGCCTGACCCGGGAACGGGTTCGTCAGATTCAGGTAGAAGCGCTACGGCGCTTGCGTGAAATTCTGGAAAAAGAAGGTCTGACTGGAAATCTGCTGTTCAAATAGCTTTTCTGACGCAACATCCGAAACGCCGGCCATGTCTCATGGCTGGCGTTTTGTGGTTTAGTGGTTCTGCAAAAGTATCTCTGAAAAGTAACCATGCAAATGAGAACCAGGTGGTGATTTGCTCCTGCTGGTCATTGTTAGAATAGCAACGCCGTGGGCTGCGGATCGGCACCTGGTGACGAATGAATTCTCATGATAATGACTGAAAAGGAAAGGACTATGAAAAAGGCATATTTGACGGGCATTGCGTGCTTGATGCTGGCCGCCACACTCTCAGCTCCTGCTTTGGCATTAACCGTTGGCGGCGTAGACGTTCCGGATACCTATACCGCAAACAGCACTGAGCTTCAGTTGAACGGTGCCGGTACTCGCTCCAAGTTTTTCATTGACCTGTACGTTGGAAGCCTTTACGTGCCAAAGGCGCAGCATGATGGAAATGCCGTGGTTGACGCTGATGAGCCTCAGGCGATTACCCTGCACATCACCTCTGACATGATCACCAGCGACCGTATGACCGAGGCAACCATGGAAGGTTTCGAGGCTTCTACGGGTGGTGATATGGCGCCTATTCAGTCGGAAATTGATCAGTTCATGTCGGTGTTCAAAGAGGAAATCAAGGAAGGTGACGTATTTGATCTGGTCTACGTGCCTGGCGAAGGTGTGAAGGTATTCAAGAACAGCGAGCAAAAAGGCACAGTGGGAGACCTTGAGTTCAAGAAAGCCCTGTTTGGTATCTGGCTTTCGGACGAACCGGCGCAGAAGAGCCTGAAGAAGAAAATGCTGGGCCAAGGCTGACAGAGCGCCTGAGCCAGTTGCAGAAAAGCCGGCAAACGCCGGCTTTTTCGTGTTTGGACCGTCTCTTATTGATAGTCGCTTTTCTGTTTGAACTCGCAAAGATCCTCAATAATGCAGGCACCGCACCGGGGTTTGCGCGCTACGCAGGTGTAACGCCCGTGCAGGATAAGCCAGTGATGAGCATCCTGAAGAAACTCTTTCGGCACCAGCCGCATCAGGCGATTTTCTACTTCCACAACGTTCTTGCCCGGAGCGATGCCGGTGCGGTTGGATACCCGGAAAATATGAGTGTCCACCGCCATGGCGATGTGCCCGAACGCTGTGTTCAGGACCACGTTGGCGGTTTTGCGGCCGACCCCCGGGAGGGCTTCAAGGTCCTCTCGGTTATCAGGCACGATACTGTTGTGTTTTTCAATCAGAATGCGGCAGGTCTTGATGACGTTCTCTGCCTTACTATTGAATAACCCGATGGTCTTGATGTAGTTCTTCAGGCCGTCTACGCCCAGTGCAAGTATGGCCTCGGGCGTGTTAGCTACCGGATAGAGCTTGTCTGTTGCCTTGTTGACGCCTACATCCGTGGCCTGCGCTGAGAGAATAACCGCAATGAGCAGCTCAAACGGACTGCTGTAGTTCAGCTCTGTTTCCGGATTGGGGTTGGCTTCCCGAAAGCGGGAGAAAATTTCAATACGCTTGGCTTTATTCATGGTGTTTTGTTACGACTCCAGCCGCAGATCATGAAACGTTTCCGGTGACGCGCACGCGTTTACTACCGGGCGCTGCTGCTGGCTGAACTGCCTTCTGTCGTTCCTTGAGGTGGTTGTCGATGCCGTTTTTCAGGGCAATCAGCAACCCGAGACCTACGAACGCGCCGGGCGGTAGTACCATGAACAGCATGTCCGGATAGTTGGCAAACGGCTCAATGACCCAGTCGGCAGCCATGGGGCCGAGCAGCAGATGCATATCAACAAACAGGGTGCCCTGGCCGATCAGTTCGCGCATGCCGCCGAGAATAATCAGCACTATCAGGAAGCCTGCGCCCATCATTGCACCATCCAGCAGTGCAGGGCCGGGAGCGTTACGTGAGGCAAACGCATCGGCACGGCCCAGAATGGCGCAATTGGTAACGATCAGAGGGATGAAAATACCGAGAATCTGGTAAAGCTCGTAAGTGTACGCCTGCATCAATAGCTCGGCGCAGGTCACGAAAGAGGCAATTATCATCACGAACGCCGGCAAACGCACGGATTCGCTGACAAAGTTGCGGATCAAAGAAACAGCCAGGTTAGAGCCCATTAACACCATCAGGGTTGCCAGACCCAGACCGATTGCATTGACTACCGTGCTGGTGACGGCAAGAAGAGGGCACAACCCCAGCACCTGAACCAGTGCAGGGTTGTTATCCCAGAGGCCATCGCGGATGATTTCGCCGGAGGTTTTGGTCGCCATGATCAGGATTGCTCCGCATTCAGGGTTTCGTCTGTCAGATCCCCGGGAGTGAATGCAGGGCCTTGCCCTGTCGGGGTTTTGTTCAGCTGAGCCCGGATTACCTGCTGGTTCTGCCGGAAATAAATCAGCGATTTCTGTACCGCTTTTACCACAGCCCGAGGGGTGATGGTGGCGCCGGTAAACTGGTCAAATACGCCGCCGTTCTTTTTTACATTCCATTCCCGTGGCGGTGGATTGCCCAAAGAGCGTCCTTCGAAGTCTTTAACCCAGTCGGACTTCCGGATTTCAATCCGGTCGCCCAGCCCCGGTGTTTCCTTGTGGCCAATAACTCTGACACCGAGAACAGTACCTTCAAGGTCAATGCCCACAAGCAACTTTATATTGCCTGAATATCCGTCAGGCGCAATGGCCGGCATGATCATGCCGACCGGTCGTCCGTCCTGCCGTGCGACCCATACCGTCAATGGCCCACCGGTTGCCAGTCGATCGCTTGCAGGCAGAATTAACGTGTCTCTGAGTATGTCGTTGTTGTGTGCGCTTTCGGGGATGATCTCAAACAGTGCTTTGGCCTCTGCTCTGGCAGCCTGTTCTGCGATGCGTTCTTCGGTCAGTGCCTGGGTAACCGCAATGGTTCCGCCAGTAATTACAGCAAACAGTCCAAGCCCTATGGCACTGCGGCGGATGGATTGAGTCATGGTCGCCATGGTTAACTCCTGCCCCGGCCGGGCTGTCCTCGGCGAGCTTTGTGATGGCCGTAGGTTCTTGGTGGCGTGTAGTGATCGATAAAGGGTACGGCAAAGTTCATAAGCAAAACGCTGAATGCCACGGCATCCGGATAGTTACCCCAGCTCCGGATCAGATAGATGAGCACGCCAATACCGGCGCCGTAAATCAGTTTGCCCTGATGGCTGGTGGCGGCAGATACCGGATCGGTTGCGATAAAAAACGCGCCGAGCATGGTGCCACCTGCCAGAAGGTGCAATGACAGCGGAGCGTACTGGTCCGCGTTGCTGCCAAACGCCAGACTCATGGCAACCAGTGCACCCAGAAAAGCGGCTGGAATATGCCAGGTGATGATCTTCAGGCCGATCAGTACAAGCCCGCCGACCAGGAAAGCCGCGTTGACCCACTCCCAGCCTTTGGCAATGCCCTCACCAAACGTCGGGTGGGCAAGAACTTCGGCCGCGGTATGGCTCGCAATTTTGTGTTTGTATTCGTCCAGCGGTGTCGCCATGGTCCAGCCATCAATGGCTGTTTGCTGCCCCGACGCGATAGCTGCTAGAGTGTCTCCAAACCCGGGCGCGCTGTCCCAGAGCAGAGCCGGCTCGGCCCAGTTGGTGGTCATGGCGACCGGGAATGAAATCAGTACCAGGGCGTAACCCACCATGGCTGGGTTGAATGGGTTGGAGCCTAGCCCGCCATAAAGCTGCTTGGCAATCACAATCGCTGAAATGACCGCTACTGCCGATACCCACCAGGGGGCAAACTGTGGCAAGGAAAGCCCGAGCAAGAGTCCGGTTACAGCCGCGGTATTGTCCTTGAGAACAAACACTATCGGCTTGCTGCGCAATTTGAGGATGGCCGCTTCCGAAGCCAGGGCAATGGCGATGCACCAGACAACGTTTATGAGATTGCCCCAACCAAAAAACAGCGTCTGTGCCAGCAAGCCAGGCAATGCTGCGAGTATGACCCAGAGCATCACCTTCGACGTCGGGCGCGCACTGTGAGCGTGGGGTGAGGACTGCTGAACAAACGCCATGAAGGTCGGGCCTGATTCGGGTTATTCGATGGATTGGGATTCGGTCTGAGTCGCCAGCGTTTTGCGAGCGTCCGCCAGGGCTTCTTCTGCTCGTTTCACTCTGTCATGGTTCTTGGTGATCGCGCGCTCCAGTTTTTCCACGTTGTCTGCTTGCTGCGCTTTCGCGTCTTCGAGCATGGCCTGCATGGTTTCCAGTTTGGACTGTGCCTGAGCAAATTGCTTCTCAAGCGATTCAATGTCGGGTTTTTCCGGTGCCGCGTCCGCTGGTATTGCGGCCTGCGCCTGTGCAGCTTCGCTACTGGCCTTTTTACGTGCCAGAGCCTGCTCTACCAAGGCGGAACTTGCAGCTCGCCCGTCCACTGCCTCTCCGCTGGCAGCGGCTTTTCCAGCTTCGACTTTCTTTTTGGCCTGAGCCTCTGCGGCGGCTTTGGCTCGCTCCTTGCGCCGCAACTCCTTATCTTGCTGTTCTCGGTCAAGTCTTTCCTGGCGCGCTTCAAAGCGCTCTCGTGCACGATCTGCCTTGAGTTGTTCTGCCCGTTGGACGCGAATCTCGCCCTTGGCATAGCGATAGTACTGTACGAGCGGAATCGAGCTTGGGCACACGTATGAACAGGCACCGCATTCGATGCAGTCAAACAGGTTCAGATGCTCCGCTTTTTCAAATTCCGTCGCCTTTGCGTGCCAGAACAGCTGCTGCGGCAGCAATTCCATAGGGCAAACTTCCGCGCACTGCCCGCAGCGGATGCAGGCCTGTTCAGGAGGTGGCGCCGGCAGTTCGCTGGCGGTCGCCGCAATAATGCAGTTGCTGGTTTTGATCACCGGTATTGCTGTGGTGGTCAACGTATAGCCCATCATGGGTCCACCAAGAATCAGGCGGTTGACGAGCTCCGGCTGAAGGCCGGCCTGTTCCAGAAGGTAGTCCACGGGTGTGCCCAGCAAAACATCAAAATTGCCGGGCTTTTCCAATGCTTCCCCGGTAAGAGTCACAACGCGACAGACCAGCGGCGTGTCTTCAAAGACAGCCCGGGCAACCGCGACGGCGGTTCCGATGTTCTGGCACATGACGCCTATATCGGCCGGAATACCGCCACTGGGTACCTCCATGCCGGTGAGAATCTGGATCAGCTGTTTTTCGCCACCGGAAGGGTATTTGGTCGGGATAACAGCGATTTCAATTTGTGTGCCCTGTATAGCTTCACGCAGTGCTGTTGCAGCTTCCGGTTTGTTGTCTTCTATGCCGATCACGCAGCGTTCAGGGCGCAGAATCCAGGCCATTACTTTTAGCCCGGAAACAACCTCATCGGCTCGCTCACGCATGGTCATGTCATCAGCGGTAATGTAGGGCTCGCATTCGGCACCGTTGAGGATCAGCGTGTCGACCTTGCGATCCCGGCTTGGTTTCAGTTTGATGTGCGTCGGAAAACCAGCGCCCCCCATGCCGGAGATGCCGGCCGAGCGAATGATATCCAGAACCTGATCCCGATCGAGCTTGCGATAGTCGCTGACCGGGTAACGTTCGCACCACTCATCCTTGCCGTCCGGTTTCAAAACGATGCATTTGTCTGCCATGCCGGAAGGATGTGGCACCGGGTAGTCGCCGATGCTTTCAATCACGCCGGATGTCGGGGCGTGAACCGGAACACCCATGCCATGACTGACGTCGGCTATTTTCTGGCCTTTCAGCACAGAATCGCCAATTGCCACTATGGGTTCCGCTGGCTCACCAATATGCTGCTGCAGTGGCAGCACCAGTTGCCCGGGAATACCTGCGGCTTGAATGGGCCGGCTGGTTGAAAGCTGCTTGTGCTCTGCGGGGTGAACGCCACCGCTGAAATCCCACAGCTGAGTCATCAGGAGCTGATCTCCTGTCGGTCTGTTGCGATAATCGTGGCCGCAGGCGGTGTCCAGGTCCAGGCCCGTATGTCAGGTTCAATGGTGATCATGTCAATACAGTCAACAGGGCAGGGCTCCACGCAAAGGTCACAGCCTGTGCATTCACTTTCGATAACGGTGTGCATGTGCTTTGCGGCACCAAGAATGGCGTCCACCGGGCAGGCCTGGATGCATTTGGTGCAGCCGATGCATTCGTCTTCCCGGATAACGGCAACGCGCCTGGCTTGTTCCACACCGTGCTCTGCATCCAGCGGCTGAGGCTCAACATCAAGGAGATCAGCCAGTGCTTTGATGGTGGACTCACCACCGGGTGGGCATTTATTGATGGCGCCACCATCAGCAATGGATTCGGCATAGGGGCGGCAGCCGGGAAACCCGCACTGGCCACACTGGGTCTGTGGCAGCACGGCGTCGATCTGTTCCACCAGCGGGTTACCTTCAACCCGGAACCGCTCGGAGGCAAAGCCCAGCAAAGCGCCGAACACCAGAGCGAGGCCAAGCAGAACCAGAACGGCGATAAGAATGCCTGTCCACATAAAAACGTGTCTCCGTTAAACGCTGACCAGGCCGGTAAAGCCCAGAAACGCCAGTGACATCAACCCTGCGGTGACCATGCCAATGGCCGCACCCCGGAAGGACAGGGGGACATCGGCCACGGCAATGCGTTCGCGCATTGCGGCGAACAGCACCAACACCAGCGAAAAGCCGACGGCAGCGCCAAAACCGTAGAGTACTGATTCAACGAAGTTGTTGTTTTTATTCAGGTTAAGAAGTGCCACGCCAAGCACGGCGCAGTTGGTGGTAATCAGGGGCAGAAAGATTCCCAATACGCGATAGAGCAGGGGGCTGGTTTTACGCACCACCATCTCTGTGAACTGAACCACCACCGCAATAACCAGAATAAAGGTGATGGTTTTCAGAAAGGCCAGGCCCAGAGGCGCCAGCAGGTAGGTGTAGGCAAGATAACTGCACACCGATGACAGGGTCAGCACAAAGGTTGTAGCCAGGGACATGCCCATGGCCGTTTCCAGTTTGCCTGAAACCCCCATGAAGGGGCACAGGCCAAGAAACTGAACCAACACGAAGTTGTTCACCAGAATGGTGCTGACCAAAATCAGTAAATATTCTGTCATCATCGCGTCATCATTTCGCCATCGGGGCGCCCTGCCTCGATCTTTGTTTACATCACCCGCATGCCGGGGGTTGCGCCTGAGTCCGGAGACAGGATAAAGATATCCTTGCTCCCCGGGCCAGCCGCCAGAACCATGCCTTCAGACATGCCGAACTTCATTTTTCTTGGCTTGAGGTTGGCGACCATAACGGTAAGGCGGCCCTCAAGATCCTCAGGATTGTAGGCAGACTTGATACCGGCAAACACGTTGCGCTCGCCATGCCCCAGATCAAGCGTCAGGCGAAGAAGCTTGTCTGCCCCTTCCACATGCTCGGCTTTGACTATTTTAACGACCCGAAGATCCACTTTCGCGAAATCATCAAATTCTATTTCACTCGCAATCGCTTCCGGGTTTACGGGTTCTGTTGGTTTGCCGATTGCAGCCGGCATTTCCTCTTTGGATGCATCCAGCATTTTTTCGATCTGCGCCATGTCCACGCGGCTCATCAAAGGCGTGAACTTGTTGATGCTGTGGTTCTCCAGCCGCTCATTACGGTTGTTCCAATCCAGCTTCGCATTCAGGAATTCTTCGGACGCCTTGGCCGTTTCCGGCAATACCGGGGCGAGGTACGTCATCAGCAGATGGAACATGTTCAGGGCATTGGTACAGATAGCCTGGAGCTTTTCATCTTGGCCTTCCTGCTTGGCAACGACCCATGGCTGCTCATCGTTTACGTACTGATTGGCGATGTCAGCCAGTTCCATGATACGGCGCATGGCCCGGCCAAATTCCCGAGCCTCGTAGAAGGATTCAAGCTCTTTGCCGGCATCAATGAACTCTTTCAGCTTGCCGTGCTCGGTCACTTCGCCAAGCTTTCCGTCAAAACGTTTGGTAATGAAACCCGCACTGCGGCTGGCGATGTTGACCACCTTGCCAACCAGGTCCGAGTTCACCCTGGCGGCAAAATCGTCCAGATTGAGATCCATGTCGTCCACGCTACCGGTAAGCTTTGCAGCGAAGTAATAGCGCAGGTATTCCGGGTTCAGGTGGTCAAGATAGGTGCGGGCCATAATGAAAGTGCCCCGGGACTTGGACATCTTCTTACCATTGACCGTCACAAATCCGTGCGCCCATACCGCTGTTGGCGTACGGAAGCCGGCGTCGCAAAGCATCGCTGGCCAGAACAGGGCGTGGAAGTTGATGATGTCCTTGCCGATAAAGTGATAAACCTCGGCGGTAGAATCTACCTTCCAGAAATGTTCAAAATCGATGTTTTCCCGGTTACACAGGTTTTTGAAGCTTGCGAGATAGCCAATGGGGGCATCCAGCCACACATAGAAAAACTTGCCGGGCGCATCGGGGATTTCAAAACCGAAATAGGGCGCATCGCGGCTGATGTCCCACTCCTGAAGACCGGCATCGAGCCACTCAGCCAGCTTGTTGGCCACTTGTGGCTGCAATGCACCGCTGCGCGTCCACTTGGTCAGGAAGTCGGTAAACTCGGGCAGTTTGAAGAAGTAGTGTTCCGACTCCTTCTCAATGGGCGTGGCGCCAGAGACAGCAGAGCGCGGGTTGATCAGCTCGGCCGGTGTGTAGGTTGCACCGCAAGCCTCACAGTTGTCGCCATACTGATCGTCCGTTTTACACTTTGGACAGGTGCCTTTGATAAACCGGTCCGCGAGAAACATGTTCTTCTCAGGGTCAAAGGACTGGGTGATCATGCGCGTCGCGATGTTGCCGTTGTTCTGCAACTGACGGTAGATGTATTCGGAAAAATACCGATTCTCTTCAGAATGGGTGGTGTAGTAATTATCAAAGCGGATGTGAAACCCGCTGAAATCCTGCTGATGCTCCTCACGGATCCGGTCGATCAGCTGCTCGGGCGTAATGCCCTCACGCTCGGCTCGGAGCATGATGGCGGTACCATGGGCGTCATCTGCACAAACGTAGTAGCAAGTGTGGCCTCGCATATTCTGATAGCGCACCCAGATATCGGTCTGAATGTATTCCAGCAGGTGGCCCAGGTGGATAGGGCCATTGGCGTAGGGTAGGGCGCTGGTAACCAGAATATCGCGCTGTTGCTTTGAACTCGCTTGCGTCATGGTGTGTCCGAACCTTTCATCAGATAAGGGTTGTATGGTCAGAAACGGGCCCAGATGATACCTTTTGAGCAGATAATTTTCACCCGAAACACCTGTTTTCATGCTGAAAACCCGCATGAACTTATTACGGAGAGCCAGATGACACAGATTTCAGAGCAGGCCCTGCAGGCGGCCGTTCGTGAATACCGAGACCCGTACCTGGAAAAGGACCTCTACGACCTGGGGGCCGTAAAGTCGCTGGTAGCTGACGAAGCGGGCAAAGTGACGCTGATGGTAGAACTGCCATATCCGTCAAAAGGCATCGCGGGCGGCCTGAAACAGTTGGTTGCCAACGCGCTCGAAAACGTCGATGGCGTCGAAACCGCCGATGTTCATGTGGCTCAGAAAATCCATTCCTACAAAGTCCAGAAAGACCTGCCGTCCGTTCCCGGCGTCAAAAACATCATAGCCGTTGCCTCCGGCAAAGGCGGCGTAGGCAAATCCACCACCGCCGTCAATCTTGCCCTTGCACTGCAAGCTGAAGGCGCACGCGTCGGTATCCTCGATGCCGACATCTATGGCCCCAGCATCGGCATGATGCTCGGCGTCCCTGAAGGCAAGCGCCCTGGTGTGAGAGAAGAAAAATACTTCCTGCCCATGGAAGCCCACGGCCTCCAGGCCATGTCCATGGCCTTCGTGACCACCGACAAAACCCCGATGGTATGGCGTGGGCCCATGGTCAGCGGCGCAGTCATGCAGCTTTTGCAGCAAACCCTGTGGGATGAACTCGACTACCTCATCGTCGACATGCCTCCAGGCACCGGCGACATCCAGCTCACCCTGGCCCAGAAAGTCCCGGTCACCGGCGCAGTCATCGTCACAACCCCCCAGGACATTGCCTTACTTGACGGTAAACGCGGCATAGAAATGTTCCGCAAAGTCGAAATTCCGGTGCTTGGGGTTGTGGAAAACATGAGCGTACACATCTGCAGCAACTGCGGCCATGAAGAGCACCTCTTCGGCGAAGGCGGCGGTGAACGCATTGCCGATGAATACGAAACAACCCTGCTGGGCCAGTTGCCCTTGCATATGACCATCCGCGAACAGACTGACAGCGGCCAACCTACTGTTGTGGCAGAGCCGGACTCCGAAGTAGCCCGCCGCTATCGGGACATCGCCCGCAGGGTTGGTGCAGAGCTTTCGACAAGGGAGCGGAACCTCAGCGGCTCGATCGCAAGCGTGTCCGTCAAGTCGCATTAAGTATTTGCGCGCCCCCCGCGGCAGATTGCACTGAGCCCGCAGACTCCGAATGTGACTGAAGACAGGCAATCAAGAGCTTCGACAGAATCCAACCGAACAGGTAAACTACGCCCCAATTTTCCCACTGCACACGAGACTTCGCCATGAGCATCAAAGCCGATAAGTGGATTCGCCGAATGGCGGAACAGCACCGCATGATCGAACCCTTCGAAAGTGGTCAGGTTCGTGAAACTGAAAAAGGCCGGATCATCTCCTATGGCACTTCCAGTTACGGCTACGACGTACGTTGCAGCAACGAATTCAAAATCTTCACCAACGTACACTCCGTTACCGTCGACCCCAAAAACTTCGACGAAAAAAGCTTCGTGGACTTCACCGGCGACGTCTGCATCATCCCGCCAAACTCCTTTGCCCTTGCGCGCACAGTAGAGTACTTTTGCATCCCCCGCAGCGTACTCACCATCTGCCTGGGCAAATCCACCTACGCACGCTGCGGCATCATCGTAAACGTGACACCGCTGGAACCCGAGTGGGAAGGGCACGTTACCCTGGAATTTTCCAACACCACCAACCTCCCGGCGAAAATCTACGCTCATGAAGGCATTGCCCAGATGCTTTTCTTCGAATCTGACGAAATCTGCGAAACCAGCTACAAAGATCGCGGCGGTAAATATTTTGGCCAGACCGGCGTGACCCTCCCAAGAACATGAACGCCAACCAGTTTCTCAAAGCTGTTTCGCAGCTGCAGGGATGGCGTGAATGCGCCTTCCTGCTGGCGCTTGCCGAGCGCTCATTTCCCAATTATGCCCTGTTCGCCGAAGCGGTAGGGCTGAAGACCGGCGGCAAAATGCACCAGATTCTGGACCTTGCCTGGGGCACGCTACAGGAAGGCGTAACAGAAACCGCTATTCCGCAACTGCTGGCAAAACTGGAAGCTCTGTCCCCGGACGTGGAAGCCTACGACGCCTATGGTGTATACCCGGCTTTCGATTTTTGCCAATTGCTCGAGCAAGCTCTGCTTAACCGCCTGAACCCCTCAAAACACCGGGCCACAGACGCCTCGCAACTGGCAACTGGCACTGTTATGAGTTTTATCGAACTGTCCGAAGGCGAGGATCTGGAAGAAGACGAGCTGGTGCGCTTGCTGGATTCTCACCCCCTGATGAAAGAAGACAAAACTTTCCAGCGCGACCTCGTACTGACCCTCAAGCGCCAGCGCACGCCACTGGAAAAATTCATCACGGACATTCGGGAAGACGCAGCAAACGAAGGCGTCAGCAATCTTGGCATCTCGCTGGGAGATTGAAGCTTCATTGATCAGATGGATATAACCCCATGAAACTTTCTACTTTTGGTCGTAAATTTACCGCTGACGCTGGTATAACCTCGTTAATGGATGACCTGGGAAATGCCATGGCGTCTGGCGACGACATGATCATGATGGGCGGCGGCAACCCGGGGCACATCCCTGAGATACAGAAGCGGGTACAGGAAATTCTCGGAGACATGAGCCGGAGTGAAAGCGACGTTCGCCGGCTGGTGGGTATTTACGATCCGCCCCAGGGCGAAAAACAGTTTATTGCCTCGCTTGCAGACCTGCTTAGCCGTGAATACGGCTGGGATCTGAAGCCTGAAAATATCGCGCTCACCAATGGCAGTCAGGCTGCCTTCTTCATGTTATTCAACATGTTCGGCGGCGATTACGGTGAAGGCCAGCGTAAGCACATATTGCTGCCACTGGCACCTGAGTATATCGGCTATGCGGATGCCGGCATCGAGCCGGGCCTGTTTCACGCCGTGCAGCCCGATATTTCATTCACCGACGCCCACGAATTCAAATACCGTGTGGATTTTGATGCGGTAGAGGTAACCGGAGAAACGGGCGCCATCTGTGTATCCCGGCCAACCAACCCGACCGGGAACGTGGTTACTGACGAAGAGATGGCCCGGCTTGAAGATATGGCGCGCCAGCATGACGTGCCGCTGATCGTCGACGGAGCCTACGGTACGCCTTTCCCGAGCCTGCTGTTTGTAGATGCCAAGCCCACCTGGAACGAACAGATTATTCTGTGCCTGAGCCTGTCCAAGCTTGGTTTGCCGGCCGCCCGCACAGGCATCGTGATTGCTGCCGGGCCGGTGATCAAGGCGTTGTCTGGCATCAATGCCATCATAAACCTGGCGACAGGCAGTTTTGGTGCCATGCTCGCCGAGCCGCTGGTGCGTTCGGGAGAGATCCTGTCCTTGAGCAGGGATGTGGTCTGCCCGTTTTACAAGAGAAAGATGGAGTGTGCAGTAGCGGCGTTCCGTGAGGCGATGGGCGAGGACAGTTGCCGCTGGTACGTGCACAAGCCAGAAGGTGCAATGTTCCTGTGGTTGTGGTTCCCGGATTTGCCCATTACCAGCCTGGAGCTCTACCAGCGACTAAAAGCCCGCGGTGTACTTGTGGTGTCTGGCCATTATTTCTTTCCGGGATTGCCGGAAGATGGCTGGCAACATCGCCATGAGTGCCTACGGGTGACCTATTCCCAGGATGATGAGCGCGTGGCCCAGGGGTTGCGTATTATTGCGGACGAGGTTAAGGCCGTGTGGGCCGAGGCAGACCGGGAGGTTTAATCTCCCAGGTCTACGTCCTTGAGGGACAGCAGATAGCGGCTCCCGTCAGGCTCAACCTGAAGCAGGCGCACCAGCAGATATTGGTTGTCCGGATCAAACCACATCAGGGTTTGCCGCCTGGAGCTTTCGCGGATTTTCTCGGCTTTCAGATAGGATGCCTGGTCACCGGAATTATTGACGTCGTTGCTCACGACGGCAAAGCGCTCGCTGTCAATTTTGCCGCGATCCAGAACCTGATACTCCATCTCCCGCTTGCCGTTGCGGATGTCCTGGTGCAACTGGATCTGAAAGCCAAGAGGGTCGAGGACGCCTTCCTCCAGCTTTACCCGAAAGGGCTTTCCCCCGTATTCCCCGCTAGCAACGCCAGCCTTCCAGTCAAAATCGATAGACTGCTTTCTGTCCTTGATCAGAAACCCCGACAGACGATAGCGGTACCTGAGCGGAATCACCCGGCCATCCTCCCATTTCAGAACCAGGGATTCGTCAATGTTGGCCATGAAAGAGTTTACGTCCGTGCGATACAGCCAAACATCGTTGCCTTGGGACGTGAGAATACGCTTAGCGCTGCCATTGAGCGACAATCCCTTTTCCATGGACGCGTCGTAGCTTACTTCAAAGGGAAACAAACCGAGATTGGATTCAGCTTTTGCGGTGGCGCCCAAGAGCAAGGCGAGCAGGGCCAGCATAGGCGCCAGAGCACTTCGGGCTCTTGTCAGTGGTGATTTGAACGTTCTGGCTGAATACATCTGGTTGACCTTGAAGCTCTCATGAATGTTGAAAGTTTAGCGGGTCAGCAGTCGTCGCGTGGTGACGGTCTGTTAAGGTGCGCTTCAGTTGTCCGGGAGGCGCATGGGCGTTTCGACAACCTGGCCGTCAAACATTACGTGATCACCGCCGAGCTGAATCCGGCCTTCACAGAACCAGCGCACCACGATCGGGTACAGCAGGTGCTCTTTTTTCTGAACCTTTTCGGCGAGAGTCTCGGCGGTGTCCTCCGGTGTCACTGCCACCTCGGCTTGGGCAATCACTGGCCCGCCGTCGAGTTCTTCTGTCACGAAGTGTATGGAAACTCCGTGGGTTTGATCGCCGGCATCGAGCGCTCGCTGGTGAGTGTTCAGCCCCGTATACCGCGGCAGTAGCGACGGATGAATGTTTATCAATTTGCCGCGAAACGCCCGAACGAAATCGGTTGTCAGGATTCGCATGAAGCCGGCAAGCACGATGAGATCCGGGTTGTGGCGGAGAATATGAGCCATAAGCGCAGCATCGAACTCGTCCCGGGAGCCGAAATCCCTATGATTAACCACAAAGGTCTCAACGTTTGCCTGGGCGGCCCGCTCAAGTGCGAAGGCTTTGGGCTGATTGCAGCCCAAAGCCATGATCTGGCCGGGGAAATCCCGTTCCCGGCTGGCGTCGATCAAGGCCTGAAAGTTGGTTCCACTGCCAGAGGCCAGCACCAGAATTCTGGGCAGAGTCGGTTGGTCCGCTTTCATTCTGAAAGAAGCCCCGGGGCGTAACGCACCACTGCATCTTTCTCAGTATCTTCCGCAAGCTCCACCAGACCCACCTGCCAGGCCTTCTCGCCCAGAGCTTTCAGAGTATCCAGGGTCAGATCTTTCTGGTTTTCCGGCACGCAGACAATCATGCCGATGCCGCAGTTAAATGTACGATACATTTCTTCGCTGGCCACACCGCCGGCTTCCTTGAGCCACTGAAACACAGGGGGTAGCTCCCAGCTTGTGGTGTCGATGGCCGCAACCATACCCTTGGGCAGAACCCTGGGAATATTCTCTGGCAAACCGCCGCCAGTGATGTGAGAAAGCGCGCGCACATCCACTTCACGAATCAGTTTTAGCAGATTCTTGACGTAAATCCGGGTCGGTGCCATCAGGGCAAGCGCCAAAGTGGTATCACCAACCGGCTGATTGAGGTCGGCTTTGCTGACCTCAAGAATCTTCCGGATCAGTGAGTAGCCGTTAGAGTGCGGACCTGAGGACTCAATGGCCAGCAGCACATCGCCCGCTCGCACCTGGCTGCCATCGATGATTTCGCTGCGCTCTGCCACGCCCACGCAAAAACCGGCGAGGTCATAATCGTCGCCTTCGTACATGCCGGGCATTTCTGCGGTTTCGCCGCCCACCAGCGCACAACCGGCCTGTTCGCAGCCTTGGCCAATGCCTGCGACTACATTTGCGGCTATGTCGACATTGAGTTTGCCAGTAGCGTAGTAATCGAGGAAAAACAGGGGTTCGGCACCACCCACGATAAGATCGTTGACACACATGGCCACGAGATCAATGCCGATGCTGTCATGTTTGCCCAACTGCATCGCCAGTCTCAGCTTGGTGCCGACGCCATCGGTGCCTGATATCAGAACCGGTTCTTTGTACCCGGCTGGGATCGCTACCATGGCACCGAAACCGCCAAGCCCTCCCAGAACCTCGGGCCGCCGGGTGCGTGCGGCGGTCTCCTTGATACGGTTGACAAGTTCATTGCCGGCATCAATGTCTACGCCTGCGTCGCGGTAGGTAAGGGAAGGCTTCTTTTCGCTCATGGTGTTCTGTAACCGTTGGCCAGTGGGTCAGGCGGCGGATTTTAGCAGGTGCGGTGTAGGGCTCCAAGTGCAATTGCCGAGAGCGCACCCGGATTCCTGCAGCCGAGTGTCTCTGGGTGGCCAAGATTGCATTTCGGAAATCCGGGTCGGCTACTCAGGTTAAGGGGCATGGTGTATCCTATGCGCCATTCATGCAGATTGCAGGGTGTTTCATGCCAGTACCAGACCAGACCTCGGTTTTCAGGCCTTTGCCAGCTTTATGGCTTGCCGTTTTTTTTGCACTCATGCTGGCCATGGTGCCCGCTCCGGCGGCTGCCGTGACGGTATCAGGGCTTTATTCCGTTGAAGTGCCAGTGGCCGGCTCCGGGCCGAACGACTTGGCTCAGGGATACGCAGACGGTTTGGCCCGGGTATTCGTAAGGATTTCGGGCACCCGGGAGGTGCTCGCACTAGACGGAGTGCAGGCGCTGCTCGCAAACGCAGAATCGTTGCTACTGTCCTACCAGGTACTTCGTGGGGCGAACGGCGAGAGCCGCCTGAGCATGGCATTTGGCGCTGTGGGTGTGAACCGGGCTTTGGCATCCGTTGATGCGCCGGTCTGGGGTGCGAATCGCCCTCTGACCCTTGCGTGGGTAGCGGTAGAAGATCGCGGTGTTCGCGCGTTGGTTACAGGTAATAGTCGCGGTCAGGCTGATGAAGGTGAGAGTGGGGTCTGGTCTTCGGCCTTTGCCCGCGCTGCCCGGGAACGGGGGCTTCCGGTAGCGCTGCCACCCACAGAGTTCAGTGGAAACAGAGAGTTGCTGTCGGATATCTGGGGGCAGTTCACGGGGCGTGTGCTCAAAGCTTCTGAAGGAGTAGAGTACGACGTTCTTGCTCTGGTGCGAGTGAATCGCTCCGGCGGCCAGTGGCGTGCAGGCTGGGTGTTTGAGGGAGCAAAACTCAACAGCAGTGAAGAATCGGTCAGTGCCGATACCCGTGAAGCTCTGGCGGAAGCGCTGGTGAATCGCTGGGCGGAACTGTATGCAAATCGTTATGCGGTTGCGGCCGGTGAAGTTGGAGATTTGCCGCGGGTTGATATTGTTCTGCGAGGTGTAGCGTCGGTTGCGGATTATGGGAAAGCCAGCCAGGTACTTGAGGGCCTGACGCCGGTTGTTAGTGTGGGCGCGTCCCGGGTTAAAGGCGATCAGTTAACGCTGAGAGTGGCGTTTTCCGGCGAGCTTGACCAACTCAAAGAGTACATTGCGTTGGATTCGCGTTTTGTTCCCGTTGAGGGGGAGCCGGAAAATACGCGGCCAACCCGTTCGAAAGCACCGGCTACCCCGACGGAGCCAGTTCAGGTGCAGGCTGCCGGAAATCAACCGGCGATCGCTTCAGGAGGCGAAACAAGCGCCGGTTCGCTCGATCAGTCGACGTTTACCTACCAGCCATCTCCGGTGGATGAAGACGAGGCGGAGCAGGCGTTTGAATCCCTTTACCAGCTTCTCTATTACCGCTGGCAGCCCATGCCGGTTATTGTGAAAGATGGCGGGTAGTAAGCTGCCGTCGGAGGCAGGTCTGTGAATTCGCACGCCTGGCGCTGGATCCCCAACGCCTTGACGTGCGTTCGTATTTTGTTGATTGCCCCTTTCGCCAGGGCTTTGATGGTGCAGGAATATCGCTTCGCACTGATGATTTTTGCTATCGCCTCGGTTACCGACGGGCTTGATGGTTTCCTCGCACGACGCTTCAACTGGCGTTCACGGTTTGGTGCCGTGGCAGACCCTTTGGCCGATAAAGCGCTGCTGATTACAGCGTACCTGGTGCTTACGTACACCTCAGTGTTTCCTTTATGGCTTTTTGCTTTGGTGCTCGGGCGAGATCTTCTTATTGTTGGGGGAGCTCTTGTTTACCATTACTGTATCGGTCGTTTTGATATGGAGCCCAGCATGCCCGGCAAGTTAAATACCCTGGTTCAGGTTTGTGTGGTTCTGGGCACTATTATCATCCTGGCCGGTCTGCCGGTGCAGCCGATGTGGCTGAACGTGGGAGTCTGGCTGGTTGCGGTATCGGCAGTTGTTAGCGGTGCCCACTATATTGTGATCTGGAGCGCGCGGGCATGGAGGGCTCGGGAGTCATGAGTCCGTCTCAACTGGTTCTTGGTGTCCGGCTTCGGGACGATGCACGTTTCGATAATTTTCATGGTGATCGCAACCGGGAAGCGGCATTGCGCCTATTGTCGGTTTTCAGTCAACCCGCCGGGCTGCCCGTGGTGGTGGTCTGTGGTGATTCTGATACTGGCAAAAGCCACCTGCTTCAGGCCGCTTGCCACCATGCGGAGGCCGAGGGAAAAACGGCCGTGTGTCTGAGTATTGCCGAGTTGGAGCCCTTTGGGCCGGAAGCGCTGGCGGGGCTCGACTCCATGGAAGTTGTTGCGCTTGATGATCTGAACCGGGTTACCGGACGAGCGGACTGGGAAGAGGCGGTTTTTCACCTGTATAACCGGTTGCACGATGCTGGCCACATGTTGGTGGTAAGTCTCTCGGAGGTTCCGGGCGCTCTGCCTTTTCTTTTGCCGGATCTGGTTTCCCGGTTGCATCATGGGTTCACGGTTCAGCTTGGCATATACCGTGATGATGACCGGCTGAAAATCCTTATGGCTCGCGCTGAACAGCGTGGGCTGACAATGACGGATGATGTCGCAGGCTTTATCATGCGCCGTGCACCAAGGCGTCTTGGCGAGTTATTGGGTATTCTCGATACCCTTGATGAAAACTCATTGCAGGCTCAGCGCCGCCTCACCATTCCGTTTGTGAAAACGGTGATGCAGTGGTAGTGGGCCCATCACACAGATACAGCACTCAAACGATAAGGCGCTGAATAAAGTGCCAGATGGAGAGACGACATGAGACGGGTAGTATTCAACCAGAAAGGTGGAGTAGGAAAGTCCAGTATTGCCTGCAATCTGGCGGCGATCAGTGCAGCCCGGGGCAAGCGCACGCTCGTGGTTGATCTGGACCCCCAGGGCAACTCGACGCATTATCTTCTGGGCAAGCCAGCCAGTGAGCTCAAGGACACCGTGGCAGACATGCTGGAGCAGACGGTTGCGTTCAAGGTATTCAACCGGCGCCCAGAGGAGTTCGTGCACGCCACGCCGTTCAAGAATCTTTTCGTTATGCCTTCCAGTCCGGAACTGGACTTTCTTGAGCGCAAGCTCGAAGCCAAACACAAAATCTACAAGCTCCGGGAAGCGCTGAAAAAGCTGGGTGAATCCTTCGATGCCATCTACATTGACACGGCCCCCGCGCTGAATTTTTATACCCGTTCGGCGCTTATCGCAGCCCAGCGCTGCCTGATCCCGTTTGACTGCGATGACTTTTCCCGTCAGGCGCTTTACAATATCCTTAACGAAATCCGTGACCTGCAGGAAGATCATAACGACGAGCTTGTTGTGGAAGGTATTGTTGCCAACCAGTTTCAACCACGGGCTACCCTGCCCAAGCAACTGGTCAAAGAGCTGATAGAGGAAGGCCTGCCAGTTCTACCGGTGCGTCTGTCCAGTTCGGTCAAAATGAAAGAATCTCACCAATGCCGGCAACCGCTTATTCACATGGCGCCAAAACACCCGCTCACCCGTCAGTTTGAAGATCTTTACCGCGTATTGCATGGTGAAGCGGTAGAACTTGAGCCTCTGGCAGATTGAGACAGGTTTTTATGACAGATTTCGGTGGCATTACAGGGCAGGTCGCTGATCGTCTTCTGGGCATTGAGATGGCGTTGCGCCAGCTCGGGATGTGGGAGACGGAGCGTCCGCCTGCGGAAGCGTTCAGCAGTTCAGAGCCGTTCTGCCTGGATACGCTGGCGTTTACCCAGTGGATCCAGTTCGTGTTTCTGGAACGCATGAAGCTGATTATTGAAAATGACCACCCCTTGCCAGCGGTTTCAGGCATTGCGCCCATGGCGGAAGAGTACTTCCGTGGGCGTCCCGAATCAGGGCAAAGCCTGATCCGGGAGCTGGAAGCTTTTGACAAGTTGCTGTCGACCGGCTGAATCAGTCCAGGCGCATGGAAAGGTCCACGGCTCTGACGTCCTTGGTCAGTGCGCCAATTGAAATATAATCAACGCCGGTTTCCGCAATGGGCACCAATGTGTTGGCGTTGATGCCCCCGGATGCTTCCAGCTTTGCCCGACCTTTGTTCATTGCGACCGCAGCGTTCAGGTCTTCCATGGAGAACTCATCCAGCATAATGATGTCGGCTCCTGCGCTGAGTGCCTGCTCCAGTTCCGTCAGACTCTCGGTCTCCACTTCTACAGGTCTGCCCGGTGCGATTCTGCGAGCCTCACCGATTGCACCGGCAATCGATCCGCAGGCAGAGATATGGTTCTCTTTGATGAGAAAAGCATCCCACAGGCCGATTCGATGGTTGTGGCAGCCGCCGCAGGTCACCGCGTATTTCTGGGCGAGCCGCAACCCGGGCAGGGTTTTTCGGGTGTCCAGAAGGCGCACGCCCGTGTGAGCAACCCGCGCTGCATAACCGGCGCAGTTCGTTGCAACTCCGGAAAGGGTCTGCAACCAGTTCAACGCAGCCCTTTCGGCAGTCAGCAGGCTTCTGGCGGTACCTTCCATACGGAACAGGACTTGGTCAGGGGAAACGGTCTGGCCATCCTCAACCAGCCACTCCAGCGATACTGAGCTGTCCACCTGACGGAACACTTCGTTTACCCACTCGCGCCCCGCTATAGTTGCCTGCTCCCGTGTAATTACACGTCCGGCCGCTTGTTTTTGCGCCGGGATAAGCTGGGCTGTTATATCGCCATCTCCGATATCTTCGCGCAGGCTGAGCGCGACGGCTTCGATTCGTGACTGGCGTAGGCGTTCAGTGAAGTTCATGATCATGCATCCACGTGTGTCGGGGCCAAAGGGTTCAGAAATATGCCGGGGCACGATTCTATAGTTCGCCAGTGGTTTCGCCAAATTCTTAGAGAATTGTGACCTGAGTCCGGTCTACACAAAAGGTGACAAATTCTGACACAAGGTGACGCGGGTAACTCGTATGATGTGTGATCAGGGCAGTTTCAAATTTATGACCAGCCGTTTCATTTTTTCTGGTCCGGAGTTGTTTAATGAAGCAGGATAACAAGGTTGTCAGTTTTTCTGGTCAGAAGCCGTTTTCCCGGTTTGATCTGCCGTCGGCTCTTGTTCGTCTGCGTGATACCTCAGGACAGTCTCTGAAAGGCGTTCTTGGGCGGTTTTTCGAGCGCGCTGACGATGCCCTGTTCGAACTCGCCGATCGTGCAGGCTCCAATAAGGATCAGACGGTCTACTTCGATGCCATGCGCGAGCTCAGGCTACGGCGTAAAGCTATGGCTGTCTCCGTACTGCAATACGTCAGTCAGGCGTTTAACGATATCGGCAAGTTTCGGCCCCGGCAATCCGGGGGCGCCCTGGATAAGGTCGATCAGGATTCGCTGAGCCTTGTTGAGCATTCCGACCTTGAACAACAGGTCGCTATTGATAACCTGATCAACAAGCTTCGCAATCGGTATCAGGGCGCAATTCAGCTTTTGTCGTTGCGGGTTAATCATCTGGTGCCCGGAGTGGAATTGGCGGATAACCAGATGCCACTCAGCCCGGAAGTCATTTGCGGGGGCCTCGCTGAAGCCTGTGCGGACCTCGATATCGATATCCGCGCAAAACTTGTTGTGTTGAAATTGTTTGATCGCTTGCTGGTAGACACCCTTGGTGATTTCTATCAGGAAGCGAACCGCACTCTGATTTCAGAAGGCATACTGCCAGACGTCAAACGAGCACCGTCCCGCTCTGCAGCGGGCGCTGCTCCCAGCACCAGTTCGGCGGCCTCGGCGCCGGTACCCCCAAGTTCTGTCCGGCATGGATCAGTCGAAGGCACGGGCGAACTGAATAACCGCCAAAACTATGGTTATGATCAGATACAGGGTGGTGCCTCCCATGCAACCTTCACTGAATTGAGCGAACTTCTGCATCAAAGGAGCAACTTTCAGGCTGCGATCGGGCCTGGCGCTGCAGGAGAGGCCTATCTCGATACTGAAAGGTTGATGGCCCGTCTCAGCGAAGCGCAGGTAGCCAGTGGCCAGTGGGGCGGTGTTGAAGTTCCTACTCTCGATCAGCAGTTACAGTCTGTTCTCAAGGCCGCCGATGGCCAGACAGCCAGCATCGGCCAAGTGGACAACGATGTTATCAACCTGGTGTCCATGCTGTTCGACTTTATTCTGGAAGACCGACAGCTGCACCCTGTGATGAAGGCGCTCATTGGCAGGTTGCAGATACCGGTGTTAAAAGTTGCATTGAGCGACAAGAATTTTTTCAACCGCGGCGGCCATCCTGTTCGCAAGTTACTGAATGAATTGGCGCTTTCTGCTATTGGCTGGAGTGAGAAGCGTCTTGGTCAGCGCGATCCACTGCGTGAAAAAATTGAGTCGGTCGTGGACCGGGTGCTGAGCGAGTTCACGAATAATGTGTCACTGTTCGATGAGCTGCTGAAAGACTTTAGTCATTTTACGGATCTTGATCGCCGTCGGCGGGAGTTGGTAGAGCAGCGTCTTCGGGACGCGGAGGAAGGCAGGGCGCGCCAGGAACGGGCATGTCATGTGGCCGAATCACTGGTGACGGATCTTTCGTCCGATAGGGACATTCCGGAGCCCGTTCTCGAGATGCTGAACGAAGCCTGGACAAAGTACCTTCAGTGGGTCGTATTGCGGGAGGGTGAAGACGGCGAACGCTGGGCCGATGCCCGTGAACTGACTGGCCATCTCGTGTGGAGTGTCGATCCGCAGCCGGTTGATGACACAACCCGAAGCGCACTTCTCAGGGCGATCCCGGCTATTGTTGACGACTTTCGCGTGGCGCTTCAGGAAATTTCCTGGGACCCGTTTGCAACTGATACAGCGGTTCGTGATCTGGAGTTGGCGCACGTTGACGTATTCCAGCGCCTGGCGACTGCACCATCCCGGCCAGGGCCTTCGGAGACCAAAGATGAGCCGATACCGGAAGCACTAGCAGCGCCCGAAGTAAGGCTGGAGCCAGAGGTTGCAGAACCGGTTACCAGAGGCCCGCATACAGCAGTGTCCGGACCCGGTGAAGCTGAGATTGAGCCCCAGGTGCTTTCGGAGCCCGGCGAGTTTGCGCCTGCTCCAGACGAGGCAGAAGTGGTTTCCCGTCAATGGCTGGATCAGACAGACAGTCTTCGTGTTGGCGCCTGGGTTGAATTCACCCGCGACGGCACCAGAGTCCGTTGCAAGCTGGCAGCATTTATAAGAGCTACGGGCAAGTACATCTTTGTCAATCGCAGTGGCGCCAAGGTCGCTGAGTATCGGCGTCAGGAGCTGGCTGCCGCCATGGCGAGCGGTGCCGTCAGCATGCTTGATGACGGGCTGATCTTTGACAGGGCGCTTGAGTCCATCATCGATAACCTGCGTAGCAGCCGCAAGGATTGATCCGTGGTAACAGGCCTTACTTTGTGATTCAATCCAGTCACAGTGTAATGCTCTGATAATTGTGGATTCATCTTGCCCCACTCAGCCTTTGATCACTCTGGCGCAACCGTTTATGGCGAAGACATAAAAACTCTCCGCGAAACCGGGCGCCTTTCATCTGCCCGCTGGTGCCCGTCGCCGAACTACGGCTCCCGCCCCGAAAGCGCGGCTATAAGCCTCCTGGTAGTGCATAACATCAGCCTTCCTCCTGGGCAGTTTGGTGGACGCTACATTGAAGACTTTTTTACGAACTGTCTGAATCCAGCTGAGCACCCATACTTTTCAACGATTGCCGAAATGCGTGTTTCCGCCCATGCTCTGATCAGGCGGGATGGCGCCGTTGTGCAGTTTGTCAGCCTTCTGGAACGGGCCTGGCACGCTGGACGCTCCTGTTTTAAGGGTGTTGAGGAGTGTAATGATTTCTCCATTGGAATTGAGCTTGAGGGGGCGGATGACGTGCCCTATACACCCGAGCAGTATCGGTCGCTCGCAGAGCTCGCGACGGTGATCAGCTCGGCGTGGCCGGCCATTACCAGCGATCGGATTACCGGGCATTGCGACATCGCGCCCGGCCGCAAGACTGACCCCGGACCAGCGTTTGACTGGCATGGTTTCCGGGCTTCATTGCAGACAGCGCAGTCTGCCGGGCATTGTGAAAAACTGGCCCACAAGGGAGCTTCTGAATGATTCTGGTGGTGTTTCTGATTGCCTACCTTGTGCGCAGGCGGCTTGACGGCCTCAATGCGGTTTCCAGTGATGCACTCTGGCGTCGCTGGTTTCATAAGGGCAGCGTCGTTAAAGCTGGCCGTGAATCCGGCATTATGGCTGGTTTGGTCCTGGTAGCGCTGCCTGCACTGCTGGCAGCTCTTTGTGTATATATCCTGTCGCTCTACGGCTGGCGAATTGCTGCTTACCCTCTCGAAATTTTTGTTCTCGTTCTGATGATGGGTATGCCCGGCTGGCGGCAGTCTGTTGAGGTCTATGGCAGTGCTTGGCACAAGGGTGACATGCAGGCGGCCTGGCACCATATTCAGGAGCGTCTGCCAGCTGCAGAGCGCGGTGCGGCAGTATCACCCGAGGTTATGCACCTCTCGTTATCCCGAGCACTGATGCTGGCGGTCTTTCAACGTTTTTTCCTTATTGCATTCTGGTATGTCGTGGGTGGTATTGGCCTGGCGATATTTGTGCGGGGTCTGGTGGCTCTGGCAGAGCAATGGCCTCAAGCCGCGGCAAGGCCAAGGTACCTCAAAGCCTGCGAGTGGATTAGCTGGGTACCGGTCAGGCTGCTTTCAATCACCTTTGGAATTGCGGGTGACCTGTCGGGATGGTTGGGCGACGCCAAGGCAGTGATTCTCGGAATCACGAAAAAAACTTCAGAAGTGCTCATGATCTCTGCCAATGGGTCGTTAACCGGATATGCGCTTGATCCGGCCCGCTTTTCCCGCGTTCACCCGGACGAATGGGCCAGTTTTGGCGGACGTAGCCTGAGTGCGGTGAGGGACTTGTTGAACCGGAGTATGCTGGTGTGGATCTGCGTACTGGCGTTGCTGGTTATCGCAGGAATTGTATGAAGGTGCAGACAGCGAAAGATAGCGCTCAAGTTTTCAGGTGTTCGGGCGTTAACAAAAAAAGAACGTGAGTTCAGTGTTTGTGCTTTAAAAAGGAGGTCAATGTGAAGCAACTCATTAATCCAGCAGTCGCATTGATGAATCGACTGCCAATGCTGTACAAGTTCAGTCTTATCAGCATTCTGTTCCTTTTGCCGATTGGTGGGTTGTCCTGGCTCGTGATGACTGAGCTCAACCGCTCGGTTGAGACTATGACTCGCAGTGTCGAAGGTCTGGAGCAATTGCGCCAGATTGATCGCCTGGTAGACGCATCGATGGACTATCGGGATTATCGTGCGCCTGCGGTGACCAAAAACGAAAGCGCTATTATGGCTCGCTCCGATGATGCGGCGGAAAATATTAATTCCATTCTTGAGAGCCTGGCGGCACAGCCACGCTCATTTGATTCGTCTGGCGCCTGGGCAGACCAGGTTGAGGCCCTTCACGCTGACTGGCTGACCCTCCGTGCAGATGACAACTATCAGACCAATTTTGATCCCCAGTTCAAGTACTATCAGGAGTTTGTCCAAAAGGTCCTGGCGCTTCTCCCCGCCACTATAGAAACATCCGGGCTGGGCCAGGGTGTATCGAGAGAAAACCAGCTTGTTCTCGGGCTGATACGTGAAACCGTGCCGGATGCCCGCAGTGTTATCGGGCAGGCTCGCTCGTACGGTTTCTACGCGTTGGTTGAAGGGCAGGTTGGCTATGCGCTGAGCGAAACCTTCAATGAAATCTATGACCGCCTTACAAATCGCAGTTCGTTGCTTTCGCCAGCACTGACTATTGCTGCAAACGCCTCTCCGGCCCTGGCTTCCAAGGCAGATGATGCGTTGCAGCAGGTTGATGAGAGTCTGCTGAACGTTCGCCAACTGCTTGATGTGAATATTATTACCCCCATGCGCCTGGAGCTGTCCTGGCAAGAATATGACTCGCTTGTTTCTGCGCAGCTGGCGGGTTACGGAGTGCTGAAAGCTGCAGCGTTTGATGTGATTGAGGCCAACTTGAATGCCCGTCTGCAGCAGGAAGTGAGCCAGCGTCGTCTGATCGTGGTGGCACTGATCGTGGTTCTGCTGATCGTGGTGTATCTCTATGTTGGTTTCTTCATGTCTGTGCGCACAGCGATCAACCGGTTCAGTGAAGCGGCGCGCAAGGTAGCTGCAGGGGATATGACCACCCGGATTTCACTTGATAACCGCGATGAACTCGGCGAGTTGACCGGTGAGTTCAACAACATGACAGATCGAATGGCCGACCTGATACGCTCTGTAGGCCAGACAACTTCTGAGGTTGATCAGCAAGCTGCGCGAGTCAAGGATACGGCTGCCGCCAACAGCGAAGCGGTGGCGCGCCAGATGGCAGAGAGTGGCCAGATCAATGAAGCCATGAGTCAAATGGTTGAAGCTGTGAATGAAGTCACAGAGAGTGCTCACCGGGTTGCAGACAGCGCTACAGCAGCTGAACAGGATACAGAAACCGGGCGCGGCGTTGTTTCGGATACCGTGGAAACCATCAACCGGTTGGCGACTGAAATTTCCGGTGCGGTGGGGGTCATCAACCGGGTTAGTGCAGACAGCGACAACATCAGTCAGGTTTTGGTGGAAATCAAGGCGATAGCCGGCCAGACCAATCTTCTGGCGTTGAACGCAGCTATTGAAGCAGCGCGAGCGGGCGAGCACGGCCGTGGTTTTGCGGTCGTTGCTGATGAGGTGCGCTCTTTGTCCCAGCGCACCCACAAGTCCACCGAAGAAATCGAAGGCATGATTTCACGGCTTCAGAGCGGCGTGAAGGATGCTGTAGCGGCCATGACCAACAGCCGGGATGTGACACAGGCAACCGTTCAGAAATCCGGAGAAGTAACGGAAGCATTGACCCGGATTGCCAATGGTATCTCGGTAATCGTGGATATGAGCCACCAGATTGCCCAGGCAGCGGAAGAGCAGTCTGCAGTGTCGAAAGACGTGAACGTCAGCGTTGCTCACATCGGTGAGTTGGGTACATCCACTGCGGCTAACGCTGAGGAAACACTGGCCTCATCCCGACAAATGTCGGAGTTGACCGCTTCTCTGCAAAAGCTCGTTGAGGCGTTTAAAGTCTGAAGCCGGGCTAAATGCCCGACTTCTTCTGATCCCATAAAATCTCTTCAGCGCCTTCACGGCGCGCTAACACCCTTGATGCTACAAATAGCAGGTCTGATAAACGGTTCAGGTACTGGCGCGCCAGCAGGTTGATAGAATCTTCATGACTGAGGGCAACCACTACGCGCTCGGTGCGGCGGCAAACAGCGCGTGCCAGGTGGCATTGAGCTGCTGCAGGGCTTCCACCGGGAAGAATGAAGTTCTTCAGGGGCGGTAATGGCTCGTTCATCTCGTCCAGCAGATTCTCCAGCCAACTGATGTGCTCATCGTTGATTGCCTGACTGCCAGGAATTGCAAACTCACCGCCAAGATCGAACAGGTGATGCTGAATGCGGCGCAATGATTCCAGCATCTCATCATCCGTGTCCAAAGCTTCAATCAGCAGACCAATATGGCAGTTCAGCTCATCGGCCATGCCCATCGCCTCAACACGCTGAGCATTTTTGGCAATACGATTACCATCGGCGAGGCCCGTAGTGCCGTCGTCACCAGTTCGGGTGTAAATCTTGGAAAGGCGATTGCCCATGAGGGTGCTCCTGATTGTTAAAAGCGGATTTGTTAAAAGTGTTACAGGCCTTGTACTCGGTTGGTCAACATTTGGTTTACCGGCGTGGCAATGCCATGGCGCTCTCCACATTGCACAAGATAGCCATTGATAAAATCAATCTCGGTTTTACGCCCTGCCATAACATCCGCGCGCATGGACGAAGTATTGCTGGCGGTATTTCTCGCCACCGTTTCAATTTGCTCCCGAAGCACCCCCGGTGCAATAGCCCTCGAGGTTTCCGCGTGAAGCAAAAGAGATATCTCCGCGCAAAGCCTGTCAATATTCTGTTGATAAAGAGTTGAGCTCAGAATGTCACCGTTAGGGCAGTTGAGCAGAGCAGTAAACGGATTGATCCCCGCATTGATCACCAGCTTCTGCCAAAGCCGCTGCAGAATGTTCTCCTCAGCATGAACCCTCAAGCCGGTCTCAGCCAACTGTTGAATAACACTCGCTGTGTGATTGGCGGCGGAAGCCGTAAGCGCACCTACCCAGGTATCGCCAGCCCCTGCATGAACCAGTACATCTGGCGAAGGTCTATTTGCACCTTCAGTAGTGCTGGCCGCCAAAATCGGCCGTTCTGGCCAGTGCTCAGCAACTGTTTGCTGGCTACCCAGACCGTTCTGAAACAAAACAACAGGCGTGTTTTCCGGAATACGAGGTAGCCAGTTATTTAAAGCTGTAAGCGTATCCCCAGCTTTCGTTGTTACGAGTAGAAGCGCTACGTTCTCAGCTGACTGAAGCCAAGGCAGACTAACGTGGGTGCGGGTCTCCCCGGGGTCCGGCGAAGCCGTCAGGAAAGCCTCCCCGAAACCTTGTGGAGCCATGGGTGGAGTGCGAAGCACTTCACGGGCAAGCCATGGACGGCTTGCCCTGGACCTTTGGCGCGACGCAGGAGCATTAGCGCCAAAGGGCGGAGCAGAGCGTACAAGGACGTATTCACAGCGTGTTTCGGGAGAGACTTCCTGACGGCTGAAGCTCCTCCGAGG
>TARA_R110002096_G_scaffold109079_1_pt1 | contig 42812 bp, 41 predicted proteins | sample TARA_R110002096 | Tara Oceans TARA_R110002096 (sample SAMEA4397295) | marine metagenome | biome: Polar Biome; feature: [DCM] deep chlorophyll maximum layer (ENVO:01000326); material: water (ENVO:00002006), including particulate matter (ENVO:01000060) such as... | depth 35 m
TGGTGGATCGAGCATTACAGACCAAGCGCGTGAGGTAAAACGTGGTGCACAAATTATTGTGGCTACGCCTGGACGTATGAAGGATATGATTAGCAGACGTTTGGTTGATATTTCTAAAATACAATACAGTGTTTTGGATGAGGCTGATGAAATGCTAAACATGGGCTTTAAAGAAGATATTACCGATATTTTATCGCACACACCAGAAGATAAAAACACCTGGTTATTTTCTGCAACGATGCCCAGAGAGGTTTCTATAATTGCTAAAAAATTCATGAATAATCCGCAGGAAATTACTGTTGGGAATAAAAATGAAAGTACTAATAACGTTTCTCACGAGTATTATTTAGTTAATTCTAGAGATCGTTACCAAGCTTTGAAACGTTTATCTGACGCCAATCCTGATATATTTTCAGTGATTTTTTGTAGAACAAAACGGGATACTCAAAAAGTAGCCGAAAATCTTATTGAAGATGGTTATAGTGCCGGTGCTTTACACGGCGATTTGAGTCAGAATCAGCGTGATTTAGTCATGAAATCGTTTAGAAATCAACAAATACAAATGCTTGTAGCTACTGATGTTGCTGCGCGTGGTATTGATGTTGATGATATTACACACGTAATAAATTACCAGTTACCTGATGAACCTGAAATATACACACACCGTTCTGGTAGAACTGGTCGTGCTGGTAAAACAGGAATCTCTATGGTTATTGTTTCTAAAAGTGAAGTGCGCAAAATAAAAAGTATTGAGCGTATAATAAATCAGAAATTCGAGAAAAAAGAAATTCCTGATGGGGCTGATATTTGCGAAGTGCAATTAATGTCGCTTGCTAATAAAATTCATAATACAGAAATTAATCATGAAATTGATAAACACTTAACGAGTATTAACGACTTGTTTGTTGATACTGATAAAGATGAATTGATTAAAAAATTCTTCTCGGTTGAGTTTACACGTTTCTTTAACTATTACAACAAATCTAAAAACTTAAATGTTGCTGAAGGTTCTTTTGATAGAGATAGCGGACGTGAAGGCGGACGAGATTTTGGTGGTAAATCTGATTCTACACGTTACTTTATAAACGTTGGTAGTAAAGATGGTTTTGATTGGATGAAATTGAAAGATTTCTTAAAAGAGCAATTAGAACTTGGTAGAGATGATGTTTTTAAAGTTGAAGTAAAAGAGAGTTTCTCATTTTTTAACACTGAAAACGAACTTAAAGAAAAGGTTTTAGCATTTTTTACTGACTTTAAACACGATGGTCGCTTTGTAAATGTTGAAGTATCTGAAAACCGTGGCGGTGGCGGAAGACGCAACGACAGACGTGGTGGCGGAAAACGCAATGATAGAAAAGGTGGTTCTGGAAACAGAAGTGATAGACGTAGTGGCGGAGATTCTTATTCTAAATCAAGGCGCTCAAGAGGCGATTCTAACTCGAGTTCAGATAGACCAAGACGTTCAGATTCTGATTCAAATTCTAGTAAACCAAACTTTGCTAGACCTAGACGTTCTCGCAGATAGTTAAACTTTTTTGTTAATTTTTAGTCAAAATAAAACTTATAGGCGCTCTTTTGTTTTTTTGTTTAGTACTTTTATAACAAAATTAGCGTTGATTAAGAGAAACACATGAAGCATTACCTACTACTTTTTATATTTTTATTGGCCTCTACTTTTTGTTTAGCACAAGAGGTTGAAAAAGTACTTGGGGTAGTTGTAAATTCATCTAATGACGAACCTTTAGAGAGCGTTAATATTGTTAACCTCAACCAGGTTTTAGGTACAACTACTAATAAACAAGGTGAATTTCAACTTACGGCAAAGGTAAATGACACACTTCATTTCTCTTATTTAGGATTTAAATCTATAAAAGTTAGAGTCACTAATGACTGGTTAAAATTTGGAAGTTCTAAAATTGAATTGACTGAATTAGCCTTAGCACTTGAAGAAGTTGTTGTAAATCAATTAAAGCTTACGGGTTTTTTAGAAGTTGATATAAAACAAGTTCCGATTATAAATAACAATTACCGTTATAGTATTTCAGGTTTACCTAATGCTGGTTATGAAGCTGATTCACCAGGAACAGTTAGTAAAATTATAGGATCCATTTTTAATCCAGCCGACTTTTTACATCGCATGTTTGGTAAAAAACCAAATGAGTTGAGAAAGCTTAAAAAGATGAAAGAAGATGATGAAATTAGAAATCTTTTAGCGGCTCGTTTTGACAGAGAAATGCTAACGGTTTTACTTCAAGTAGAACGTGTTGATTTAGATGAAATTGTAAGCCAATGTAACTACTCAAAAGGTTTTATACAAACAGCCAACGACTTGCAAATTCTTGATGCTATTAGCGAATGCTATGAAGAATACAAGGTATTAAGTAGAGGTAGAAGCAGGAAAATTTAAAAACTCACATCAATTTATATTATAAAAAAAGAGGCTTAAAAGCTTCTTTTTTTATGCTTGTGAATGAAGTGCTATTCTATTTCCTTCAGTGTCTTCAAAAACGCCCATAAAACCATGTTCTGGTGAGATCTCTGTTTTAGGTTGAAGTACTTTACCTCCGGCTGCTTCAATTCTATTTAATTCGTTTTGTACATCCTCAGACATAAAATAAACTAACGTCCCCGCATGACTTGGAATATAAGACTCTTGTTTTATTAATGTACCTGCTGCACCTTCCTTTCCTTCAACAAATGGAAACCAGCCCATCAACATTCCTCCAAAATTCTGAATATCTATTTTAACTTGAAATACAGCTTCATAAAACGTTTTAGCTCTATCCATATTTGATACAGGAATTTCAAACCAACCTACCATATTTTTTTTCATGATTTTTATTTTTAGAAAATTAATATTTATAAATATAATTATTTTTTCGATTCATAAAAACGTTCAACAATATCATCATAACTTTTAATTGTTTTCTTAACCCAATCTAATCGTTTTTCTAGTTTTTCTTCTTCAGTTAATTCCCAATTTATATTCGTTTGTTTTAATTTGGTAGTAACATGCTGCAAAATAATAGCTGCTGATACCGAAATATTTAAACTCTCGGTAAAACCAACCATAGGTATTTTTAAGTAACAATCGGCAGCATTTAAAACGGCTTTTGATACGCCTTCTGTTTCTCTTCCAAAGAAAAAACAAGACTTTTTAGTCACATCAAACTCATTTAAAAGCGTATCGTTTGTATGTGGCGTGGTCGCAACAATTTGATAGCCTTTTTGTTTTAAATCGTCTATACACCCCTTTACCGTTTGGTATCTATTTAAATCTACCCATTTTTGCGCACCCATTGCAATTTCTCTATCTATACGTTTTGAATTTCGCTCTTCAACAATACTAACTTCCTGTATTCCAAAAACATCACAACTTCGTATTACCGCACTGGTGTTATGTAATTGATATACATCCTCAGTTGCCACTGTAAAATGTTTGGTGCGTTGCTGTATTACTTTTGTAAATTTCTCTCTTCTAGAATCGGTTAGAAAAGTTTCTAGATGTTCTAGAAGTTTTAGATCGACCATGAATCAAAAATAAGAAAGTTTTCAGAAATGCGAAAAACGATGCAATCTTTTAAATTGAATCGTCATTACGAAAGAGGCACGACTGAAGTAATCTCATGAATTAGCACTAAAATTACACAGATTGCCACGTCGTTCCTCCTCGCAATGAGGAATAGTTAGTATATTTATACTATGAAAAAAAGCATAGTTGTACTTACAGGAGCAGGTATAAGTGCCGAAAGTGGCATAAAAACTTTTAGAGACGCCGATGGTTTGTGGGAAGGTCATGATGTAATGGAAGTAGCAACACCCGAGGGTTTTGCAGCAAACCCAGAGTTGGTTTTAGATTTTTATAACAAACGCCGAAAACAACTTTTTGAAGTTACACCAAATGAAGCTCATTTTGATTTAGCTGAATTAGAAAAGGATTATGACGTTACCATAATTACTCAAAACGTAGATGATTTACACGAACGCGCTGGAAGTAAAAACGTCATTCATTTACATGGTGAACTATTAAAAGTGAGAAGTACTTTTGATTATAATGACATACAGCCTTGGAAAACCGATTTAGTTTTAGGTGATATATGTAAAGAAGGCTATCAACTTCGTCCGCATATTGTATGGTTTGGTGAAGATGTTCCGATGATTGAAAAGGCTGTTGAAATTTGTGAAACAGCCGATATTTTAATCATTATTGGCACCTCAATGCAAGTGTACCCTGCGGCTAGTTTAATGCATTATGTGCCCCAAAATACACCAACTTTTTTTATTGATCCTAAACCTAATATCGAAAGTAAAAAGCATTTAACGGTTATTGCTGAACCTGCAACTGTTGGCATGAAACAAATAGTGGAATTACTAAACTTATCATAATTACTGATTTCAACACAGATTTTTGTTATTATAACAAATTGATAACCTAATTAATAAGTATTAATTAACGGCTTTCCATAATAAATCATTTACATTTGGAATACTGTCAACTTTATTGACAATCATCGTTCATTATACAGTTTATTTATGTGGTTACGTGTTAGTTGTGATTTGGTTTTCGATATCGAAATATCAACCCCTTTTATTTTAATGTTACGTCCACGCAGTGGTGCCCAACAGTGGGTTGAACGTGATGAATTTAAAATATCGCCAAATTTACAAGTCATTGAATGTACAGATGGTTATGGTAACCTTTGTCAACGCCTTGTTGCGCCACCAGGAAATTTCTCAATATATACTGCCGCAGATGTAAAAACTTCAGAGTTTTTAGATGTTGATTTTGGAGCTCCTTTTATTGAAATTCAGAATTTACCAAATGACGTACTTTGCTATTTATTACCAAGTAGATATTGTGAATCTGATCGTTTTAATGATTTAGCAATGTCTATCGCTGGAAATCAATTACCTGGTTTCAATCAAGTAGCTGCTATTGAAAATTGGTTGCGCAATACTATTAGTTTTATTCCTGGCAGTAGTGATATTCCAATATCTGCCATAGAAGTTAACCAAAAAAAATCTGGAGTTTGCAGAGATTTAGCACATTTAGGAATAGCATTATGCCGAAGTTTAAGTATTCCTGCACGTATGGTAGTTGGGTATTTATATCAACTATATCCTATGGATATGCATGCTTGGTTTGAAGCCTATATTGGAGGACGCTGGTATACTTTTGATGCTACCCAAATAGGACCAAAAGGTGGCTATGTAGCTGTAGGTTACGGCCTTGATGCGGCAGATGTTGCTGTTTTTAACCAATTTGGACCTGCCGTTTACCCAATACAACAAATTATTAAAGTAGAACAAATTGAAAATCGAGTATAAATGCTAATTAGCGTTTATTCTTCTCTTCAATCCATTTACTCATAAACTTGGTGCTTTGAAGCGTGTGGTGTTGAAGCATCTGCCCCGTAAAATTGTTTATTCGTTTTTTGTTGAGTTGTTGGTTTGTAATCTCTATCTGTTTTAAAAACTCAGTTTCAAAATTTACTTTATTAAAACGCTTACTTACAACTTCAAATCCATTGTTTTGTTTTTTACTCCATAAATTTTCATCTAAAAATAATTTAACTGCTTTTTTAGCAAACAACTCTGGATTGTCTTCTACAAAACCATTAACTTGTAAATCACCAAATATACCTTCTGCTGCTAATGAAGTCATAGCACAAGGCGTTCCGTTTTGCATCGCATCTACCAATTTACCTTTTAAACCAGCTCCGAATCTAATAGGTGCTAAACACACTTTTGCTTTACTCATAACCTGATTTACATCTACAGCAAACCCTTTTATTAAAAAACCTTCTTTTTCATTATGTAACTGATTCACTTTTTGTGAGGTATAAGCACCATATATTTTTAAATCTGCCTTAGGCAGTTGTTTTCTAATTAAAGGCCAAATCGTTTCTTTTAAATACAAAACCGCATTATAATTGGGTTCATGTAAAAAATTACCAATGGTTATAAAATGTTGACGGTCATCAAAACTTGGAAGATTTCTAATTTTAGTTTTGGGTACTTTATCTAACAAAAAAGGCAAATACCATAAAAGCGATTCATTTACTTTAAAATCGTTTTTAAGAATTTCCATTTCAGCTTCTGAAATAATTAAACTTAAATCACTTCTGTAAATACTTGCTATTTCTCGTTTTGTAGTATCACTAAATAAATAGGTTTTATCAAATGGTGTATTTTCTTTAAAAGCTTGCTGTCTGCCCTTTCTTAAACCATGCAAATCTTCAGTATCCAAAATCCGTAGTGCATTTGGGGTGTGTTCTGATACTCGCCAACCAAATTGTTCTTCAGTCATAAAACGATCAAACAGAACAATATTTGGGTTTAATTCCTTAATAAAATCATCAAAAGTACCACTATTTAATGCTATAGATTTTTGAGAAACACCTATACTTTCTAGATTAAAAGCATTATTGGTTTTAGCACAAGCCGAAGCAAACGTTATTGTATAATTATTGGATTGGAAAGTCTCAATTAATTGCATCATTCTGCCACCGGCAGCAGAACTTTTAGGTTCTGGCCATACGAAACCGATGATTAGTAAATTTTTCTTCATAAAATTTTCTAAATTCCAAAATCTAAAAAACAAATTCCGTAAGAAAAAAATTATAAATCGAAATTTGATGTTTCTTTTTAGACAATATGGTTTTTAGAGTTGTTTTTCTGGGTTGCTTTCGCTTCCCCTTCGGGGAAGGATAGGATGAGGCTTTTTACTCAGGTTTTTTCTCCAAACTATATTTAACACGCACTTTTTTAGCCCAATCAATAACAGATGCAATTTGAGCATCGGTAAGTTTTGCCTCAGAATGCGTCCATGTATAAGAATTTAGTGGCATCTCTTTTTCTTCAACCATTTCAATAAGTTCTTCAAATTTATGGTCTTTCCTTTTTAACGAACTTCCCTCCCATTTTGAAACATTAAAATGTTTTTTACCATCGTTTACATGTTCTGCTAACCAGTAATTAACTGGCGTTATGTTATTGTACCAAGGGTATCTTGTAACATCACTGTGGCAATTATAACAGGATTCTTTAAAAATAAGTTTTACATCTTCTGGCGGATTGGTTTCCGCTAAAAAAGCATCAATAGACGCCATATCGCCTTCATTTTTTTCTGGCTCAAAAAACTGTGCAATCACGAATGCGACTAGTAGTAGTAAAAGTATCTTTTTTATTACGTTCATTTTTTAAATTTATAATTATAAAATGGTATTTTAGAACTTTAAAAGTAGTAAAATATCTGATGAGTTTAGAAGAATTATACAAAGAATTAAACAACATAACACCATTACGCGAAAGCAGACAAAAATGCGCAAATATGGTGCTAAAAGACATGCGTTTATTTCCGAAACTTATAGATATTTTATTTATGGTTGATGATGACGTGTCTTGTCGTGCTGCTTGGGTTCTAGAATTTGTTTGTAAAGAATATATACACGCCATAATACCTCATTTAGATAGATTTACCAACAATTTAAGAAACGTACATTTCTATTCTGCGGTGAGACCCGTTGCTAAAGTTTGTGAGTTTATTGCTAAAGAATATGACTCTAAAAAACCTAATACTTTACAAAAAACACTTTCTCCAATTCATAAAAAATTAATTGTTGAAGCTTGTTTCGATTGGATGATTACTAAACAAAAAGTAGCTCCGAAAGCTTACGCTATGGAAACGCTTTTTATTTTTGGAAAAGGTCCTAATTTTGTGCATAAAGAATTAGTTTTAATTCTAGAACAAGATTTCCATAAACAAAGTGCTGGCTATAAAGCACGGGCTAAACACATATTAAAAAAAATTAAAAAGATTTCTAAATCTTAAATTCTAAAATTCACAACAACCCACATTTCATTTAAAATTCATAAATCAAAAATCGTAAATCGTAAATCAAAAACGTATCTTTGCATCTTCCAAAAAAGAACATCACACATGTTATTATCAGCACTAAACGCCATCTCTCCAATTGATGGAAGATATAGAAATAAAGTTAACGAATTAGCACCTTATTTTTCTGAAGAAGCACTTATTAAATATCGTGTTTTAGTTGAAATAGAATATTTTATTGCGCTTTGCGAAATCCCGTTACCTCAACTAAAAGCTGTTAATACTAGTGTTTTCGATGATTTAAGAGCTATTTATAAAGACTTTTCGACGGAAGATGCACTTGCTATTAAAAAAATTGAAAGTGTTACAAACCATGATGTTAAAGCCGTTGAATATTTTATAAAAGAAAAATTTGACGCTTTAAATTTATCACAATATAAAGAATTTATTCACTTTGGCTTAACCTCACAAGACATCAACAATACGGCTATTCCTTTAAGTATTAAGGAAGCTATGAATGCTATTTATGTTCCTGAGTACTTTAAAGTTTTAGAAAAATTAAAAACATTATCTAAAGATTGGGAAGCAATCCCCATGTTAGCTAGAACACACGGTCAACCTGCTTCTCCAACTAGGCTTGGCAAAGAAATTGAAGTATTTGTAGTGCGTTTAGAAGAACAGTTTAACTTACTAAATGATATACCTAGTGCCGCAAAATTTGGTGGTGCAACTGGTAATTATAATGCCCATCATGTGGCTTACCCAAGTATTGATTGGAAAGCTTTTGGAAGTCATTTTGTACAAGAAAAATTAGGTTTACAACACTCTTTCCCAACGACACAAATTGAGCATTACGACCATATGGCAGCTCTTTTTGATACTTTGAAACGTATAAATACGATTCTAATCGATTTAGATAGAGATATTTGGACTTATGTGTCAATGGATTATTTTAAACAAAAAATTAAAGCTGGTGAAGTTGGAAGTTCGGCAATGCCACATAAAGTAAACCCAATAGATTTTGAAAATTCTGAGGGCAACTTAGGTATGGCAAATGCTATCTTCGAACACCTTTCGGCAAAATTACCTATTTCAAGATTACAACGCGATTTAACCGATAGTACCGTTTTACGAAATGTTGGCGTGCCTTTTGGTCATACTCTTATTGGTTTTAAATCCATACTAAAAGGTTTAGGTAAATTATTATTAAATGAATCGAAATTTGCTCAAGATTTAGAAAATAATTGGGCAGTTGTTGCTGAAGCTATTCAAACTATTCTACGTCGTGAAGCCTATCCAAATCCTTATGAAGCTTTAAAAGGTTTAACTAGAACTAACGAAAAAATAAATCAGGCGTCCATCTCAAATTTTATTGACACTTTAGAGGTTTCTGATACAATAAAAAGCGAACTTAAGCGTATTACTCCTAGCAATTATACTGGAATTTAATTATGGCTTTTTTAAATGACAAACAATCTTTAATACTATGCGGTGTTATGACAGCTAGTATTTTTGTTGGTGGCTTACTAGATATATTAAGCAATTTTGTTGTTCTAACTGTTTTAACACTTATTTTTTTAGCCATTATTTTAAATCTTTTTTTAATTAAAAAGGATTCTGAGGAAGAAAAACATAATGAATAATAGGTATATAAAAAAAGTTCACCAATTTGGCAAACCTTTTTTAGATTCCCGCTTTCGCGAGAATGACAATTCTTAATAGGTCTCCCAGAAAAAACTAGGAGGCTATTTTTTACATATAAACTATAATTTTCTATTTAAAGAAATTCATAATATCTTGAAGTTGATTTTCATCAACGTCTGCTTTTTGCATAGCATTCATTAAAGTTACCATCTTTTCAGGGTTCATATTGTTTCCTAACACACGAACTACACCAAAACCTAGTTCTTTTGAGCTTCCAAAAATCACAACCTCATCGGCCTCATCATCAGTTCCAATATACTTTACAACTATCTTATTGCCTTTATCGTTAAATTCTATGAGGTCTTTATACTTGGCATCACTTAAAATAGTTTTAACTGTTTTAATTTCAGCTTTTAAGGCATCAGCATTATTTTCATCTGCTTTGTATCCTAAAAAATTCAATTTACTTACCGAGTTGTAGGCTTCCTTTTGTTCTTCAGTAAACTCAGACTTATCTATGGTTATCATGGATAATGGAATGTCTTGGGAAATAAAGTTTTTAGTTTCTTGATTGTCTACAAAATACCGTTGTAAACTTACCCCATTACTACAGCTTATTAAAAAAGCTGCAGCAATAAAGGTTAGTAATATATGATTGATTGTTCGTTTCATGATTGATCGTTTATTTTTTCTTTTTATCTAAATGCTCTCCACCAGGAATATTCATTTTAGAGGTCAATTTAGAGATTTCATTTAAATCAATATCTCCTGTCATGGATACTACTACGGTTTCAATTTTACGTTCTTTTCCATTAATTTCAATTTTTTCATCCATCTTTTTATCGATGCCATTTACAAAAATTAAAAGTTCTTTAACATGGTCTGAATCTTTTCCTTCTTTTACATAAAAGTTTACATTGGTTCCATCATCTCTAACTTCCATTAATTCTTCTAATGAGCTTGAACGTGATTTAACCCATTTTGAAATATCAGCTGAAATTTCAGATTTATCTGTTACAATGGTTTTAAAACTGGTGATGCTGTTTACCATATCCATAAAAGCTTTAGCTTCAGGATCATCAATATTAATTCCCATTTTAGCAATCATTTGAAACATTTTAGGCTTGATGGACACGTAAGTGACATTAGAATCATCACTGTATTTTTCAAAAATATCTTTTTGAGCCATACCTGTTAGAGGCAATAACATAATGGCCATTACGAATACTATTACTTTATTTTTCATTTTACTTGTTTTTAAAATTTGCATTATTTAATTGTTTATTTGTTTTAAAAATTATACTTGTTGTGTTTTCAATTTCATTAAGGTATCCTAAAGTTGAAGTGCCTTTATTCATTTCATCTAAGTAGTTCACAGTAGACGCCCCTTTATTAAAATGACTTGAAATCATGGCTAACGCGTTTTCAAGTTCGTTTAGCGCTTCTTCGGGTTCACTATAAGTTCCATAAGTATATTCATTATAAGAAGATACTATAGGTTTGTTAAAATAAAACCCTAACATTAGAACAGCTACAGCTGCGACAGAAATCCATTTGTAATTAAAAGTTCGTTTATCTCGATAGCTATCGGGATTTAATGGAACGTCTTTAGTAAATTGTTCTTGTTTATTTACCAAAAAATACTCAAACATAGGCTTATACATTTCTAAATGTGGTGCAACCGTGTCGCTAGTAAAATAGTTTTTCAACAGGTGCTCTTCTTTAAGTGATGTTTCACCGTTTTCGTACTTTTCTAGTAATTTTTCTATACTATTTAATACCATAATTATGAGTATTAGTTAATTTTTCTCTTATTGTTTTTCTTGCTCTTGATAAGTTTACACGTACTGCTGTATTATTCATATCTAGCATTTTTGCAATCTCATCGTAATCGTATGCTTCTATATCTCGTAATTGAATTATCATTTTTTGTTGTTCGGGTAAACCTTCAATTATTTTTGCAACCCAATTAACACTATCATTTAACTCAATTTGTTTTTGTAATGGTGTGCCTTTTTCTTCGTAATTACTATGTACAATTTTTAAATTTTGCGCTTGCTTAGATTTTAACTTATCAAAACAAAAGTTCTTTGTCATGGTCATAGAAAAAGCTTCAACATTTTTATATTCTTGTATTTTCGTTTTATTCTTCCATAATTTCATCAATACCTCTTGGGTAGCATCTTCAGCTTCTTCTGTAGATACGAGTAAGCGTTTTGCTAAACGAAATACTTTATCTTTAAAAGGCATTACAATATTTAAAAACTCCGTTTGAGTCATTTTGGTTTGGTTTATCCCCTTTGTCCTTCGGACATTTCCCCAAAGGAGAAATTTAATCGGATTGGTTATATTTAAAAAAAGCTTGGTTAAGGCTATTTGATATTACGACGAACACCTATCTGTTTTGTTACACAGAAAACTAATTTATTTTTTTATTGTAAAATAATGTAAGTAAATTTAGAGTTTTAAAGACTAAAGGTTAAAAAAATAGCTATGAAATATTTTAAATCTCTCTTGCTACTGCTTATCATGTCATTATTTATGGTAAGCTGTTATGATGATAATGATGATACTGCTGTTACAGCTAGTGAAATAAATGATTTTGTTTGGAAAGGCATGAATATATTTTACTTATACAAGGAAAATATTCCTGACCTTGCTAACGATAGGTTTTCTAACAATGGAGAGTACGCTAATTATTTAAATAGTTTTTCTGCTCCAGAAGATTTATTTGAAAGTTTAAAATATGATCCAGAGGTTGTAGATAGATTTAGCAGAATTTATTCTGATTATTTTGCTTTAGAACAGCTATTTCAAGGCACTACCACAACAAATGGAATGGAATTTGGCTTTTTTGGAAGTCCAAATACTACTACCGAAGGTGTTGGTGTTATTCGATTAGTTTTACCTAACAGTCCAGCAGATAATGCAAATTTAAAACGCGGTGATATATTTTATGGTATAGATGGACAAACACTTACAAACAATAATATAAACGCCTTGTTAAATCAAGAAAGCTACACTTTAAATTTAGGTTTTTACAACGATAAAGGAACTATTGAGACTACCGATGATAGTATTGATCCTCTTAATGAAGATGTCTCATTAAGCAAAGTTCAATATACTGAAAACCCTGTTTTTAAAACAGAAATTATTAATGTTGGTGGAGAAAATGTTGGCTATTTGATGTACAATGGTTTTACTGCTGGTTCTGAAAATGAATTAAATACTGTTTTTGGTGAATTTAAATCAAACAATATACAGCACTTAGTATTAGACTTAAGGTATAACCCTGGAGGTCGAGTAGATGTTGAAACCTTTTTAGCTAGTATGATAACTGGACAATTTACTAGTGAGGTTTTTGCAAAACTTATATATAATGAAAATCTACAATCTCTAAATACTGATTATACTTTTCAAAATCAATTAGGGAGCGGGAATTCAATTAATAATTTAAACCTTAATAAATTATATGTACTAACAACCAAGGGAAGTGCTTCCGCAAGTGAAGGTTTAATAAATGGATTAAACCCATACATTAGTGTTATACAAATAGGCACAAATACAACGGGTAAAACGCAAGCTTCTACAACAATTTATGATTCTCCAGATTTAGGAAAACAAGGAGCAAACCCAAGACATACCTATGCGATGCAACCGTTAATTGCAAATGGTGTTAATAAAAATAATTTAGCAGTACCAGGAGATGGATTAATTCCATCAATTGGATTTGAATATTCTGAAAGACCTCTTAATTATGGCATTTTAGGAGATGTTAATGAACCCATGTTAGCTTTGGCCATAGCCGATATTGAAAACTCAACAGGTAAGACTATTAAAATAAAATCTGAAAACAAAACACCATTAAGGTTAATAAAAGACAGTTATGATTTCAATCCTATTGAAGGTGGAATGATAATAGATTAATAACTATATAAACAGCTCTTAAATTTAAAAAGCTAAGAGCTGTTTTATTTTATAATGTAATATTCAATCCTAAATTCACATTTCTACCTTTAGTTGTATAACCTAAAATTTCAAAATAATCTTCGTTAAATATATTGGTTATGCTCGTAAAGAGTTTCACTTTATTCTTTATTATTTTATGACTGAAATATAAATCGATTAAAGAAAAAGAACTTAAATCTACGTTTTCAAATATTGAAAAATCTAAGTCGGTTCTACTTCCAACAAATTGATAGTTTAATGATGCAAATGTGTTTTTAGAAAAACTATAACCTAAACTTGCGTTGGCTTTATGTTTTGGCACTCTTAAACGCAAACCATCTTTAACTTCGGTAAACGAATAATTCGCACTAAAATCTAAATCTTTAACCAAATTAATTTCAGCTTCAAACTCAAAACCTTGCACAGTAGCATTAGTTAAAGCATTTTCGTAAGCCATTGTGTATATAATAGTTTGCTCTTCTTTTCTATTAAAAAACACACCGTTTATGCGTAGACCTTTTTTAGTATTAAATTCTAACCCAGCTTCAATAGTGGTGTTTTCCTCTGGTTTTAAATCAGGATTTGGTCCAAAAAAGCCAAAAAGCTGAGATAAATTAGGCGCAATAAACGATGTAGCATAAGACCCAAATACTTTCGCATAGCCATCATTCACTTTTATGTTATATGATGGGTTTAAACTATAAACCAATTGCGAACCGTATGCACTGTGGTTATTAAAACGAGCTCCAGCATTTAAATTTAATCCGAAATCTGATACGTAAACAACATTTAAATAAGGATCTGTGGTTGTGTAACTTTCCTCATCTACAAATAAGCTTTTGTAATCGCCATAATTTAAGCCAACTATGGTATAAAATTTATCGTTGAAAGTATATTTATTAAATGCATCTAAAACAAAACTTTCAGCTTCGTTAGTCGTCGAAAATGCTGAAATAGTTTCTCTATTTATTTTAGAAAATGCAGCATTTATTTGAAAACTTCCGTTGTTGTAATCAAATTTTGGTGATAAACCAAAACGGGTTTGATCTGATATATATTCATCATTTGTATCTGCTATGGTAAATGTTGGTGGTGGAAAACCATCAATATCGGTTTTAAATTTGTCGTAACTACCAAAGGCAGTAATGGTGAATGCATCACTAAAATTGTAACCAATTTTCAAATTCGTATTAAATCTTGAAAAGGGATCCTTCTCAGCATTATCAGATTTTGCTGCTGAAAGACCATCAACATAGCGATTTCCGAAGCTTGCTAAATAAGTCAGTTTTTCTACCGTTCCATTTATTGAAACATTATTAGTAAAACTAGAACCGTTGTAATTTAAATCATCTTGCGATTGATTTGTACCAACTACTGTTAAAAAACTAGCAGAAACAGCATCTTGAGACACCTTCTTAGTTGTAATATTTATAACGGCAGTAGCTGCAGCATTTCCATAAAGTGTACTTGCTGCGCCTTTAATAATTTCAATAGACTCCACAGTGTTTAAATCTAATAGTCGCAAATCAAAATCATTTGAAACTAACGATGGATCATTTACCTGAATACCATCAACAATAATTAAAACTTGCCTGTTATTTCCACCTCTTACAAAATAGCCTAAATTTTGGCCTTCTACACTTCTACTGCCATTAATTTCAATACCACTTTTGGTATTTATTAATTCTGAAATGGTTCTTCCTTGGTTATTTTCAATCTCCTTTTGCGAAATTTTAATAACCGTTTTACCTGAATTTTCACGTTTTAATTCAAAACGCGAATCGGTTACAACAACTTCATCTAGTTGCTGTAATTTTGTTGAATCTGCTTGTTTTTGAGCAAAACCAACCATTGATAACCCTAAACATAGGATACCAAAAACACCTGTTTTTTTGTTCATTTTAATGAATAATTACTCGAGAATCGCATGGATTATCATACAATATATTATTCATGAATCAAATTAACTTTAATAAAACTGTTATTTTGCACTTATACTTCAAAATAAAAAAACACCATTCCCGATAGCTATCGGGATAAGGCTATACTTTTTCTTTCTTTTTTGTATAAATGATAAAATTCCTAGTTTTCTTTACAGCGAATTTAATTAATGACTAACATCAACTTTTATCCCGAAAGTTTAACTTATTTGTTTTGAAAATGGCAGGTCTCCTGACTTGTTTTATCTTATTCTACCTTCCCATCCTAAATATCAAGACAGTGGTTTTAAGAATGAATAAGACCCCTTTAAAAGGTACTCAACCAAGTTGAGTATAAACTTACAGTTGCGGGAACAGTTCAAGAATTATTGAATTACAAACTCAACGCACTTGATTCCCTTTTAATCTATTCACTTGACGTGAATAAAACCAAATTTCGTTGCAAATGTAAAAATCTATTTTTAAATTTTAATGTTATTACAATTAATATTACTTTTGAAGTATAAAAAAAATAATGATGAACACTCTATTCAATAAAAAACAAATAGTTATACTTTTATTTATTTTAGTAGCGGCAATAATTCGCCTTTTCCCGCACATGCCCAATGTTACACCAATAACTGCTATGGCGCTTTTTTCTGGAGTTTATTTCACAAATAAAAAATATGCTTTTATTGTTCCAATATTAGCGATGTTAGTCTCAGATATATTTATAGGCTTTTCAACCATTTCAATTTTTGTTTATTTAGCTTTTATTTTGGTTGGTTTCATTGGTATAAAATCTAAAAAAATTAGCATAACTACTGTATTAATATCAAGTATTAGCTTTTTTATAATTACTAATTTTGGCGTTTGGCTTCTTGGTTATCCTAAAACTTTTGCTGGCTTAGTAGAGTGTTATACTTTGGCTATTCCGTTTTTTAGAAATTCATTAATTGGCGATTTCTTTTTTGCAGCGGTAATGTATTTTAGCTTTGAGTTTGTATCAAAAAAATACTTGAAAATAGCTTAGTTTTAATCCTATATAAAGTTAATAAAAAACGCTTTAAGGGCGTTTTTTTTGTTTTTTAAAGCTTAATTTTATGATTAATAAATTTTTAGCTTCATTTAAATGAACGACAACATCATTCTTATTATTTCCATTATTATTTCTGCCTCAATTGGTGCGTATTTAGGTATACTTTTCACAAAGCTTAAAAGTAAAAGTGAACAAAGCATGCTTGAAGAACGCCAAAATCAAATGGGAACAACCATTAATGAATTAAGGGGAAATTTAAGTAAAATTGAAAATGAACGTGAAGACATTCGTCGTGAAAAAGAGTTTTTAAATACCGAATTGACCAGAAAAAATACAGAATACGAAAACCTACAACAGCAAAACATAAAACGTGATGCCGAAATAGAACAGCGTCAAGAACAATTACGCAAAGATTTTGAACTTTTAGCTACTAAAATTCTTGATGAAAAATCTGAAAAATTCACACTTCAGAATAAAGAAAACATTAAGAATATTTTAAGTCCGCTTCAAGAAAAAATTAAAACATTTGAAGAAAAAGTAGATTTAACACAAAAAGAAAGCATCAGTATGCATTCGGCTTTAAAAGAGCAATTATTGGGTTTAAAAGACTTAAATCAACAAATGACCAAAGAAACCACTAATCTAACTAGAGCTTTAAAAGGCGATAGTAAAATGCAAGGTAATTGGGGCGAGTTAGTTTTAGAGCGTGTGCTTGAAAAATCTGGTTTAGAAAAAGATAGAGAGTATTTTGTGCAGCAAAGTTTTACTTTAACTGATGGATCGCGAGTGCTTCCCGATGTGGTTTTGCATCTTCCAGATGGTAAAAAAATGATTATTGATAGTAAAGTGTCTCTAACAGATTATGAGCGTTTGGTAAATGCAGAAGATGATGACAAAGCCCCATTTTTAAAAGCACATGTAAATTCCATTAAAAAACATGTCGATCAGCTTTCTGAAAAAAATTATCAAGATTTATATGATATAGAATCGCCCGATTTTGTACTCATGTTTATCCCTATAGAACCCGCATTTGCTGTTGTTGTAAATGAAGACAACTCCATTTATAATAAAGCTTTTGAAAAAAATATTGTTATTGTGACGCCTTCTACCCTTTTGGCAACACTTCGTACTATTGATAGTATGTGGAATAACGAAAAGCAACAACAAAATGCTATAGAAATTGCAAGACAAGCTGGTGCTTTATATGATAAATTTGAAGGTTTAGTTTCCGATTTAACGGGAGTTGGCAAAAAAATTGACGCTGCAAAAAGTGATTATTCTTCAGCGATGAATAAATTGGTTAAAGGCAGAGGTAATTTAATTACAAGTGTTGAAAAACTTAAAAAAATGGGTGCAAAAGCAAAAAAATCACTACCAGAAGCTATTATAAAACGCGCTCAAGAAGATGACTAAATTTAATCCCATGTATAAAAACATAAAAGATTCTCAAATTACTATATCGGAACTCATGCTACCATCCCTCTCTAATTTCAGTGGTAAAATTCATGGGGGTTATATTTTAAATTTAATGGATCAGATTGCCTTTGCTTGTGCTTCAAAACATTCTAGAAATTACTGCGTAACGGCATCTGTAAATAAAGTAGATTTTTTAAACCCGATTGATGTTGGTGAATTAGTAACTCTAAAAGCATCTGTAAATTATACTGGAAGAACTTCCATGGTTGTTGGTGTTCGCGTAGAATCTGAAAATATTCAAACTGGTATAAGTAAGCATTGTAATTCATCTTATTTTACAATGGTTGCTAAAAATGAAGATGGAAAAAATGTAGCTGTTCCTGGTTTAATACTCAATACCGAAGAAGCTGTAAGACGGTTTGCAAGAAGCATTGCAAGACAGGAGCAATCTAAAAACAGATCAAATAATTTTAATGCTTCTGAGTTTAAAATTGGTGAACATTTAGAATTGTTAAAACTACATAATACTAAAATTGAATTATAAGTGTTTAGGTATTAGATTAATTTTTATAAAATTATAATTATGAATTTAAGAAAAAACACTTTATTATTAGTTTTAATCAGCGTTTTACTTTTTAATTGTTCTAGTGAAGATGATGACTCTGAAATGATTGAAGCTACTATTACATATGATGCAATATAAAAAGTATAATAAATAATAATTGTACCGTATGCCATGGAAGCCCAACAACACAAGGTGATCCAATGTCTCTTACTACATACACTGAAGTGAAAAACGCATATAACCTTATGGCGCGAAGTAGTTTAATGACACAAGCAAATAGAGACTTAATTTAACAATGGAAAGATGATGGTCTTTTAGAAAACTAATAAAAAAAATCCGCTTTAAAAGCGGATTTTTTTTATTTCTATTTACTCAAATACATTTTTCGTCTTGAATATAAATCGTAGAAATCATCGTCTTTTAAACTATCTATAAATAAGATACTTTCTCCAGTACTTTTCATTTCTGGTCCTAGTTTTTTATTCACATTAGGGAATTTATTAAACGAAAATACGGGTTGTTTGATAGCATACCCATCTAGTTTTGGTTTAAAATCGAAATCACTTAATTTCTTTTCACCCAACATCACCTTAGTGGCATAGTTTACGTAAGGTTCGCCATAAGCTTTTGCAATAAAAGGCACCGTTCTAGATGCTCTTGGGTTGGCCTCTATAATGTAAACCGTATCATCTTTAATGGCAAACTGAATATTAATTAAACCAACTGTGTTTAATGCTAAAGCTATTTTTTTAGTGTGATCCTTTATTTGTTGCATCACAAACTCGCCTAAATTAAAAGGTGGCAAGGTTGAGTTACTATCGCCAGAGTGAATACCACATGGCTCAATATGTTCCATAATACCTATGATGTAAACATTTTCACCATCACAAATAGCATCTGCTTCAGCTTCAATAGCACCATCTAAATAATGATCCAAAAGCAATTTATTCCCTGGCATTCTGCTTAATAAATCAACAACATGCTTTTCTAACTCTTGTTTGTTTATAACAATTTTCATGCCTTGTCCTCCAAGTACATAAGATGGTCTTACCAAAATTGGAAAATCTAAAACATCAGCAATAGCAGCAGCTTCATCAGCAGTAGTTGCAATATCAAATTCAGGGTAAGGAATATTGTTTTCTTTTAAAAGGTTTGAAAACAAACCTCTATCTTCCGCTAAATCTAAAGATTCATAACTAGTTCCTATAATTTTAACGCCATATCTAGATAATTTTTCAGCAAGTTTTAAAGCTGTTTGTCCACCAAGTTGTACAATAACACCTTCTGGTTTTTCATGTTTGATTATATCGTAAATATGTTCCCAAAAAACAGGTTCAAAATATAATTTATCGGCTGTATCAAAATCTGTAGAAACCGTTTCAGGATTACAATTAATCATAATGGTTTCGTAACCACATTCAGCGGCAGCTAAAACACCATGAACACAACAATAATCGAATTCAATACCTTGACCTATTCTATTTGGTCCAGAACCTAAAACAATAATTTTCTTCTTTTCTGTAACGATACTTTCATTATGTGCGTAACGATTTCCGTCGGCAGTTTCCATATCACTTTCAAAAGTGGAATAATAATAAGGTGTTTTTGCTTCAAACTCAGCAGCACAAGTATCAACCAATTTATAAACACGGTTGACGCCCATTTCTTCACGTTTGTTATATACTTGACTTTCCAAACAACCCAACATGTGTGCTATTTGTCTGTCGCCATACCCTTTTTGCTTAGCTTCAAGTAATAAATCTTTTTCTATAGTGTCAATTGTGAAAGTTGAAATTTCGTTTCTAAGAACGTGCAACTCTTCATATTGCTTTAAAAACCACATATCTATTTTAGTGATTTCATGAATTCTACTTAACGGAATTCCCATAGCAATGGCATCGTAAATTATAAATACCCGATCCCAAGAAGCATACGTTAACTTTTCGATAATTTGCTCGTAATTTTTATTTTCTTTAGCATCAGCACCTAAACCATTACGCTTAATTTCAAGAGATTGGGTTGCTTTATGCAACGCTTCTTGAAACGAGCGCCCAATACCCATAACCTCGCCAACAGATTTCATTTGCAAGCCTAAAGTTCTGTCTGAGCCTTCAAACTTATCAAAGTTCCAACGTGGTATTTTTACAATAACATAATCTAAAGTCGGCTCAAATAATGCCGAAGTTGATTTTGTAATTTGATTATTTAATTCATCTAAATGGTATCCTAGTGCTAATTTAGCGGCAATTTTAGCAATGGGATAACCCGTTGCTTTACTAGCTAATGCTGAAGAACGTGATACACGCGGGTTAATTTCAATAGCAATTATATCTTCCTTTTCATCTGGAGACACCGCAAATTGCACATTACAACCTCCTGCAAAATCACCAATACTGCGCATCATATGAATTGCCATATCACGCATACGCTGGTAGGTTCTATCGCTTAAAGTCATTGCTGGTGCTACGGTAATGGAATCTCCAGTATGAATTCCCATGGGGTCCATATTTTCAATAGAACAGATAATAACCACATTATTGTTAGCATCTCTTAGTAGCTCCAACTCGTACTCTTTCCAACCTATTAAAGCCTTATCAATCATCACTTCGTGAATTGGGGAAATTTCTAATCCACGGGTTAATAATTCATCAAAATCTTCTTCTTTATAAACTATAGCTGCACCATCACCTCCTAATGTAAAAGAGGCTCTAATAACTAAAGGAAAACCATATTCTTGAGCTATTTCTTTTCCTTTTAAAAAAGATCCAGCGGTTGCTTGAGGGGCCATTGGAATACCAATTTTCAACATCAACTCTCTAAACTTCTCTCTATCTTCAGTAATATTTATGGCATCAATATCTACACCTATAATTTCAACACCAAAATCTGACCATATCTCTTTTTCATCTGCTTCTATGCATAAATTTAAAGCCGTTTGACCTCCCATTGTAGGTAAAACAGCATCAATTTGTGGATGAGCCTTTAAGATTTTAATTATAGATTTTGTGTTTAAGGGAAGTAAGTAAATATGATCTGCCATAGAAGGGTCAGTCATAATGGTTGCTGGGTTAGAATTTATTAAAATAGTTTCTATCCCATCTTCTCTTAACGATCTTAAAGCTTGCGAGCCCGAATAATCAAATTCACAGGCTTGCCCAATGATAATTGGCCCTGAACCAATAATTAAAATAGATTTTAGTTTTTCGTTTTTCGGCATTTTGGTTGTATTGCGATTTATTTTAAAGTGATACAAAAATACTATTTAGCAGATATAAAAAAAGGCGTTACCGTTAAGTAACACCTTTAAATTATCAACAATTGTTAATCATTATTTTTTATGTCTAGTTTCAGTTGACACAGATAATTTTTTTCTTCCTTTAGCTCTTCTACGCGCTAATACCTTTCTACCATTAGCAGAAGCCATTCTTTCTCTGAAACCGTGTTTGTTTCTTCTCTTTCTTTTTGATGGCTGAAACGTTCTTTTTGGCATTTTCTTATATTTTTAAAACTGGATTGTAATTTTTGTAATATCTGGCTTCTATAAAACCGAGGGCAAATATACAAAGCCTTTATTACTTTGCAAATCATTTTTGAAAAAATATTTTTATTTATATTTTTAGGTGGAAAACATTATGAAATACCTTTATTTATTTGATATAGTCGCTACTTTTTTGTTCAATTGGTTTGAGTTATTTTTCATAAAAATTTAGTTTCTTTGCAATCTAAACTAAAAGTGACGTCAGTTTTTAATAAATATGACGTTAGTTACACATCATAAATTAACAAAATAATGTACAATAAAATTATAAAACTCATCATTGCTGCGACTATTATAGCCTATGCCGTTTATCAATTTATTGAAGGTTACATAGGTAATGGTATCATGTTTATATTACTTTCTCTTGTTTTTATATTCCTTTACTTTAAAAATGAGTTTATTCTCTTAGCGTTTTTAAGATTGAGAAAACAAGATTTTGTAGGGGCTACCAAATGGTTGAATAAAATTAAAAACCCCGAAGCCGCTTTAGTAAAAAAACAACAAGGGTATTTTAATTATTTGCATGGTATTATGGTATCACAAAGTAATATGAATGACGCCGAAAAATATTTTAAAAAAGCTATTTCATTAGGATTATCTATGGATCATGATTTAGCCATGGCAAAATTAAACTTAGCAGGTATTGCGTTTTCTAAACGAAGAAAACAAGAAGCTCAAAGGTTATTAACAGAAGCCTCTAAATTAGATAAACAAGGTATGTTAACCGATCAGATTAAGATGATGAAGGACAATATGAAAAAAGCGGTTGGGCCTAACCAACATTTTGGAACTGGTGGTTCTGTACGTTCTCAGAAGCGTAAGGGCAGATAGTTTTAGAAATAAAATTTTACAAAAAGAAAAAGTCCCGCAATTTAAAAATTGCGGGACTTTTTCTTTTTTAGTAAACCACTTAATTAATCATAATATCCCTTTTCAGGAATATCAATCATATAAGATTTTCTGCTTCTATTATTCAAATGTGGTTCACGCAACCAAGGATTATGAAGTTTCAATATTTTATAATTAACACCAAAGTTTTTAGCAAACTGAGAAAAATCAGTTACAGCTGTATCAATTTCCACTTTGTAAGTTGGTACATTGGTATATAAATCTTTATCTCTGAAATTGAAACCATATTTCTGTGGATGGCTTAAAATTTCTTTTAAAGCAACAATTCTGAACAAATAACGTCCCGTTTCTTCACCCAACAACAAATCGTAATAATCTGTAACACCTTGTTCTTTTAAACGTCTAGAAACACCAGCATTTCCTGCATTGTAAGCTGCTGCAGCCAAGGTCCAAGACCCTAAATCTTCTTTAGATTTAATTAAATACTTGCAAGCTACTTCAGTTGATTTTTCAAGATGATAACGTTCATCAACGTTATCATTAACTTCCAATCCATTTTCCCTACCAGTTTCTGGCATTATTTGCCAAACACCACGAGCTCCCGCTGGAGAAACGGCATTGGTTAATCCGCTTTCTATAACTGCTAAATATTTAAAATCATCAGGAATGTTATACTTCTCCAAAATAGGTTCTATAATTGGAAAATATTTTTTTGCCCGCTTAAACATTAACAAACCGTTGGATTGCCAATAGGTATTTACCAACAATTCTCTATCCATGCGCTCTAAAATATCAGGATTTTTAAGCGGTAAAGCTTCTCCTGCAAAGTTTAAATCATCTGGGACTTGAAGTGCATAAACGTTATAATCGTTTATGAGTTTTGTTTCAAAATTCTCATCGGTTGGGGCATCTTGTAGGGCATAAATAAATAGGGCACATAAACTTAATAATCCTACAAACGCCAATGCTTTCTGTATTGTCTTCATTTATAAAAAGTTTGGTTAAAGTTATAAAAAATAATTGAAATCTCTCTATTTTAATTTTCTAAAATAATATCTGGTAAATTCTTGTTAAACCACCTGTATTTATTAATAATCATGGCATGTGTCCCGCCTTTTATTTTAATGCAATTTGAAATGTACTTAATTGAAAAAACTGCATCTTTATCGCCATGAATATGAGTCATATTTGGATCGTATTCTACTTGATTCCAACACACCATATTTTCAATAGCCCAACTTAAATATTTACTATCGTTTACCGATAAGTATTTTTTATATAATTCTAATCGTTTGTTAACTCTTGTGCTATAAGCATATTTTGCCAAAACATCAATATTACTAGCAAGCTGTGTTGGCACTAACTTATAGGCCTTGGTAATTTTTGCCAATAACATGTGCCTTGGCAATTCACTCACCGATTTTACACTCGATACAATAATTAGTTTCCTAACCTTAATATGTTTACTCATTTCTTGCACCAAAATACCACCAAAAGACACCCCAAGTAGCACCGCATTTTCATGCTTTATAAATTTTGTAAAACGTAATGCATAAGCACCAATAGTCTCATTATCAAGCGGAATTACCCATTCTAAACAATGAATTTTGAACTTATCTTCGGGCAGTTTAATATTTTCAAATATTTTTGGACTTGCCGCCATTCCGGGCATAAAATAAACATGTATTAACTCTTGACTCATAAGGTATTATGATGCTTTTTTCTTTAGGGTAAAGATTATTTTTTGTATTTTTGCAAAACAAAGTTAGAGAAATAGTACTCACTATTTAAGACTCCTAAGAAAAAAATTAAAATACCATGGTTGAAGCTGCAGAATTAGTTGACAATGATTTTCTACGTCAATTTGAAATTAAAATTGATGGTCACTTAGCAAAAATTGAATATTCATTGCAAGAGCGAAAGATTTTTTTAACCAAACTAATTATTCCTGAAGACATTAAAGAAGAAAACTTTAAAAAAGAATTTTTAGCTGCAGTTTTTGAACAAGTTGCAGAACGAAACTTAAGCATTGTGCCAACAAGCCCCGAAATTGCAAAATTTGTAAGAAGTAATAGAAAGTATAAACGCATGTTGCCAGTTGGTTTAAGAATCTAGTTTAAGGCATTATAAAACAAACATATAAATCTGAAGTTTTTTAGCTTTAGATTTTTTGTTTTACAAAGTATTCTACTGAACTTGTTTCAAAGTCTTTTTAAATTTACATTTGTAATTCTTAATATAATCATGAGATATTTCGACTGCGCTCAATATGACACCAACCATAAAACCGAAACTATTTAGTTACATGATTAAACCTATTTTAAGAGACTCAATTAGCTATTTATTAATTAGCTGTATTATTTTATTAGTCTTTTCATGTAGCAATAACACCAACAAAAACAAAGAGCATCTAGTATTTCGATATAATGAATATGCGAATATTAATACTTTAGATCCCGCCTTTTCAAGAACGCTTCAAGATAATTCTGTTTCTAATCAATTATTTAATGGTTTAGTTCAATTGGATGATGAGTTAAATATTTTACCCAGTATTGCTAAAAGTTGGGAAGTTTCAGATGATGGTTTATTTTATACATTTTCTCTACGCAACGATGTCAATTTTCATAAACATGAATTATTTGGCAAAGATTCCACTAGAACTGTTATAGCCCAAGATTTTGAATATAGCTTAAACCGTTTAAGGAACAAAAAAATTGCAGCTCCAGGTAGCTGGGTGTTAAATAAAGTAAATGATTTTAAAGCCATAAATGACACCCTTTTTCAAATTGAATTAACACAACCTTTCCCTGCATTTATAGGTTTATTAACTATGAAATATTGTTCAGTTGTTCCTCATGAAATTGTTGAACATTACGGAACAGAATTTAGAGCACATCCTATTGGTACTGGCCCTTTTAAATTTAAACGCTGGGAAGAAAACATAAAGCTAGTGCTTAGAAAAAATGAACAGTATTTTGAGGTAGATAACGACGGAACACAGTTGCCATACCTTGAAGCTGTAGCCCTAACTTTTTTACCCGATAAGCAAAGTGAATTTTTACAGTTTATTCAAGGTAATCTTGATTTTCTAAACAGTTTGGACGCCTCTTATAAAGATGAATTACTAACAGCAGATGGCAGATTGCGCAGCACCTATTCCAACTCGGTAAATATGATACGCGGACCGTATTTAAATACAGAATATTTGGGTTTTTATTTAGATTCTGAAACTCCCGAAATACAATCTGAACTCATTAGAAAAGCCATAAACTATGGTTTCGATAGAAAAAAAATGATGATGTATTTACGAAATGGCATTGGAAACCCAGCAAATGGTGGGTTTATACCTATTGGACTTCCAGGTTATAATGAATCTATTGGTTTCACCTATGAGCCAAAAAAGGCAAAAGCACTCGTAAAACAATTTATAAAAGAAAGCGGTATTTCTAATCCTGAAATTACGTTAACAACCACCAGTAATTATCTAAGTTTTTGTGAATTTATTCAACGAGAATTAGAAAAAACAGGCCTTATAATTAATGTTGATGTCATGCCCGAAGCTACTTTAAGGTCAGCCCGATCTAATGGAAAAGTAGATATGTTTAGAAGCTCTTGGGTTGCCGATTATTTAGATGCTGAAAACTATCTTTCCATTTTCTACAGCAAAAACTTTGCACCAAATGGTTCAAATTATTTTCATTTTAAGAATAATACCGTTGACAGTTTGTACAACAAAGCATTTACTATTACTAATATTGAAAAACGTAAATACTTATATAAAACCATAGATTCTCTAGCTATGGAAAATGCCATTATGGTGCCTTTATATTACGATGAAGTCATTCGGTTTACGAGAAAAAATGTGAAAGGGTTGGGGATTAATCCTACAAATATGCTGGATTTGAGGTATGTGAAAAAAGACTAATTTATTACATCAGTTTTTTTACCAATATCTTTAATTTCATCTTTAACAACTACAATTGTTTTCCACCTACTTTTTAAAAGCGAATAAAACCCCCAAACAGAAAGTAACCCTAAAGGAATAATTAATAAATTCATTCCAAAGCTTTTCTCCCAATCAAAACCCCAATTAAAAACGAGCATATCTAAAAGCATAACTAATAAAAGTAATAAAGCACCTATACCATAATATACAACAATACTCAAAATGGCATATAACCATTTGTTTTGATTATACTCAACAGATAAATCATAAAATCGCTTTCCAATGAAATAAATAAGTAAAATTCCTAACATATAATTTTCTGATTTTTATAAAGCAATACATATCATCATCTTGTTTCTGCTTAAGCCTTTAGGGAGTTTTAGTATCGTCTATATTTCTTAGTTTCTTCAAAAACGTGGTTTAAAATAGCTTGGTCTTGTTTGGTAAATTCAATTTTTCGTCTTTCCATAACCACTTCACAAACTTCAAAAGCCTTTTTTGTTAAATAAGTGGTAAAACCGCCATTGCCTCCCCAACTAAAACTGGGTACAAAATTTCTTGGAAAACCGCTTCCAAAAATATTAGCACTTACTCCAACAACAGTTCCCGTATTAAACATGCTATTTATACCGCATTTACTGTGATCGCCCATCATGAGTCCGCAAAACTGAAGTCCTGTTTTTGCAAAACCTTCAGTTTTATAATCCCAAAGTCGCACCTCAGCGTAATTATTTTTTAGATTGGAATTATTAGTGTCTGCGCCTAAATTACACCATGCCCCTAAAACAGAGTTTCCTAAAAACCCATCATGCCCTTTGTTTGAATAACTAAAAATAACCGAATTATTAACCTCACCTCCTACTTTACTATGCGGCCCAACTGTTGTTGACCCATATATTTTGGCACCCATTTTAATAGTTGAACTCTCACATAAAGCTAAAGCACCACGGATTATTGAACCTTCCATAATTTCAGCATTTTTGCCAATATAAATTGGCCCGTTACTTGCGTTTAGTGTTGTAAATTCTAATTTCGCACCTTCTTCAAGAAAAATATTTTCTGGCGCAATAACATTATTACTTGATGGAATGGGTTGTGATTTCCTGTTTTTTGTAATTAAATTAAAATCATCTTGAATAGCTTCAGCGTTTTTTGCAAAAATATCCCAAGTATTTTCTATTATTAAAATATCTCCATTAAATTCTATAGCTTCAAACGTAGCAAAATCAATGTCATCTTGAGTTTCTTTGGTAAAAAAAGCAATAACATGGTCATCTTTAAAAATAGCTTGATTTTCTTTTAAATCTTTTACCATTTCTATCAATTCAAAATTTGGCAGATACGATGCATTAATCATTACATTTTCGTCCATTTCCACCATTGGATATTTATCTGACAGATAATCTTCAGTAACTGTTGTGGTGGTGGTATCTAAAAAAGTTTCCCACTTTTCTCGAATGGTTAAAATACCAATTCTAAGATCTGCTACGGGCCTAGTGAAAGTAAAAGGCAATAAATTATTACGAAATGGTCCGTCGAAAAGAATGTAATTCATTTTAAAGTTAGAAGTTAGAAGTTAGAAGTTAGAAGTTTTGTGTCTTCTCTCTTAAACTAAAGTTTAAACAAAAATAGATGAATTGTATATAATAAAAAAGCCTTTCAAAATTGAAAGGCTTAATAAATATGATATTGCGCAAAATTTATTTTTTAAACTTAGCGTATTTGTTTTTGAACTTATCAATACGACCAGCAGTATCTACTAATTTAGATTTACCAGTGTAATAAGGATGAGATGTTCTAGAAATTTCCATTTTAATTAATGGATATTCAACACCGTCAACTTCTAAAGTTTCATTAGTGTTTGCTGTAGATTTTGTTAAGAACACATCATCATTAGACATGTCTTTAAATGCTACTAATCTATAATTTTCTGGGTGTATACCTTTTCTCATCGCTAAATACTTTAATTCTTTTCAATTTTGGAATGCAAATTTAAGTATTTTTTACAAATGAGCAATATTTTTTATAAATTTTATTTCACTAAACAAATGTATTGATTTGGTATCTTTGGGCTCAAAATAAATAATATAGAAAATACATGAAAAAATCTCTGAATTTTATTGCTAAAAATTTCGGCTTGTATCTTGGAATCACTTTAACAGTTTTAATGATTTTAGCGTATATAATTAATCTTGATTTATTTGTGAATTTCTGGTATGGCATATCTATATACCTAATAGTCATAGTATTTGGAATAATAACTATGGTAAAAACCAAAATAAATTTTAATGGTTTTTTATCTTTCAAGGATGCGTTTACCTCATATTTTATTACCATTTTAGTTGGATTAGTTTTAAGTTCTTTAGCTAGTTATCTGTTATTCAATTTTATAGATACAGATGCTGCTGATGTTTTGAAAGAAAAAAGTATTGAAAGAATGGTTGAAGTGTTTAAAACGATGAAAAAATCAGCAGAAGAAATTGAAACCACTGTAAATAAAGCTAAATCTGAAAATTTATATTCTATCTCAAATGTTTTCCAAGGATTGATTTTTAATTATTTACTCCCTATATGTATTATTGGGCTATTGGTTTCCGCAGCAATGCAGAAAAGTAAGCCAGACACCAAATAAATTCAGTATTTTTGAATCTGAAATATAATAATCCAATCCTTTTTAAATGAACATATCAGTAGTCATACCACTACTAAACGAACAAGATTCTTTAACAGAATTGCAAGATTGGATTGTAAAAGTGATGCAATCTAACAACTATTCCTATGAAATTATTTTTATTGATGATGGTAGTACCGATGATTCTTGGAAAATAATTTCGCAACTCGCTGAAAAGAATAAAAATGTTAAAGGCATCCGTTTTTTAAGAAATTTTGGAAAATCTCAAGCACTTCACGCAGGTTTTGAAAAGGCAAAAGGTGACGTTATTATTACTATGGATGCCGATTTACAGGATAATCCTGATGAGATACCAGAATTATACAACATGATTAAAAATGATGGTTTCGATTTAGTTTCTGGTTGGAAAAAGAAACGTTACGATTCTGTGATTTCAAAAAACTTACCGTCAAAACTTTTTAATTGGGCTGCCAGAAAAACATCAGGCGTTAAATTACATGATTTTAATTGCGGACTAAAAGCCTACCATATTGATGTTATAAAAAACATTGATGTTAATGGGGAAATGCATCGTTATATCCCATTACTTTCTAAAAATGCAGGGTTTTCAAATATTGGCGAAAAAGTGGTGCAACACCAAGCCAGAAAATATGGCGAAACTAAATTTGGTATGAATCGCTTTGTTCATGGTTTTCTAGATTTAATAACCATATGGTTTTTATCGCGTTTTGGTAAACGCCCAATGCATTTATTTGGTGCTTTGGGTTTCATTATGTTTACTATTGGTTTTGGCTTTGCATTATATCTTGGAATAGATAAAATGTTTTTAAACCCAGCTGGCAGACTTATTACCCAACGCCCTCAATTTTACATTGCACTTTCTACCATGATTATTGGCACACAATTTTTTGTTGCTGGCTTTTTAGGTGAAATTGTTTTAAGAAATCGTCCCGACAAAAAACGCTATTTAATTAAAGATGAATTAAATTTAATCTAGAAAACTATTAAAATGGTTTTTAGGCTAAAATGGTAACATATTTAAGCCATTTTCTAGTGCAATTGTTTATTTTTGTTTAATGAGTTCAATATATTAATACAATTATGATACACATCGAACCAAAAATTTTAGACCGAATTAACGCATGGTTAACGCCTGCTTTTGATGAAGAAACGCAGAATACTATAAAAAATAGTATTGCCAGTAATCCTAAAGATATTCAAGAAAGTTTTTACAAAGACTTAGAATTTGGAACCGGTGGTATGCGCGGTGTTATGGGCGTTGGTACCAACCGTATTAATAAATATACATTAGGCAAAAGCACCCAAGGTTTGAGTGCGTATTTGCACAAACAATTTCCAAATGAAAAACCAAGAGCTGTTATTGCTTTTGATTGTAGACATAATAGTAAAACACTAGCAAAAGTTGTTGCCGATGTGTTTTCAGCCAATGGTATTGAGGTGTATCTTTTTGAAGATTTAAGAACAACCCCAGAATTATCATTTGCAGTAAAACATTTAAACTGCCATTGTGGTATCGTTTTAACAGCGTCGCATAATCCCCCAGAATATAACGGTTATAAAGTGTATTGGCAAGATGGTGGGCAATTAGTACCACCGCACGATGAAGCTGTAATTAGCATGATTAATGCTTTAGATTATGCTGATATTAAGTTTAAACCTAATGATGATTTAATTCATTATATAGGAAAGGATGTAGATGACGTATTTATTAATGCCTCTGTTGAAAATGGATGTGTAGGAGCTACTCAAGCTGCAAAAGACGATTTAACCATTGTATTTACATCACTTCACGGCACCTCAATTACTGCAGTTCCAGAAACTTTAAAGCGGGCCGGTTATAAAAATGTACATATTGTAAAAGAACAAGAAGTCCCAAATGGAGATTTCCCAACAGTAAAATCGCCTAACCCAGAAGAACCTGCAGCTTTAAAAATGGCTTTAGAATTAGCCGAAAAAGTAAATGCAGATATTGTTATAGGAACAGATCCTGATAGTGATAGATTAGGTGTTGCCGTTCGTAATTCTGAAAATAAATTACAATTGCTTAACGGAAATCAAACCATGCTAATGATGACAGATTTCCTTTTAAAACAATGGAAAGCAGAGGGCAAAATAAAAGGTAAAGAATTTATTGCTACGACTATAGTTTCAACGCCAATGCTAAACAATTTAGCAGATGCTTATGGTGTTGATAATAAAATTGTTTTAACAGGTTTTAAATGGATTGCGAAGTTAATTCAAGATTTTCCAGAATTAGATTTTATTGGTGGTGGCGAAGAAAGTTTTGGCTTTATGGTTGGCGATTTTGTTCGCGATAAAGACGCCGTAACTTCAACCCTTTTAGCTTGTGAAATTGCTGCAATTACAAAATCAAACGGAAGTTCTTTTTATGAAGAACTTTTAAAACTTTATGTTGAACATGGCTGTTTTAAAGAAAAATTAGTGTCATTAACTAAAAAAGGTATTGAAGGTGCTCAAGAAATTAAGCAAATGATGACTGATGCACGTGATAATCCTTTAAAAATAGTTAACGGCTCTAAAGTTGTAAAGCTTGAAGATTACGATTTATCCATATCTAAAAACATGATTACTGGTGAGCAAACAAAAATTGATATTCCTAAATCTAACGTTATTATTTATTATTTAGAAGATGGTAGTCAGGTCGCATTACGACCAAGCGGTACAGAACCGAAAATAAAATTCTATGTAAGCGTGAATACTAAACTAGCATCTGTAGACCATTTTAATGACACTGAAATTTCACTTGATAATAAAGCTAACGCTATTTTAAAAGATATGAATCTTATTTAATGAATCATTTTTTAAATATTTTAAAGTATGCAAAGCCTTATAAAAGTTTTGCCATAGGACACATTATTTCTAATGTGTTTTTTGCTTTATTTGGTACGCTATCCTTTGTAGCACTAAAACCTATGCTCGATGTTATTTTTGAGCAAGACAAGGTTATTCCAACTACAAAACCAACATTTACAGGTTTAATGGAAATTGGAGATTTTGCTGAAAACTACTTAGCATTTTACATGAATCAATTTACTGGTGGCGATAATTCAAAAGCCTTAGTTTTTGTAGTTGGGCTAGTTATTGTTATGTTTTTACTTAAGAATATAGCAGGCTATTTAGCAAATTATTTCCTCGTTTTTTTAAGAAATGGTGTAATTAGAGATATAAGAAATAAAGTATATAAAAAAACTGTTGAATTACCACTTTCTTATTTTTCTGAACAACGTAAAGGCGATATTTTATCGCGCGTAACAAGCGATGTTTTAGATTTACAATATTCTTTTTTATCTGTTTTAGAACTTATCATTAGAGAACCATTAACTATTTTATTCACCATAGTTGCCATGCTTATTATTAGTCCGCAACTTACCCTATTTGTGTTCATTTTTATTCCAATAATGAGTATCATTATTTCTAGAATCGGCAAAAGTTTAAAACGAAAATCTGATCGTGTTCAAAAAGAACAAGGCACATTTTTATCGACACTAGAAGAAACTTTAACCGGATTACGAATTATAAAAGGGTTTAATGCTGAAGAAAAATTCAATGAAAAATTTCAAGAATCAACAAGTCGATTTTACCATTTTTCAAACAAACTTCTAAACAGACAAAACTTAGCATCTCCTGCCAGTGAATTTTTAGGCATTTGTATGATAGCCGTTATTTTGTGGTATGGCGGTAGTTTAGTGCTTAATAAAGATGTTAATTTAGCGCTTGATAGTACTAGTTTTTTAATATATATGGGTTTAGCTTATAATATATTAACACCGGCAAAAGCTATTTCTCGTGGTTTATACAACATAAAAAAAGGTGGAGCAGCTGCTGAACGGATTCAAGAAATTATTGACACTCCAAATCCATTGAAAGATAGAGAAAACGCTATAATTAAAACAAGTTTTGATTCTGAAATAGAATTCAAAAACATCTCGTTTAAGTATCAAGATGACTATGTATTAAAAAATTTCTCGCTTATAATTCCTAAAGGAAAAACGGTTGCTTTAGTTGGACAATCTGGTAGCGGAAAATCTACTATTGCTAACTTAATTACGCGCTTTTACGATGTAAATAAAGGTCAAATTTTAATTGATGGTATCGATATTCGAGATTTAACAACAAATTCGTTAAGAAGTCAATTAGGTATTGTAACCCAAGATGCAATTCTTTTTAATGATAGTATAAAAAACAACCTAAAATTGGGTAATGATAATGCTGATGATGAAGCTATTATAGAAGCCTTAAAAGTGGCAAATGCCTGGGAATTTGTTAAAGATTTATCTGAAAATATTGAAACTAATATTGGTGATTCTGGCAACAAACTCTCCGGCGGGCAAAAACAGCGCTTAAGTATTGCACGAGCTGTATTAAAAAGCCCACCTATTATGGTTTTAGATGAAGCCACCTCAGCTTTAGATACAGAAAGTGAACGTTTAGTTCAAGTTGCACTTGAGAACATGATGAAAAACAGAACCTCAATTGTTATTGCTCACAGATTGTCTACAATTCAAAATGCAGATCAAATAGTAGTATTAAACAAAGGAGAAATTGTTGAACAAGGAAAACATAATCAACTCATTGCTAAAAATGGTGTTTACAAAAAGCTTGTAGATATGCAAAGCTTTGAATAAATAACGATAACCCGTTGTGCATTTTGATTTATTTTGACAAACCAGATGTCAGTTCGAGTAATTTTCAACAGAAAATTGTATCGAGAACAGGTTTTGAAATGAAAAATTTTATTCTCGATACTAATTTCACTCATAAAAATGAGTAAAATTCACTCGAATTGACAAATTTTACTCAAAATGCACAACGGGTAACGAGAGTTTAAAACATAAAAAAAGGATAGAGATTTGGGCTTCTATCCTTTTTCCGTTTTTGTTAGACTTGGGGAAGACTAACAACATAAGTAGGTTTCTGATACAAACTTAAAACATAAAAACAAGTCGTGCAAGAAAAAATGCATTTAATCGATAATTAATTACACTTTATCGATTATTTCATTATTAAAGCGTTGGTTCACAAGAAATTAATAATTTCTCAAAAAATTAAAAAAATCACATTTTAAACTTTTGTTATATTTAACAGTCTAACTTGTAAACTAGTTTTTTTGACAGACGAAGCACAATTATTAGAGCAATTAAAATCTGACACTCATAAAGAACAAGCCTTTAGAGTCTTAATAACGCTTTATAAGGAACGTTTATATTGGCACATACGTAATATTGTTAAATCTCACGATGATACTGACGATGTGCTTCAAAACACATTTATAAAGGTTTATAAAAATATTCATAAATTTAAAGGCGATAGTAAACTCTATTCTTGGATGTATCGAATAGCAACAAATGAATCTTTAACCTTTTTAACCAAAAAAGCAAAACGATTGCAAACTACAAATGAAGAGGTTCAGCAATTGGCTATAAATAATTTAACATCTGATGTATATTTTGAAGGAGACGCCATTCAACTTAAACTTCAAAAAGCTATTAGCACATTACCCGAAAAGCAACAACTCGTATTTAATATGAAATATTTTGAAGATATAAAGTATAAAAATATGGCAGAAATTTTAAAGACAAGTGAAGGTGCTTTAAAAGCATCATACCATATAGCAGTAAAAAAAATTGAAGCTTATTTAACTAATAATTAAACCTTTAATAAAAAATTAAGTCTTAATACTAAGATGAATAAAAATAATTTACATAACATCAAAAAAACAGGATTTAAAGATCCGGAAGATTATTTTAATAATCTTGAGGATACTATTTTAAGTCATGTTAAACTTGAAGAGCTAGCTACTAATTCTGGTTTTAAAACTCCTGAAAATTATTTTGAAACTCTTGAAAACAAAATCATTGATAAAGTTTCTGAAAAAGAAACCTCAAAAGTTATTTCATTATTCAGCAAAAGAAACTTGGTTTATGTATCAGGTATAGCTGCGGCCATTTTATTATTATTCAATCTTTCAATCTTTCAAAAAGAATCAAACTGGAGTACATTAGACATTGAAACTGTTGAAAATTATATTATTGATGAACAGATGAGTTCTTATGAAATTGCATCTTTACTATCTGATGAACAGCTAATTGAAGAAAACTTTATTAATCATGATTTTAATGATGAAAATATTGAAGCTTATTTGCTTGATAACTTAGATGTTAATGATTTAATTATTGAATAAAATTTAAAACTATGAAAACATACATACTTAACATACTATTAATTCTATTTTGTTTTAATGCTTTTTCACAAACAAGACACGATAAAATAAAAGCACTTAAAGTATCTTTTATTACAGAAAAGTTAGACTTAACATCAAAAGAAGCTCAACAATTTTGGCCAATTTATAATGCATACGAAGAAAAAACCTCGCAAATTAGACATAATGAATTAAGAAATATTCGTAGAGATGTTAAAGACAATTTAAGCACACTTTCTGATGCAGAAGCAAAAGATCTTTTAGACAAATTAGTAGCCGCAGAGAGCAAATTACACACTGAAGATGTCAATCTTATTTCTAAGTTAAGACCTATTATTCCAGCAAAAAAAATAATTCTATTAAAGGCTGCCGAAGAAGATTTTAAAAGAAAACTGATTGATGAATTTAAAAAAAGAAGACAAAATCGTGGACAATAAAAGTTAACAGAAAAGAGAAGCTAAAGCTTCTCTTTTCTGTTAGTAAACTCTTATTTAATAATCTATTCTTTAATTATTTTTTCGACAATATTAGTACCGTTTTCTAAATAAATATTCAATAAATAAATACCTTTTGAAAGCTGTCTGATATTTAAATTAGCATCGGTTGTAGATATCATCTTTTGCCCTAAAACACTAAACACATCAATATTTTTGATATTTTCTGAAGATTTAACGGTAACAAAATCTGTAGCAGGATTAGGATAAATTTTTAAACTAATATTAATTTTATTCTCAATATTATCTATACTCAACAAATTATTATAATTATATGTTGTTCTATAATTAGATCCTGTTGTACTAGTAAGTACTTTGTTTACAAAAGGAAAATCTTCAAACAAGTATTCTACATCACCAAAATCTGCAAACGGATTTGCAAAACTACTCATCAAAGCACCAGTATCATAAGTATAAGTAGTAGTTTCTGAACCACCACCTATAGTATAATTTTCTGTTTCAGACGTTCTATTACCATTACCATCAAGCACATAAACTATGTTAGAATCTTCTTCCCAAGCACTACCATTCCAATCTTGATAAGATATCATACTTATTTTATCATTAACATCATAAGAAAACACACTTTTTGAATTTGCTACCCATGCAGAACCATCCCATTCGTCATCAGTAATTTCATCTATGGTTCCGTTACCATTATAGGTTATAATGGTGTTAAATGTATTTTCCCAAGAAGTTCCATTATATTCCTCAGAAATTCCACCAGTAAGAAGTGATCCTGTATAGGTTAAGTTAGCTCTAAATTCTGCAACCCATCCAGATTGCCAATCATAGTCTTCGATTTTAATGATATCGCCAGTAGTCATATCATAAGTGTATACTGTTCTATCAGAATTTTCAAATTGCGTACCGTTATAAAATTGATAAACTTCTTCAATAGCTTTATTATTGGTATTATATGTAAATGTAGTTTTATCAGATTCAGTCCAAGCAGTTCCATCCCAGAAAAATTGAGCTTCCGTTTTTAAATTATTACCTTCATATTCGTAATTATAACCTGTACTATTTTCCCATACAGAACCATTAAATGTTTCATCTACAGAAGATAGTAATTGTGATTGACTGTAACTATATACAGTAAAAAGTAATAAAAATAATAATGTAATTTTTTTCATAAGATTTGTTTTTTCGTTGGATAATTAACTAAGAGAATAAATATATATAAAAAATTAACGCCAAATTATTTTAATAGATGAGTTAACAAAAAGTTCGTTTAACTCTCTTTTTATTCCTTAAACGATAATTTTGAAATTCTACCTTTTCCAGCTGCATAAGCAACACTATCATTTAAAAACCGAATGGTGTAAAAACCCTCATCACTTAAATGCTTCCAAGATTCTCCAGAATCGCTACTATAATCAATGCCTTTAAAACCAGTGGCAACAAGTTCTTTGCCTAATCTATTTGGTATATATTGCACACAACTTCTGTAACCTGGATTTTGGTTTTCTGCCACTAATTGCCATGTTTTGCCACCATCATTAGTTTTAATTTTATTGGCTGCGTTTGCATCTGGATTGGTATAATCGCCGCCAATAGCGTATCCATTTAATGCATCATAAAAAGCGATAGAATAAATACCTTCGGTTTCTTTGTCTTTAACTATTGGTGTATCAAAAATATCCCAAGTTTTACCTTTATCTGGTGAATAATAAACACGACCCGCTGTTGTAGCAATCCAAGTTTTATGGCCAACTATAGCAATATTAGTATCGCTTGCAGCAAATGCACCTTCGTTTTCTGTTCCTTTTGGCAAGTCATCACATCTTAACTTTGTCCACGTATTTCCTCCATCACGAGTAATAATAACACTTAAACAACCATCTGTTGAATCGCCTATGGCAATACCTTCTTCATCATTCCAAAAATCCATGGAATCATAAAAAACACCAATCCCCTCTTCTTTATAAACGACTTCCATTTTTCCATCACTTCCTGTTTTGTATAGTAATGCTGGGGTATCAATACTTAGCATGAAAAAATCTTCACTTGTATGAGCTACTGCTCTAAAATGCAGATTCAAGCTATCGTATTTTTGAATTGATTTTTGCCATAACCCTGTCATAGAATTATGCAAACCAAATACACCATTGTTAGCAGCAAATGCTAAACTTTTATCATTAAGAATTTCAATAGCTCTAATGCTCAGTAAAGAATCTTCCAAAAGCGTTTCGATTTTAACTTTAGTAATAGGTCTTGGTTTAAACACTTCCTTTTTTCCACAAGAAAACAAAAAAATAACAGACAAAATTATTACGCTAAACTGTTTCATAAATTTCAAATTTCTATAAAAATAGAAAAAGCTAAACTAATAAACTTATTAACCCTTAAACAAATACACATTTAAAACGTAACTTTGCACCCTTATTTAAACAACATGCGATTACATAGAAACTTATGCTTTGCCGTTATTGATGGTTTAACCTTAATTTTTAATGAAGGAAAGTATGCCGACAAGGTTATTCAACAACTTTTAAAACGTGATAAACGTTGGGGAGCACGCGACCGCGGTTTTGTTGCCGAAACCACTTATGATATGGTGCGCTGGAAACGTTTATATGCTGAAATTGCAGAAGTAAAAGAACCTTTTGATCGTGATAATCTATGGCGAATGTTCGCCGTTTGGGCAACCTTGAAAGGTATAAAATTACCCGATTGGAAATATTTTGAAGGCACACCTTTACGTAAAATAAAAGGGCGTTTTGATGAACTTTCAAAGATTAGAAAATTCAAAGAATCTATTCCAGATTGGATGGACGAAATAGGCATTAAAGAACTCGGAAAAGACATTTGGAGCAAAGAAATTGCAGCGCTCAACGAACAAGCTGATGTTATTTTAAGAGTAAACAGCCTTAAAACAACTAAAGAAAAACTTCAAACTGAATTATTCGATTTAGATATTGAAACCGAATTTTTAGATAATCACCCAAGTGCGTTAAAACTAAAGGAGCGTGCCAATGTATTTTCAACCGAAGCGTTTAAAAACGGGCACTTTGAAGTACAAGATGCATCATCGCAATTAGTAGCAGAATTTTTAAATGTAGAACCTGGTATGCGGGTAGTAGATGCTTGTGCTGGTGCAGGTGGAAAAACGCTGCATTTAGCATCATTAATGGAGAATAAAGGTCAAATTATTGCAATGGATATTTACGGCAATAAATTGAATGAACTTAAAAGACGTGCCAAACGAAACGGTGCGCATAATATTGAAAATCGCACCATAGAATCTACTAAAGCGATTAAAAAACTTTATGATAAAGCAGACCGCGTTTTAATTGATGCGCCATGCTCTGGATTAGGTGTTTTAAGAAGAAACCCTGACGCAAAATGGAAATTACAACCAGATTTTATTGAAAAAATAAAAGAAACTCAGCAAGACATTTTACAACAATATTCGAGAATGGTTAAAGTTGGCGGGCAAATGGTTTATGCAACCTGTTCGGTTTTACCTTCTGAAAACCAAGAGCAAGTAGATACGTTTTTAAAATCTGAAGCTGGTGAAAATTTCACTTTAATTAAAGACAAAAAAGTTTTGGCTCACAAATCTGGATTTGACGGATTTTATATGGCGTTGTTAGAGCGTAAAGCTTAAAAGAAACTATTTTGTCATTCTTCAAAATAAAGATGTACGACTTCGCCATTCTTAGCATTCTTTACAGGATCGAAGTGGGTAATTAAAAATTCAGGAAGAATCAGTTTAAGTAAGTCTAGATAATTGTCCAAGGTTCTTTTTTTAACAAAAATCGGAATCTTATTTCAATTCACACACAACTTTTGAGAATGATCCGTTTTTAAATTGAGACTCCTCCTTTCGCAGAAATGTATTACCATTTAATAATAGCGCTTGCCCAAGTAAAACCGCTTCCAAATGCTGCTAACACAACATTATCACCTGTTTTTATTTTATTTTGTTCCCAAGCTTCTGTTAAAGCTATAATTACAGAAGCAGCAGTGGTATTGCCATATTCCATAATATTATTAAAAACTTGATCGTCACTCAATCCAAACTTCTTTTGAATAAATTGTGCAATTCGTAAGTTAGCCTGATGCGGAATAAGCATATCAATATCTTCTTTTTTCAAACTGTTTTTTATCAACCCTTCCATAATGACTTCACTAAAGCGTACTACAGCATTTTTAAACACAAATTGCCCATCCATGTAAGGAAAATAAGAAGCATCTTCTTCACCGCCTTCCATAATTTCGGGAATCCAATGTCTTATACTTGGAGATTCAACAATAAGCTTATCGGCATACTTGCCTTCGCTATGCAAATGTGTTGATAAAATACCTTTAGTAGTATCTTCCTCTCTTGAAAGCACACATGCTCCTGCTCCATCTCCAAAAATAACCGTTACATCGCGGCCTCTAGTTGTTTTATCCAATCCATTTGAATGATATTCAGCCCCAACTACCAAAATATTTTTGTACATGCCTGTTTTAATAAATTGATCGGCAACAGATATAGCATAAATAAAACCTGAACATTGGTTTCTAATATCAATAGCACCAATAGTTTCCATTTCTAAAATATCTTGAATTTGAACACCACAACCTGGAAAATAATAATCTGGTGTCATGGTTGCAAACACTATAAAATCAATATCATCTTTAGTTAAACCAGCACGTTCAATAGCCATTTTAGAGGCTTTAGCGCCCATAACTGCTGATGTGTCATCAGTTCCTTTTTTTATCCATCGTCGTTTTTTGATACCAGTTCTCTCTTGAATCCAAGCATCATTAGTATCCATCATTTTAGATAAATCATCATTAGTCACGACATTATCAGGCACATATTTACCTAAACCTATTATTTTTGAATTGTACATAGTCTTATTTAGTTAGATAAAGCAAAATACAACATTAAATCTTCTAAATCCAATATAATAAATTTCAAATCTTTAATGCCAGTTTGTCACCTAACAGCAATTGGCATTTTTGTTGCCTATTATTGATTTGTAAATAAACAATAACAAAACATTATATATCATGACAAAAGGAAACATTAATGTATCGGTAGAAAACATCTTCCCACTCATTAAAAAATTCTTGTATAGCGATCACGAAATTTTTTTACGTGAGTTAATTAGTAACGCCACCGATGCGACATTAAAATTAAAACATTTAACTAATGTTGGTGATGCCAAAGTTGAATACGGCAATCCGCAAATAGAAGTTAAAATTGATAAAAAAGGTAAAAAACTTCATATTATAGATCAAGGTTTGGGTATGACAGCTGAAGAAGTTGAGAAATACATCAACCAAGTTGCCTTTTCTGGTGCTGAAGAATTTTTAGATAAGTATAAAGATTCAGCAAAAGATTCTGGAATTATTGGCCATTTTGGTTTAGGTTTCTATTCAGCATTTATGGTTGCTGAAAAAGTTGAGATTATCACTAAATCTTACAAAGATGAACCTGCTGCACATTGGACCTGTGATGGCTCTCCAGAATTTACTTTAGAAGCTTCAGATAAAACAGAAAGAGGTTCAGAAATCATTCTTCATATTGCTGATGATTCTACAGAATTTTTAGAAGAAGCTCGTATTCGCGAGTTATTAATGAAGTACAATAAGTTTATGCCTATTCCAATTAAATTTGGAACTAAAGAAATAAACGACCCAGATTTCACACCTAAAACAACAAAAGATAAAGACGGTAAAGAAACTACCGAGCCACATAAAAAAATTACGGCAGATAATATCATCAACAACCCAAATCCCGCTTGGACAAAGCAACCGGCCGATTTAAAAGATGAAGATTATAGTAGCTTTTACAAAGAATTGTACCCAATGCAATTTGAAGATCCCTTATTCAACATTCATTTAAATGTAGATTATCCGTTTAACTTAACAGGTATTCTGTATTTCCCAAAAATGGGGCAGGATTTAAATATTCAGAAAGATAAAATTCAACTGTATCAAAATCAAGTTTATGTAACTGATAATGTGGAAGGTATTGTTCCAGAATTTTTAACGATGCTTCGTGGTGTTATTGATTCACCAGATATTCCATTAAACGTATCGCGTTCGTATTTACAGGCTGATGGTGCAGTTAAAAAGATTTCGTCTTATATTACAAGAAAAGTTGCTGATAAATTAAAATCATTATTTAATAATAGTCGTGAGGATTTTGAAGCTAAATGGAACGATATTAAAATCGTTATTGAATACGGAATGCTTTCAGAAGAAAAATTCTTTGAAAAAGCAGATGCGTTTGCGTTATACCCAACGGTTGATGGCAAATACTTTACTTACGAGGAATTATTCAACAAAATTAAAGCAAACCAAACCGATAAAGATGGCAAGTTAATAGTGCTTTATACTTCAGACAAAGATGCACAACACAGTTACATCGAATCTGCAAAAGCTAAAGGTTACGAAGTGTTGTTGTTAGATTCTCCAATAGTGTCGCATTTAATTCAGAAGTTAGAAAGCACGAAAGAAAACGTAACGTTTGCTCGTGTTGATGGTGACCATGTTAATAATTTAATTAAGAAAGATGAAACTACAATTTCTAAATTAGATGAAGACCAAACTAAAGCTCTTGATGAATTGTTAAAAGAAGTGATTCCTTCAGAAAAATTCATGGTACAATTAGAAGCTATGGATAGTCATGAATCGCCATTCACTATAACGCAGCCAGAATTTATGCGTCGCATGAAAGAAATGCAGCAAACCGGTGGCGGTGGCGGTATGAATATGTTTGGTAGTATGCCAGAAATG
>TARA_R110002096_G_scaffold135396_5_pt1 | contig 42622 bp, 35 predicted proteins | sample TARA_R110002096 | Tara Oceans TARA_R110002096 (sample SAMEA4397295) | marine metagenome | biome: Polar Biome; feature: [DCM] deep chlorophyll maximum layer (ENVO:01000326); material: water (ENVO:00002006), including particulate matter (ENVO:01000060) such as... | depth 35 m
GAGCACTCTAAATCTGCCTTCCCCATCGCTGCCAGTTACCGTTGCAAAATCCCAGTGAAGTGCTAAAGTTTCAATGGATGGTATATAAATTTCAGGAGTGCTCTCAAAATTATACACATTCCTAAACGGATGTTTTACGCCGTAAGAATCAGCATCAATAGCATGGGCATTAATCGTCTCGTCATCAAGATAGGAATTCCAAAAACGAATACTTGCGAACTTACTTTCCGCCTTGGTTAGCACTGATCCTGTGAAGTTTGTTCTACTTGCTCCAGCGTAAACAAGTTTGTCAGACATTAAAATACTAGACCCTGTGGCATGGTTAAGTGTTGTAGATGCCGAGAAGTGTGCTTGTTTTTCTCCAAGCAACATATTAACGCCGTAAAGTTCTAATGTATAAGAAGATGAGAAGTGTGCGGCGGTTGTCCCACTGAGTGATGTTCCCCCAGCACCTTCGGCAAATGGTCGTTTAGTTGGAGCCAAACGTAATGCGATGTTCCACTTTCTGTTATCAAATACGTTACGAATAACTGGTGAAGATAACAAAGTGTCGCCCGCACTATTTTCAACTATAAAAAATGCGTCTCTAGATGCTTGGACAGGAGAAGTCACCTCAGAATACTCAGCAGTCGAGTGCACTGAATAAACTTGCAATCCAAAGTCGTCACTAGTGTCTGCCCATTTTCTACCCGTGCTTACAGGAGAAGTGTCGTCCGGCGTATGAAAACCAAACATGGACGCAGTTGCATTCGTTAGTTCTTTATATAATGTGTCTCCTGGTTCTGGTCGGCGGGGGAGAATGAAATCACCCTGCAATGTTATAGCTGTATCTTCTATATTTGACCCAGTAAGGATACCAACAGAACCCAAGGACCCTGTGTTATAATTTTGATAGACAATACCTTCCATATCATCATATCTTCTCAGCCCAGAAACATCAACATATTTTTTATCAGAAACAGAATTTAAGTATTGACTTTTAAGTTCAAATGTTTGATTATTAGAATATGTTTTAACTTTTACAAGTTTTTCATCTATACCAAAGCAACGGATTAAATTTCGGAAACTCTTGTGAGTTCCTTTTGATTTGTATAAGTAGACAACATTGTTGTAGAGGTTTTTATAAATCTCATTCTTGACGTCATATAGCTTACTTTCAAATACCCGCTTGTCATCCTTTTGTAGTACTTGCGCTAAAACACTAGCGTTAGCAAATAACTCAGGTGCTTCAAACCCTAAAGACTCAAGAAGCCTGTCACCATGAGGAAAAGGTTTTTCACTTCCACTGGTATAGCCGAGGTTTTTAACTTTTGAAAGTGTACTAATCTGAGCATAAAGGGTATCGAAGTAACTTGCAATAATTTGAGTTAGTTGTTTTAACTCACCACCAGTGTTTTCATCTTGTTCAATAATCCAAGTTGGCATTGTAAAGAACAAGTTTGAAGTATTGTTATAGTCATGAGCAATACCACCAGACAATAGAGAATTTCTCGAACCAGTCAATATAGGATTTGAGCTTCTTATAATAGGATCGCCAAACTCAATCACTGAAGCCGAGGATTGCATAATAGCAGATCCCGTTGATCTTGTACCTAATGAGTATCCGTCTATTGTTCCGTTGTTAATTCTACCAGAGTAATCAAGAACAACTTTATCAATTTGATTTTTTTCCGTTACACCTTCGTTGAACTTAAAGTACACACCAAGTTTTGATTTTTTGCCCTGTGCATTAGACCCGCCATCAACATTAGTAAACCAGTTTCTACCAATGTCATCAGATTTTCTAAATTCTTTCCAATACCTAAACTCATCCAATGAAGCAGATAGTTTACCCATGCCACTTGTGATTGATGTTGAAGTTCCCGATGGATTTGTTCTAAGAGCACCAATATGTCCTATTAGGGTGCCGGTTACAAGACCGATTCCTTGACCAGTAAGTATCTGCCTACCCTCTGGTTCACCATTCTTATAAAAGTCGATTTGAGTTCCTGTACTAGAGCTAAGAAAGGAGAACGCATAATGGGTAAACTGATTATCATCTAAGGACAAACCACCAGTCAGCGGAACACCCTGTCTGAATAATCCTTTGGTGCCAGATTGATGAGTTACATAAAACCTGTCGGCTGATCGACTAAGCTCGATTGTGAATCGACCATATGCTTCGCTCGCACTTGGTTCACCATTCCATACATCTAATACTACTTCCCTTTGAGATACAGATCCTGTAAAATTCTTTTTCTTAAGCCAGAATTCTACGGCTGAGCCACTTGGACCGCCAAAGGACAGATTGTTTGATTGTAGATCCGAAGTTTTATATAAATTAGCTTTTCCATCCCTAATCTTTGGATTACCGGCACGGTCCAAATTGGGACTAGGGTGTGGACCACCCTTGACAATAATATAACTACCACCAGTAGCAGTTGAGTATCCATCTACAGCAGAACCCGTGGTGCCATAAGAAATACCAAGATTAACAAACCCAGTAGATTTCGGATATTCAACATCAAAAATGTATTTTTCAAATGGGTTTAAATTATTTTCAAACTTTAGTTTTTCTTTACTACTACCATCGTAGGGATAAAAATTTGCAACATGGCTAAAAGAGTTTTTGTAATACTGCTCAGCAGACCCAAATTTAGCAAAGTTTTCTGGTCTTGAATAATCCACCGGAGGGACAAACTCAAGCCTCTTCTTTTCTGCCTCAATAATCTGATCTGGGTCTTCAACTTCTCTAGCTAACGTATTTAGGCTATTAGCCTTAAGAAGCTTTCCAGAGCTTTTGCGATTTCTATCGTCAAATAACTTTTTTATACTCATTTATTACTCGTCTACCCTAAACTTGAATAATTCGGACTGTTCTTGGTACTGTCCAAGTAAGTAGTAAGTTAGCTTAATTCCATACGAGAAGCCAGGTTCTAACAAAGACACATCAAGATCAAAATAGTTACCGCTAACATCATAGGAGGTTCTAGTTTGATTATCACTACCAGTGCCATAAGGTATAGCTTCGATCTCATCAGTAATCCTAACAACTTTGTAGTAGGCATCTTCAATAAGCGAAGTTTCAATCTTTTTGCTGGCTACCGAGTAAATTGTTGGGCTCCAGTCTTTTGATCTAGCAAAGATTCTCAACCTAGGCTTATCTTTGGGTCGATAGCTTGATTTTAGATTACGAATATTATTAACGTAAGTGCTGCTCTCATCAAATTCTTGTGCTTGTGGGTTCTTAGGTCTAAACGATCCTGTGTGGAAAGTTGTTGATCCAGTGAACCATACATCGTGTAAAATAGAAGCAGTCAAAGTAGATGCAAAGGAGCAAGTATACACACCCGTAACATGGATTCCATTCTCAAACAACCGTGACGCTTCAATCGACGTGACTGAGGCACCACTTGAACTTACAACAGTTTGTGCCGACTCTGATACATTTGAATAAACACCAACCTTAAGTTTGTTATTCTTAAGTCCGGGGATATTTTTTAGCTGCCCACGGAAACGATTATACAAATACAAACGATTAATGTTATCTGTTTGGTCAAGGAGGGAACTGCTAATAAAGAAAGACCCACGGTGATCTTTTCTTGAATCATCCCACCTGGCTTCGATCACAGGTCTTCTATAAAAGAATTCTGTTGTTCTTGCGAAGAATTTCTTGGTATATAAAGTCCCATTGTTTCCGCTTAAGCTAGATGCAATATGCTTCAGCAAAAACCCGTAGTTAGCTTTTGTTCCATCTATCCAATTTTCAACTGCTGTAGTTACATCAATCTCGATGTCTTCAAACCCATGTTTGAAATTAAGCGATGCTGAAAAGTTGTCCGTATCTGTCGAAGAGTGAAAATCACACCCTGGGTCGTCCCAGGCGCTTCCTGAAGAGGCTGATAGCCAGCTAGAAAATCCAGTGTCAGAATATGTGTCCATGTCAAGACCACGACCTTCACTCCAGCTTTTTGAGATAATCTTTAGATCAAGATCAAAATCCTCTGGAGTAGTTTCGGCGTGGCGAGCATTAAACATTCTTAAGTAAAAACTAACTTTTCCCTGTGGTGGGATCTTATTATTATCCCTGTCTCTATGGATTGTTTCTATTGCCGCATTAGTTCCAGATACTGGAAACTGAATAATAATTCTTGCTTCTTCGGCGTTGTCGGCGCTAATACTAGATGAGGTTTGCCCATGAATAACAAATGTTTCTAAAACATCAGCAGCGCCCATATTTGCTTTTGTCGCTCTATCAATAAGATTTCCCTCAAAAGCATTTGTAATCGTATTGTCTGATTCAGCAATGTATCTCTTGATAGCCATTATTTAACTACTCCAATAATATCAGCGTCTAAATCATAAAATTCAAACGCTACATTTTGTGGAGGCGTTAGGACTCTTCCATCACGAGACAGATTATTCTTTACGATAAACGGAAATTGACTATAACCTGATCCGGTTTTAGATTTGACTTGTACAGAGATAACGTCAATAACGCCAGACACAGAATTCAAGTGTTTAGTTATTTCTGTAATGTATAGTGCTTCGCCGAGTCCATAAGGGACCTTCAGCTTATCTTTGAGCTTTGTCAAACATGCACGCAAAACATCATATTTATTCAAGTCAAAAGCACCAATAACCTCAAATTTGATTTCAAGATTTACAATCTTTCCATCCAAAATATCAATAGTATCGTTTACCATCTTATATTCTGTTATCCAGTTTTTTAAGTTATTTTTTAAATTTTGTGTTGCCTCGGTAAATCTACCATCCGAATCCTCTGATAAGACATACATGTTTAGATTTCTTTTTAACGAATCGGGATCCCTAACAACATTAACTCGCTTCACGGACCCAAACCTATTCGGCATTCTATAACTTAACGCTATGTAATCTTGAGTTGTAACTGCTCTGTTTTGAGTAGCAAAATAATCATAAGCTCTCAGCCTCACTTCGTCAACTGTTGGTGTAGTAATATCACCAAGTATAGAATCTTCGTTTGTACATTCAATATTATCAGTCATGATACTAATTTTGCTGCTCTCTAGAGATGGTCTATCTTTGAAGACTAGTAGTGGATTAATAACAGTTGTAACAGTGTTTGCAGCAGCATTTACGTTAGAGGTAGTATTGACCCTGTATGTAACAGTCAAAACTGTGTTTGCTGGAACAACACCAAATTTATCTGTTCTAAGAAGTTTAGTAGGATCAAATGAATCATCTGAAACATAATTTTTACCAAATCTCTGCAAAGTAACATCTGCTGGGTCCGCAACTTCATCGTTTGTTAGACTCTCTTCAGAGCCATAGCCGAATTGAATTATCGTTTCCCCTTCTTCAAAATCAACGGTATACCTTCTTGGGACTGGTCTAGTTCTTAGCGTATATGGAACGCTAGATTTGTCGGCACCATAGTTTGGAACTTGATCAAAAACAACATCCTGCGATAAATACGGAACTTCAAAATATTCATTACCCTCAGAATCTTTTACCGATACAATCTCTGAAATGCTTGTGTCTTCAAGAGTTAACTGTAAGAACCTTGTATATGCGCCAACCTCTAATAGTTCTTGACGAAGCTCTCCTGATACAATATTACCAAATGCTTTAACAGCAAAGAATGTGGGGTTGCCAGTTTCTGAATTTTGTCTTGCTACAACAAACTCGTTTTGGTCTGATGAAAAATCAATGTCCTCAGTTAGAATAAAGCTAGTACCACTGTCGGAAACAACCTCTGTATTTTTCTTTAAAATTGGCAAATAATCTAGATCCGGTGAGGACCCATTAGCAGAGGTTGGTACTAACATAAAGAAGGTCATGACACCAGTTGATGATCTAGTTCCTACATCCCTATAACCTAACTGCCTTGAGAGTCTTTCGATATTTGATCTTTCGAGGGCTGTGTCTAAAAATGATTCGTTAGTCTGATAATCAAGGTAAAAAGAAAGTTGGTCGCCAATATATGCAACAGAATCTAGAAGCAAAGAACCAAATGATGCGTCGTTAAAATCCTTATAAGTGTCAGGATAATATCTTTTTGCGTGATCAACTAGAGAAGCTTTGATAGATTCAAAGTCTCTACTTGTGTAACTGATTGGTCTCTTAGCCATTTTTATACCTCTTCAAAATTATATTTAGCTTGTGGAGTTAGATATTGTCAATGTATCTTTAGCGTCCAATGGCAAAATATTATACACTATACTTATCTGTACCTCGTTTGGTCCAAAGTCTTGCCTCTCACTCATGGTGTTGATAAATACATCTTCGATGTTAACAAATGGCATATAAGTGCGAACTTGATTAAATATTCTTGACCGAACTTTTGAAAACAAGTCTTCAGATATTGGTTCAAACAATAATTGCCTAATACCGGCACCAAAGTTGGGCAACATAACTCTCTCCCCAGGGTTAGTCAGCATAAGATTTTTAAAATTCTGCTGCACGTTTTCTTTGAGATTTTTTGTTAATCTGTATGGTCCATCTTCGGAGTCATACGATAGTGGGAGTTTAACGCTGATACCTTGCTTTGACGCCATCTTATTTTACCTCTGTATTAAGTATCTTTGTGTTTAGTTATTTACCACGAGTATTTTGATCTAGCTTTGCTTTGGCGTCTCCATACAAAGATCTAGCGTTCCGTAAAAAATCTTCAAATTTTAACCCTAGTGCTCCTGGCAAATCATATTCACTCGCCCATATGATTTGCATGGCAACAATTCCTTCTAATGGTACAACAAATTTATTAATCTGTGCGTCCACTGGTCTAATAAGTTGAGCATCCTCTCCGTCGCCTATGGTGAAACCTTCAGGAAAATATTCGGCAGCATCTTCTTCGGCGTCATTATTACTATCGGGGTGTAGAAATATACTACGGGCATCCTCCGCATCAAAATACGACAAACATTTATATACAAACAATTTAAGTTTATTATCGGCGAACAATGATTCACCTGCGGGTCTAAATGTTTCTCTGTTTCTTGTAGGAGAGTAGTCCATCGCATCAGCTATTTTCTCAACAGCCGTTATAATATCAGACGAATTGGCTGCTCTAATCTTTCTAGTAAGATAATCCACAATCAATTGAAGTGCTACCTTATCTACATCCGAAAGATAATATGTCGAAGACCTTCTATTGACAGCACCAGTATAATGTGCAACGGCAAAATAGAAACGTAATAGTTCTGCGTATACTATTTGACCTGCACCAAGGCACTTATCTTTTTCTAAAATACCCAAAGGTCCAGCCATGATATTTTTTGGCATAACCTCCATACAAGCGTCAGAGATCCCCTGCATAACCTTTTCAATATTTGTTCTATCAACAACTCTTTGTCTAAACGGTTGAACATAATTTTCTGGACCATCAGGGTCTGTGCTAGGTAAATATAGTGCTATTTCGTTAGAAAATTTATCTTCTACATTACCCAGACGTTGAACTGGAGATGATGAAAGCACATCTTCCATACTTTGTCCGTTTAACGAAGCTCTCATTAGATTTTGTCCAGCGTCATTTATAAGATCACTATAGAAAAAATCGCCGTCATCGCCGACAATCACCCGTGCTATCAACCTTTCTTCTGCCCCTCTATCAAAAATAGATAATACTCCGGAAGTTATAGACATGTCACTGGATTCTAAAACTAGGTTCCTATTTTCACCAAGGCTCTTAACAAAAGTATCTGTATCCAAATTATATGTTACGTTTGCCTCGTTTCCTACCCTTTGCCTGGTTTCTTGACGATTCTGTTCTGTGCCTACAATAAAGTATTTTTCTATTGGTACTCCATCCCCGTCAAAGTCTGTTGGCTTAAAAGCAGCAAACTTAAATTCATCCATCATGGAGGGTCCTTTTGTTTGGATACCTGACAAGTATCTCTTAAAAGTTTCCGAGCCCTTAATTGATGTCGTACTGGCTTGTGTTATAACAGCGGCCGCTTGATTTTGTACATTTTTTATTTCATCAGGAGTTTCAGTATTCTCAAGAGCATTTTTAACTGCATCACCGAGAACCTTATCCAGTCCTCCAGGTCTGAGTAGACTTGCTAGGCTATTTGTCTCTTCTGCTGCCTCACATAAAGCATCTAAGAATTGGGCGGCAAGGTCTTCCATATTAATACCCATGTCTCTAGAATTTTGCATTACTTGATCTGCGGCATCATTTAGTTCCCCTTCGTCACAAATAACCGCACCATCCCTAATGGGTATTAGTGCATCAAACCTTGATGCAGGAATTGCAGCCCTAAGAGAGATAAAGAATGCCTGGAGAATACCATCGCTCATCACACCGTCACCAAAAACTTTATCAGCCGTAGCCCTTGTTGTTCTGTAAATTTGTCCGCTTATTGGTGTATCGTATATCATGGTTCTTAGATCATTGCCGGTTAGGGCGGCGCTAAGGGCGTCATAAAATGTAACTATATCGGCTGGTGACTGAACTTGAAAAGCCAAGTTCTCAAGTAAGCTTTCAGAATCAAAACCTCCTGGCAATAACTTATCTAAATTTAGTCCGTCTTTGACACTGCCAAAAAGATCTGGGTCTATATCGAGGTCCAAACCTTCCGCCGCTTTAGCTATCAAGCTATCTAATAGAGAATCACCATTACACCCCAATAACTCTTGGATCGCCTCTTGTAGTAGTGCTCCTAATATTTTTATTAAAGCAGCCTTTATTCCCTTGATTATTAATAGTCGAATAAAACCATAGATATCCAAGTTTGGTATTAAAGGTATCTTCAATCCTGGCAAAGCGAAATTTATTCCTATCTCAAGTCCGTCAAAAGCAGCGTTTTTTAGTGCATTGGGATCATCCAATGCTTTAAAGATACTTGGTACTAAATCATTCAGTATGTCTAGTGCTTGGCTAACTTCTCCACCACACCTTACAAATTCAGTAGCTAATTCTTCAGGCAAAAAACCCTCTTCATTTAGTCTGTTTAAAATAGCTTGCTGTAGCAGAACATCGGATGCTAGTTTTTTAGCCATTGCGCCGAGCATTATAGAAAAATCAAATCTGCCTAAAAGTTTATAAACATCAGCCAGGCTTTTTATTTGTTTTACTAGTCCCGAGTTACATGTTACTAGTGCATCTGTTACACTGTGCTCAACAGTTTCCCTAAGAGCACTCTTTCTTTGTTGTTTGATTTTTACTCGTGAAGCAGCAAACGGATCAACTCTGGCTTCTTTCTGAGTCTTTTGTACCTTCTTGGCTACCTCTTTATCTTCATGTTCAGTTTTGGGCGGCTGACCATTATCTTGATTATTCTTACCCGCTGCCCTATTTGCAACCTCCTCAGACCTTTCTATCGTTCCTTTTTTACAAAGTTCCGTAAGTTCGTCTGGCGTAATCTGAACTGCTGGTACAAAGATCTTAGGTAAAAATTCTGTCCATGGTGTAGCTCCACCACTGCCTAATTTTGATAACTCCTCGTTGATCAGTTTAAGATTCTTAAGGATCGACCAAGTTGTGGGAGTATATCCTGGGAAAGCATTTTTACCGTTGTTGTCTGCCACAAAACCAAACTCACCCTGGTCACTCTCTGTAATATCGGGTGAGATACCTAATCCACTAAAACGCCCTGGTCGAAACATTTCTAAACCATCAACATCGATGATCTTATCCAATTCTGTTTCAAATAAAATAGGCTTAATTTTACTGTCAATCGTTATCTTAACTTTATCTGCACCAGGCTGTCTAACTTTTTCGTAGATATACATTTGTAAAAGCTGATGTGGGATACTGGCTGATCTGGTGTTTGCAAAATTAAGTTCTTGGTTAACCAAAATATCATCACCGTCAGCGTTTCTAATCTGTTCTTGAGTCATATATTTAATGGTATAAAATAGCTCTGGTGCTTGTCCTTCTGGGAATCCAAATCCATATAGCCCTTGCTTTTTAGCTTCTTTTGTGATATCAATTTCTTTAATAAAACGAGGCGGTAAGTTCTCTGAATCGTACACAACAGGCAAGTCTCCCCCTAACATATCATATGCTTGAGGGAAGCCATCAATATTTGCCAACTCATCGTATGCCGGGTGTTTTGTTGCTGGCGGGAGACCTATGTTGGCGTTACCGTAATCATGTTGAATGATGGCAGCCACTACGGCTTCTACAGATCCTTTAAAGGATGGTTCACGCCCATCAAAAGGCAGTGTAAGCCTAAAGAAAGATCCGTCTACTTCATCCTCTTCTGGTTCAAATATCTCAGCGACCGCTGGGTCTACTCTCAGAGCTTCCGAGAAAGGAGATCTGTCATCAAAACCCGTAAACTGTGGTACGCCACCTTGGTTCTCCCCTTCCTCTGGTACAACGGGAAAATTTATGAGCCCACGAAGACGCACGACTTTATTCTCTGTACCTGACCCCAGGTCGTTCATGGCTTTGAAATCTTCAAAGTATTCTGCTAGTTTTCCTATCTTTTCCATCTCATCAACAAGGTTTATACCTTTTATATCTGTGACTTCAATGGGCGGGTCATTATCATCTAAAACTTCAATATAATAATCTAAGACTGAGGTTGCGTTTTGAACACCAGTTGTTACAATATCATTATTTAAGAAGATTTGAGCTTCTAAGTTTCTTTTAATAGCTGGTGGTGTGTCTTCTCTTTGTGTGGGTGAAAGATCACTATCATTTGTTGAAGTGCCTCTTTTTTCTTCTTCCTCCGCTTGAAGATCTGCAAGAAGTTCATTGGTTTGAGCGTCTAATTCAGCAGTATCAGCTTTTTCAATTTGTTCGCCGATGGCTGTACCGATGGCGGTGACACCTTCTTTGAGCCCCTGAACAAGGTCGGATAACGATAGACCTTCCTTATTAATTGTGCCATCCTCGTTTGATGGTGCCTCAGATCTTTTTCTGTTTAGTTGTTCAAGTTGTGTAGATGATTTTTTAGGACCATCATCAAGCAGCTTGTCTAGATCTTCTGTCTTAATTTTAATGAAAGCATAGAAGGGAGTTGCCTCACCAAAGGCAAATGATTTTTTAGGTGCTCTTGTTGTTATATCTGAACATATGTGATAAAGTGTCCCGAACTGTGAAACACTTCTAGATGGAACCTCTCCTCTGTTTTTTGCTTTGTTGGATGGTCCTCTCTCTCGTGCTCCCCTAAGAAGATTCAAAACCAATGGACCAGCCAATATGCCAACCAATCGACCCTTCATTTTGGTCTTGTCTCGCAAGGTTAGTTGATTTAGTTTTTTTCCCTGGAGAGATTTTGCTGGCTGATAAACAACAACGATTTCATCGTTGTGCTCATAAACTATACCAGATTTTGGGTCGTCACTTTTAGCACAAGCTTCTTCAGGTGTGCCGGGACTTGATACATTATCAAAGGCGGCTATTATTTTTCTTAGTTTGGCGCTTATAGTCATGTTAATTAGTATAGTTGTGTTGGCTTAGAATTTTCTGTAATTCTAAATCCATTTCGGTTATAGCTGCATTAGCTTGTTGAGTTGCTACGGTTATAGTTGCAAGTGTGCCAGCAGTAGCTGCCGCTGCCCCAGCGGGTGCCGTAAACGGAATAGCAGCTAAATTACCACCAATGACAATTAGTGCCTGAGCTATTTGCCCAACAGCACTGTTTAACTCGCTAATGTTTTTTACCAAACCTTTCAATACTTCTACCAAAGGTTCGCCTTTTACTAATTTGTGCATCTCACTGTCAGGAACATTGCCGGCATTCAATGAAATACCAACTCTTGTACCTGCGATTTCCTTACCTTGAGAGTTGATCGAATCAGTACCACCTGCGATTAACTTAATACCAGCATCTCTAGAGATAACCCTGACCGCATCTGCCTTTAAAGCGATCGCCGATCTAGTACTGAAGTTGCCAAGCTGACTGACCGAAAGTTTAAAGTTTCTATCAACATCTGTTCTTTGCGACATGTAAATTTTTGCAGCATCCGCAAATGCGTTACCGTCTGTGTAAAGTCTTTCCTCATTATCATCGGGTGAGTCATATTGAAAATTATCTGATGACTGATCTTTTATATTAACTTCTCTAGCCAACATCCCAGACATACCGGCGACAAGTTCAATACGAGCACAATGAGTGTCGCCTGCTCCACCATAGCCACTAGTTTGACCAGCAGGTCTGTCTCTACCTAAAATAATGAACTGATTGTTCTCACCTTCAATAACCTTCTCACATGGAGCAGTATTATAATTTGGATGTGGTTCATTTATCTTTGAGTTGTCTACACCGATCTTAACACTATCTTTGCCTTGAGCACGAAATTTTCTATTGCTCATGCCCTCTCTGTTGCGTGCTTTTACCAGACCTTTCCTCTGTCTTTCTATTGGTCCTCTAGTCATTTCAATAACTCCCTAACATTTTAATTTGTCTTTAGTAAATCTTGCAACTGTTGAGTTCCGGCTTCCTCAGTAATTTGCGCTGGGGTTGGATTTGGGATTGCTGGAGCATTGTAACTGTACGTTCCTTGCTTCAAACGAGTCTCCGCCATCTTTTCTTTGTTTTGAATTTCAATCTCTATTTTCTGTTTCTCGCTTTTAGCTAAATTATTCCAATAACTCCCAGGAGTGGGCATAGAAATTGAACGTATCTTTCTACCGGGAAGATTTCCACGATCAGGATATTTGACATCAGGATAGGCATAGACTGGCACGTCGGTCCATTTATAACCACTAACAGTACCATACGGGTTTTTACCATTTGATTGATCTCTAGGTTCTCCTAGAGGCTTAGATTTAAACCCATGCCATCTTGACTTTGCAAATGCAAATCTGGTTTCATCAGCCCAAGTACGATACGCTTCACTAAAATAATCAATTCTTCCTGAGACCTGAACTGGAGGTCCTTTATAGCCTTGTTTGCGACTATTTTCTTTGCGATACATTTCAAATCTATCATTGCCTGGGGCGTTATATTCTTCCCAGTGCCACTCTTCACTATCAACTGTTCTGATCAATCCATAGAAAATAGCGTGGCGGCACAGCCACCCATACATTTGTTTACCAGCTTCATTATTTTGTGGACCTTGCTTGCCGATTCTAAACCCATTAAAATCATAAGCACTGCCAACTTGATGGATTGAAAATCCTGGTGGTGCGACTGCCTTCTTAAAATGAGCCCCAGAAGAAGCAGCGTTCATGACAAAATCAACGACCCCCGTGAACCTTTTGGTGGGTCCACCTAAATCTGGTGCTCCCTTTGGATCACTAGGGTCTCTAGCATGTATCTCTTTCTCTAGTTTACTTCGTGGTCTTGTTCGAGCAGTAATACCTTTTTTGCACGCCACTGCTACTTCCCTAGCCCATTCTTTAGGTGCCATATTAGCGGGTTTTGCACCACTAGAAATCACGGTATTTTGAACCCTTACATATGCCTGCTGTGCTCTAGACCTAAACGCACTGTTTATACAACCAGCCGTGAAGCCAGCTTGTCTGTTTTTCTTTGCGGCTAATGAAGTTGAAGGGAAAGGAACACCTGGGTTTTTCGCTGGGAATTTTGAATAATCATATTCCGCATTATCCTTAATAAAAAATCCTTTTTTGTTTTGGCGACTGCTTCTTGGGTACCAAAAATCAGCATACATAGTATCTAACAACTTCTTGATAGACGGCCAACTTGTCTTTGGTAATAAGATATTGTACCCTCTAGTTGCGTATGGCTCAGGTACAGCAATCATATCTATTTTTCCTTTGCGCCGTCCTTGATAATAAATTGCGTGTTTACCTGGCTTTAATCTTGGGTATTTGCCCTGAATAGCGGCTATAATAAGATCAAACTCTTCTGCGTCTTCCTGACTAGCCATCTCTGGTGATACACCAAAAACGTTCTCGAACAAAGCAGGACCACATGAAACAGGAGGTGCCTCAAAGTCAATACCAAGGTGACTTGCTTCAGGATCATCAACATCGCCTGCCGCTGGACCCTGGTCTAGGCAAGGGTCTGGACTTACGCTTGGTCTGGTTTGATTACTTGGCGTTCGAGCAGGTTGTGTGTTTGGAGTTGCCTGATCACCTGGAGGACATTCACCATATAAGTCTACCCTTTCTAAATCTTTGCCACCTTTGAAAATACCATATATCACTGGATTAGTTCTTTGTTTTACATCTTCAAAACCTACCCTAATAATATCTCCCGGCACTAAATTTCTAGCGTCAGGTAATTCATCTATAGTAACTCCAAATTTTGGATATAAATCAATAGTAGCATGATCCTCTTCGCTTTTTGGCAGCGGTAAATGCCCAAACATTTCTGGTATAGTTGCTGTTATAAAAATTTGCCTCTCGGAAAAAACACCAAAAGCTACAAATGCCGCCTGATTACGACTATTTGCATTTAGATTCATCATCGTATCATTGCGCAGAACTAATGCTCTAAACTCATTTTTGTTTGTTAACTTTGTAGGAACAAAGCTACTCTTTGCCTGTTTTCTAACTGTAGAAAGAAAATTAGACTTACTAGGGTCTAAGACTTTAGGACTCTTGTCCCGCATATCATTTAGAACACCATGAGTATCGGCTAGATCAAATTTGTTCTGTGCCACATTAGTCCACCTTTTTGATCAGATCAAATAAATTATCTTTGTCATCTTCGGACAAAGTAGTGGAACCATTCACCGCTTCTTTTTTGTGTACTAAAGCTGCTAGTTTAACTATTTGTTCATTAGACCTTTGAAGTGTTTCAACAAATTTAGCAGCAGTATTTCCGACCTCAGCATATCGACTATCGTTACCCTTGAGGTAACATTTAATATCAGTTAACATATCTTCCGTAACCTGTCTGTCATTTTCAATATTATCTAGAGCCTGACCAATAAGTTCATCTAGAGACTTGTTACTCATTTTAATTTACCTCGCCATTGTTCCATTTTTTCTTGAAGGTCCGAAATCTTTCCCTCAAGCGATTAAGATTACTAACTATTTGCTTTGTGTTTAAGCCAGTAATCTCTCTCATATATAAGTAAATAGCTTTTTTATTAAAAATATCGATCTCTTCGATACTCGTTAATAAGATTTCGACTGCGTTTAGTACTTTTCTTTCATTCTCTTTTAGATTCAAGTCTTTCCAAGTGTCTATTTCTTTCAGGAGAAAAAGCCAAAATTCTGCATCCTCACGATCATCTTCAAAAGATACATGACTCTGTGCCGTGACAGCTTCAACTTCTCGGATCATAGAATCATAATGAATCTCTCGCTTGTTTTGCTTTGCTTGCTTTTTAGCTTTGTGCGTAAACCAATTTTTCGTTACTACTGAAAAATAAGAAAAAGCTTTTGTTCCTCTATCCGGATTGTATTTATCCAAAATAGTGGTTAACCAGATTTTACAATCGTCCTTCAACGGATTGATGTTCTGCAAGCTCGTATACTTATATGTGTAAACAATCTTATCAACCAATTCATTAAAGGCTGGCTGGATATGTTCGACATACAGTTTTGTCCTGATGCCGATGTCCTCTGTTCTAGCGTATGCTACAATAGCATCTTCAGTATCTTGAGTAAAATAATGATTACTCTTCTTTTTCTTCTTCGTCGTCGTCGTCTTCGGCACCTAAGTCCTCCTCGTCTAAAGAGAATATGTCCAGATATTCTGACACGGTAACTGCTACAGCTTTTGAATGCTCTAAGAGTCCTTGTATTGTTGGATCTCCGAAGTAAACCTCCATTTGGTGTACTTTCCCGAGATGTTCTGTATATTCTGTTAAATTTGTAAAAAGCTGTCCAGTATTTTCGGTATAGAACCTAAAGCGCATTAAAAGTTCTCTGATATACCAGATGGCTAAGATATTGATAGCAACGCTGATGATTATAAACGTTTCAGTCATCACTGTTTGCCTCCCTGTTATTTTTTAGTTCTTCTTTGTGAGCTTCCATTTCTTGCTTGGCAGATGCAATAGCATCATTAACAACCATGCCTGGTTTAGAAACCTTTTGTACTCGTTTATAGGACAAGTTTACAGGTGTATTTAGCACCTTGTTGAGCGTGTCCAGTGCGTTGCACTCAGGGCACTCCGCTAATACTTCTTTGTATAAATGTGTCTCTGTAAATGTGTGACCACATTCATCACAAATATATTCATACTTTGGCATATTATGCGCTTTCACTTTCGTTTTCTGTCACGGTGAAGTTTGGTGGGTTAATAACCACGACTTCATCGTCTTCAACTTTTAGTTCCCAATTTTCTAGTAAGGGAACAATATCTGTTTGTTCTAGTAAACATTTCTGTAGAGTCATTAAAAGTGCTCCAACAGCTTGATTTGATAGTTTCATAGTGGATGTCTCCAATCCTTTGTGTTAATATTTCTATCGTCGATAAACAAATCATAAAACGGTTTGTCTAATTTTAGTTCATGTCTATTTACGCCCCAGTCGTCAAGTTGACCCTCAGTCAATTCACGGTGGTCAATCCCAGTTGTTGCTCCTCGGGCAGTCCAATAAACAATAGTATGTCCAGCATCATAGAGTGCGTTAGCTTTTCTGATGTTGCCATTTATTGGTTTAGCTAGAGAGTAATCTCTAGGTTTATCTTTATCTCCCTCTGGGTGAGTGCAGATGGTTTCATCAATATCGATATAGATGATCATTACTCTTCAAATCCCTCAATGGTAAATCCTTTTCTAATCCAGTTCGGATACATAACGTTTACCATAAACTCTTCGTTTAAAATATTCTTCTTAAAACTCATATCTTCGTCGTCAGCCGCAGACCAAGCGTAGATATCAAGACCTTGATTCTTAAAGCTACGGATTAGTTTCATATCGTCCTCATAACCTTTACCGCACTTTGGACCGTGGATCTCTCCATGTATTTCGGTGATATATTCAAGTGAACCATCTTTTTCCATCTTTTCAACCAACTCATACTCCGCACCTTCGATATCTAGTTTTAGCACGATATGGTCCTCTTTGTTAAAGTTTTCCATAATCCACTTACTAAAATCTATGGTTGGCACCTTTACTAGAGAATGCACATGTTTATTTTGTGCTATAACTTTCTCTTCAAGTAGTGTTGAAGATGCGCCGCCAGTGATATAAAAGTCCATTTCTCCATCTTCAACCCAAACCGCATCCGGATGATAAATCACTGGTAGCCCTTGAAAGGCGTTCTTGAATCCTGGGTGAGGTTCAAAACAATGAATTTCATACTGTCGCCAGTCAGGGTAATATTCCTTAAATGCCCGAAATGAACATCCATTATTTGCTCCGCAATCTAAAAATACTTTTCTCATTTTTCCTCCAAAAAATCTTGACCTAAAATATATTTGCTTGGACAACTTGTAGCCAAAGGGAATGGGTTGACCCTAAATTGTATTTGTATGGTTAATCTTTGTGTGCCTGGTATCACGACCTCATGTCGTTTATGAAAGCCTTTTGTAGTTGCAAGCACAAGAGTATTCTTTTTACCAGTACATAAGATTGGCTCATCATATCCAAGTCTTTTTAATTCTTCGCTTTCACCTTCGCTTTTTTTATGATCTGCTATACGATATGACCCCGGTGTCACCCAGGTTGTTCGTCGTTCTGTTCGACTAGTATAAAGAGGGTGTCTTGGATCATATGCTAGTTTGCTATTTTCATAATCCCAGGCTGCTCTTTCTGGTGTATTTTTATGTGACCCTTTAACATATGCAAATGGACCTTGGTGCTCTTCCACATCGTCAATGTATAACCATCCTTTGATTGTATTGTGGAATGTATCTGTATGTAAAGATTTTTGAACATCATTTTCATATGGCTGGTGGATAAGATTATCTATATCAACCCTAGGGTACCCAGATCGAAGATCGCCTTCAAATTCTGTAACTCCCCATACCATTTTCAAATACGTCAACATCCTATCATTGAGGCTATAAAACTTTCCGGGGTTGTGTATTGGAGCACGACCGCCTCCTTGAAGTTTGTTGCTAACAAACTCTTGAATTTTAGGCTCTAACCAATTAAAATTATCCTCTGGTAGAAAGTCCTCTAAGATCAAGAAGCCATCCTCCATTAATTTTTGATATTCTTCTAAACCATGATATCCTGCTTTTTTTGCCTTAGCAGATAAAACTCGATCTGCTAATAAAGACCGATAAACTTGTAACCCCTGTTCATTCAATAATGAGTTGTTTATCGATTTAACTTCTGTAAAAATACTAGCAAAATTTTGAGGATCCATTCGTACCAAAGAAGATATTAATGTGTCAAACTTGCAAGGAGTCACCTCTTCAAATAGTTTAATGTCTTCAGGTTCAATATATTTATTATAAACATCTAAGATTTTTTCTAAGTTTTGACTCATCTAATAATCTGGTAATCTTTTCGCTCATCAATGATGTGAACTATCTCGATCCCATTCCTTTCTAAATGCGTTTGCAATTGTGACTCGACATGTTCTCCCCACTGAGAATGATAGTCATCATATTCCTCAAGGTGTGGGTATGGTTTTTTCTGATTGTATAAACTTGTATAGATATCCATAACTTCTGGTGTGCCAAATGCAAACCCATCACAAAGATATTCCTTCATAAAAACATTTGGCGGAGTACAAGGAAAACCACCGACACCAAATAACTTGTTGTCAATATTATCATATTGGGAAACTATTTGTTCAACGTTAATCTTCTTAGCTAATGCAATATCAAACCTAGCCCTAATAACAATATCGTACTTGACGTTATTTTGTTCTTCGTATAAGTGCAGCATATTATTGCACTCATACATTTTACTCAACTGCCTTTTCCTCATCCAGTCCCACTTTGTAGGCAACCGAATATCATCAAGACTTTCCTTAGCTGATTCATCCATTATGTGTAGCTTCTTTAAATCATCTCCGTAGGTTACACCAACCAAATAGCTAAGGGCTCTCTCATCAGTGTTGTATATGATTCCATAGGGTCTTGGATAAGATTTGTACCATTTTATATTTGGTAGATATTCATATATTGGAGTCGAGGGAGGGTAATGAAGATTCATGTTGACTCTTTGTGAAACAGCATTTGATGTTAGAGCAAAAATATCGCACTGGTTCTCTGCTAAAAACATTTGCTGCTGGTTGTTATAAGTTCTCCTAAATGAACCCAACTGACCAGATAAGCAGGCGGCTATCCTCACTTATATCCCGCCCCGTAGAGTGCTTCGCACATTTTAAATTGCCACTCATAATCTACGTCTAGGATTTCAAATTCATTGTCCATCGAATATAGTTCTATGTCACCTGGCTTATCAAACTTACCCATCCAAATACCTTTACCAATATCCGAAAGTTTGCCCGCATATAAACAGTGCGCAGCCTCTTTTGTTACCCCTACAACTTTAGTATTCATAACATCTTGATCTTTTGGCCAAGGCGTTACCATCGCATCATTCTCATCCCAATAATAGTTCTTCTTTTTGACAACACCAAACATGCCGTTAGACTCAGACTTTAAGTATTCAGAAGTAAAGTTTTCAATACTCTCAATAGTCAGAAACGGACAACAAGCATTAACAAACACACAATATTCATGTGGCAATTTATCCCACCACTCATACATCTCAGTAACTGGCGTACCCTCAGAGTTTGCAGATGCTTCACTCCTGTGGAAAATATTCAAATCATATTTATCACCAATCGTTTTTAGCTCCTTTTCATGAGCCGAAAGGAATATATTGTTGTTTGGAATAATGGTTGATTTGTTTGTAAGCTTATCTAACATTATATCTAAAAGAGTAGTGCCCGCAAAGGGTCTAATCATTTTCTGCGGAACCCTCTGAGATCCCAGTCTAGCTTGTACTATAAATGCGACCTGTTCTATCTTTTTCATTTTTCTCTCTCAAGTGGAAATTCTTGTTTTGAAATATCAGTTGATTGGTTTGCACAAAAACCTTCACCTAAATTTTGAAACTTTATCTTTCTATCTTTGTCTAAGACATTCAAGATATAGTCCCATAACATGACATAGTGTCTTTTGTAAAGGTGATAGTCAACTGTGCCATTCCATTTTTTGTCCTTCTGAAATGAGTGTTCACAAATACTACCTCCTTCTTCATCTGGTCGGAGCCCATCCATTCCTACAAAATCAATGCTTCTAGGTCTCATTAAAGTAGCTAAGCATAACAACCTTGGCACTGCACCATTTCTTGCATTAAATCTCAGGTGAGCGTAAAAAGCTGCGTAGTTTTCAAATATTGATTTTTTATCAGAAAATCGCTGAAGCAAATGATGATCGTCGTTATTGTCAAAACAACAAATGGTATTATTTTTTCTGATGTGATCATGCAAGCCCTTATTGTTACTGGATAGGTCAACTTCGCCTCCCAGCGTTACTAGATCAACTTTAACATCTTGTAACACACTACTTTTAAAATAATGGTTACAAGACCAAATATAATCATAATCACTGGCATCCCATTCCGTTCTTGTTGACGTAGGTCCAGCACCGACCACTAATATTTTAGAGTTCTTGAATTTTTTACACTCTTCTATCTCCTGAAATATTGCTTCAGTTCCGATAGAAGCCTGGTCACCAAAATTACTAGCTAGTTCGTCTTTTACAAACGATAAGTCTCGTTCTAAAAATATTTCTGGGGTTGCTCGCATAGTTGGTGCTATATGAGTAGCTCCTTGCCTGGTGTGCACCATGGAAGTTTTGGAGAAAAAGTTTTCTTTTGTAAAGTCTAAACCGAAACACAAATCTTTTTCAGTATCGTACCAGACATTATATTCTGGTTTTCTTCTGCCTATCAACTGATAGTAAAACATAAATGCTTGTCGTATATCCTGCATCATAGCATCGTCTACAAACTCACCGTTATTGTAAACTAATATACACTTGTTCCATTTAATCATCATCTTTCTCTACCACAACTTCTTTTATCAATAGTCTTTTTCCATCCGCAGTTTTAATATAGGCAAATGGATAAGGATCACCAAGCATTCTAATTTTGTTGTAAAGATACTGGCTATCTTTGTTTAAGATTTCTTGAATAGTAATTTCATTGTCTTGATCTTTTCTCCTGTTATAAAAAGTAGATTCATTTTCATTCTGTTTTCTTCTTATAATATTGCCAGAAATAATTATTTTTGTCAACCTAGAACCGACCCTGGTAATTCTTTTTAGAATATCTTCTATTTTACCTTCAAGTGAAATTTCTTCTTGAGCTAAAATATCTCCACCATCTAATTCATCTGTCATTTCTATAATTGTTACTGCTGATAAAGTTTCGCCATTGATGATTTGATTTTGAATTGGAGAGCCTCCCCTATATTTTGGCAAAGGAGATGGATGTAACATTAGGCATTTGTATTTGTTAATAACCGATGTCTTTATTTTCCAACTCCACCCATAAAATAAAACCATGTCTGGTTTTTCTTTTTCTAGAAACGCTTCTGAATATTCCTCTTTGTTTACAATGATAATATTATGTGTATTGCCGTAAAAAACCTTTAGGCGCTCATATATTTCTAAAGCCCAGTCTCGGTATCCAACACAAACAATTTTCATTGAACAAGCCCTCTGACCAATGTAAACGCTTCAGCATTTTCTACACCAATTTGTGATCCTCTTACATTGCATTTCATCCGAATCATCTTCTCGCATCTAGGAAATGGCAAGGGTTTTATTTCAGTATTATATAATGACATAGCCTCAACCTTTTTGTCAACATCTTTTTTGGAAATTTTTATAAAAAAGTTTGGTGCGAATGGGTCAGAAAAATTCCACTCTGATGAAGATAAAACTTCGTAGGTCAAAAGAGTTTCTACAGAATTAAGAGCGCCGGGTCTTGTTGCTTGTAGAGTGGCTTGATAAACAACTTGATGATCCATGTTGACATCATTTTTTGAATGTGTAAAAATAACATTTGGACTATATTGTTTAATTTCATTTTCAATAATTTTACCTATTTTTATGATCGGCTCTTGGTCAAGCCTACCACAGGGTAAATTGTAAAAGATATAATCGTGAACACCAAGTTTTTGTAAAGCTTTTATTCCACAATTACTTCTATGCTCTATCTCTTTGTTTACCGCCTTCTGGTCCCAAACTTCTGGATTTGCAAATCTACAAGTGGTGCCTTCAGCGATGAAGACAACTCTTACATTTACCCCTTGTCTTTTTAGCTTGTTGAGCGTACCACCACAGCCTAAAATATCGTCGTCAGGGTGCGCCGCAATCACCATCACTTTTTTGAAGTTCTTCATCATATTCCTTTTTCAGAAGAGACAAAATGTGAGAAGTATAATACTGTCCTTTGTGAAAATAATGTTCCCTCAAGCTAGCATCAATACTAAAGCCTCTTTTTATGAAAAAATTAAGTTTCTTATTGTCAATTTGGTATACCTCTGCCCACAGCTTGTTCAGATTCATAGTGTTAAAACCATAATCTAATATCATTTCAAATGCTGTAGGTGCCACTCTTTTATCTATCCACTCTCCACCCTTGCCAATATAAAAATGAACGTCGCCATGGCGGTTGACCCAATCAACATAGGTTATTCCAGCCACACCACACAGTTTAGATTCTTTAGATAATATCTTATCGCTTCTCTCAATAACAAACATTTGAAAGCGGTCATCAAATATCATTTGATCATACCATTTTTCTTTCTGTGTCAGAGAGAAATCTCTCCACTCTCGAAAGTATTTTCTTAGGCTATCGTTGTTTCTCCAGCCTTGTAAAACTGGTAGGTCTTCCTTTTCTATAGCACGCAGGATAATACCATCTTTTTCTATCATCCGTTTGACCTCGGCAAATGTTCGAGCGTTAAATGTTCCCCCCTGCTAACTGGTCCCGCTAGCGGCTTACCCAATATTTTATCTACCAAATTAGGACTTAGTGATCCTGGCGGTGCGGGTCTCTGAAATTCAATATCTTCAATTGTAATAACTTCTTGATCGGGGATATCTTTATTAACCCTAATACATCGTCTTTGGAGTACAACTGTTTCTTTTTCATTATCTTGAACTTCTTTGTTAGTTGATCCAAGAGATTGTTCTAGGAGCCTAGTCTGATCTACCATCTCTCTCCAAGAACTTGGGTCCATGGAAAACGGATGATCAGGTCCACTTCTAGTTGTATCATCTGTGAAGTGCTTCTCAATAGCTCTTGCACCAAGAGCGACTGCTCCAAGAACGGTAACATGCCCTGGCGTGTGGTCACTCAATCCAAGAACAACATCAGGAAAATATTTCTTATAAGTCTTAAGAACGTTTAAGTTGATGTATTTGAAGTTTTCCATATCTCCGGTGTAATTGGTGTTACATTGCATCAAACAGATACCAGGCGGTCTTCGATAATTTAAAACTTCAACCGCTCTGATGACTTCATTCATCGTGGCAGCCCCAGTAGCAATAAATATTGGTTTGAATTTGCTTGCGACCTTATCTATCATCGCCTCCCAAGCAACATCTCCGGAACCAATCTTATATGCTGGAACATAGGGGTCTAGTTTATCTACCATGTCTAAATCATATGGTGTTGTAAAAAAAGTAATACCAAGTTCATCACAATAGCTTTTTAAAATGTCTGTCCACTGTAGTGGGACTTCGGCATCTTTATAAACCTCATAGATTGTTTTTTCCCACTTGGTTTGATGGCTCAACTTTGAACCAAGATTTTGGAATCCATAATCACTAACATATTTTGAGCAATCATGGTGTTGAAATTTTACAGCATCTGCTCCAGCTTCGTGAGCTAATTTGATAAGCTTTAGTGCCCTATCTAAATCGCCATCGTGATTTGCTGCAACATCTGCAATAAAGTAAGTTGGACTATTATGACCAATCTTTTTACTGTCTATTGTGAAATGCACTTTAGGTCTCCTCGTATTCATCAAATAACTTACTTAAACCACCAGATAAAGAAAAAGAATGCCCAAACTCGTCTTCAAAGATGCCCGTCTGTAGGCAAGTATACTTTGGTCTCTTTATATCCTCATTAGTATCATCGTAAGTGATAGGTCTAATCATCTCTGCATCCATACTAAACTGCTTGTACAATAATTTTAAGAACTCATATTTGCTCAAGCACATATTCCCGGCAATATTAATAGTTCCTGTCATGTTGTGGTCAATGAGTTTTCTTATTGCCATCGCCAAATCGCCAACATATAGAGGATTAAACATAGTGTTGACATATCCATTGATCTCTTTATTGTCTTTGTTTGACTGCAATGCCCAGTCTGCTAACATGCCAGGCTTTCGACCAAAAATGTTTGTACGAATAACCAATGAATTATCGTTATTACATCTTGCGGCGGCTTCACCGGCTAACTTGGTGTTAGCGTATGTATTAAGAGGGTTTGTATCTGAGATTTCACTGTATGGGACATCAGAGCATCCATCAAAAACAGAATCTGTAGAGATATAAATTATACGCCTACAAGACTTGGACAAAATTTTAGTCACGTCTGTATGTAAAGTTTTTGCCTTGTCGGGGTTATCTTTACATTTTTTCAAAGAAGTTATAGCAGCTAGGTGAATTATTACATCTGGTTTTTCTGCTTCTACAAAGTCTTTTGTAAGTTGTATATTTGTTAAATCTCTTTCAGAACTTGGACCTGCTTCTATAACGTCATAAAAAAGGTTGAACCGTTTAACTTCTTTTAAAACAGCAGACCCAAGCATCCCCGAGGTACCTGTAATTAAAACCTTCATTCTTTGTCATCAATTCCTGTTTTGATTAGGTCTGCTAACTCTTCTGCATCGTCACTAAGATGAAGTAAGGAATTGAAGTGTTCTCCTTGGTACTTTTTATCATAGGTGTGCTCTCTTCTGGAATATTGAGGTAACACAGCTAAGAGCTTTTCTCCGACTTCATAAGTAAAATCTAATTCCGTAATAGCTAACATATCTTCATGGATCTTTTCACCGGGGCGCATATTCACAATATTATAGTCAACGTTATCCACATCACACAACACTCTTAATGATTTTAAAACTGTTTCTAGATTATAAGACTTAATCTTAGGAATGAACACTTCACCACCCTGTGTTAGATTGAGAGCGCCCAGAACCGTATCAACAGCATCATCTAAAGTAAACAGAAATCTAGAACATTCAAGATCTGTCACTGGAACTGTTTTGTTATCGTTAATCAGACTCATCCACAGTGGAATAAAGGATCCCCTGCTAGCAATAACATTACCATATCTAACACTAGAGAAGATTGTGCTTTCAGAATAAAAATCGAAGTTTGTAAATACTCTTTCCGCAATGAATTTACTTGAACCATAAACATTTACCGGCTGGCAAGCTTTATCAGTGGAGATTAATATACATTTTTCAACGTCGGTCTTTAGTGCTGCTGTTGCAACGTTTTGTGATCCAATAACATTTGTTTTTACACACTCGTCTGGATGAAACTCCATATCGTCTACTCTTTTTAGAGCAGCCGCATGAATAACATAATCTGGCTTATGAATACGGAATGTGGTAGAGAGTTTATCTAGATCTCTTACATCTCCAACTACTCTGATTATATCCTTATCTCTTCCGAAATATAAAGCTTGTTTCCCCTCATCTCTACTGTAAACAATAATTTGCATACCAAGGGACTTTAGTCTTTTGATCAGGGCTCTCCCTAGAGAACCGGTACCGCCAGTGATAAGAACTTTCTTTGGGCTCATCTATTCTTCAACCTTATTCACAACATGAGTTTTGATACCATTGTAGACGTTGTACTGACTTGATTCAGACAGATTGTTTACATCCGTACTAAAATGAGTTGTGATATAATCCCAAAATACAACGGCTGCTTCTTCATATTTTGTCATGTCATAATATTCTGGTGTATCCTTTTTTTGGTCAAATCCGTGCTTGTCTTCTTTCATTTTTCGATGACCGTCAAAGCCAACCATATCAATTGTTTTTGCTCCAAAACAAAGTGCCAAGACAATAGCCCTTGATGCGAATCCTAACCTAGAAAAATATCTTGTCAGGTATAAAAATGTGTCTGTGTCATTAGCTCTTGTAAACTCATCGATAATGTCAATCGCTAGTTTATGCGAGTGTTCAAACCCGATAAGAGTTTCATCTTTTTTAATTCTTGAGACAAGTTCTGAGTCATCTAAATTCGTACCCTGTCCAATTAAAGCGATGTCAACTTTGACATCTTTTAGTTTTTCACTCTTGTAGTAGTTATTACAACTAATAACAAAGTCATATTTATCTACAGTATCAAGATCTAAATCATCTAAACTTGGACCGCCACCTAGTACTAGTACGTTAGAGTTTTTGATTTTTGATAACTTATCATTCTTTGTATATACAATTTCCTGATCAACTGTTACGTCCCCATAATCCATTGAGCGATTGTTAAAAAACATACTAAAAAACTTCTTTGCAAAGAACTCTTCCCAAAATACTTTTGTATGATTAAAGTTATACCACCCACCAGACCATGGACTTGAAGCCCACTCTGGATCAAACCTGTTTGTGTGTCCAAAGAACTTCCCAGTATCATCGTTATGCCAAACACTGGTGTGATCAGTATGAGTACTTTTGTATTGAAAAAGTTTATTCAGTTCTTCAATTGAACTAACTTGTTCTTCTTGGTCTTTATCCCGATAAACACAACTATATTTATCCCACATTTTAACAGCCTCTCAATTTCTTACGGATTGGCAGTTCTCCTTCTGTTACTCTCTTTCTTCCATCTCCATAAGCAGATTCAAGTTCACGGACACCTCTAACTAACTTAATCAGACCCTGTGGTTCTACTGATGCTAGGTGGTCCGATCCCCACATTGTTCTATCTAAAGTGACATGTCTCTCAAGAATAGTTGCACCCAAGTAAACTGCTGCTACCGTGGTGCCAAGCCTAAACTCATGTCCACTATATCCAACTTCACATCGATACTTTTCCTTGAGGACGGGAATACAAGATAGATTTAAGTCCTCCAAAGGCGCAGGATAAGTTGAATTACAGTGTAACAAAGAGAACGGAGTATCTTCTTCATTCATCCATTTGACTGCTTGGTCGATCTCTTCCAGTGTACTCATACCCGTAGAAAAGATAATTTTCTTCCCTGTCGCAGCAGATGCTCGCATCAACTCCTCATTGGTGATCATAGCAGATGGAATCTTGATAAATGGAATATCGTACCCCATCAAGAATTCTAAACTATCTAAGTCCCAAGGAGAGGCAGACCAAGCAATATTTTTTTCTTTACAATATTCGTCTATGATATCATATTCTCTTTTTTCAAATTCTACTTTGTACTTGTAGTCTAGGTAAGTCATTTCTCCCCAAGGAGTATCTCGCATGACTGACTTCTGATGCTCTGGTACACAGACGTCAGGATTTCTTTTTTGAAACTTTACAGCATCACATCCTGCAATAGCTGCAATGTCAATAAGTCTTTTTGCTGTTTCCAGACATCCGTTATGATTAATACCGATCTCGGCGATGATATATGTTGGTTTCATTTTTTCCTCTTATGCTAAGATTTTTCTAGGGACATCGCTATGAACATGCGATCCCTCACTACCAATATACAGGTTAACTCCTTTTTGTTTAAGCCAATTGTGAACGTCTTTACTGGCTTCAATATTTCTCACGATTTCATCTTTCTTCATCAGATCTGGTTTTCTGATAATTTTATTAGTGTCCTCATAAAAGTGATGCGAAGTAGTTGTACCAGGGTTTTCCATATCCCAACCAATAGTGTATATGTTTTCTACTCCCAAGTGTAACGCCGTGTGTAATACAGTTTCATACATCATACCCGGTCCCCAGGGTCTGTAGATTGTTTTATCCAAAGTATAATCATTAAAGTTTCTAGCGTTGCATAGAGCATTTGCGTAGTTCTTATCATCTGGCATGAAGAAGAAGATATCAAATTCTTGCTTAGTAGACCATAACCCACGAGATGTTGTTGGGAGGTTCTCTGCTGATGACCCTATTACTAAAGGTCTGCTTTTAGTATATTCATATGCCTGGACATTGTTAGAATTAAACATGTGTATATCAACAATCTCAGGGGCATAGTTGTATGCCTGTTTCAAAGCTATGACTAGTTTGTCTTTTAGCTTTTCTCTGAGAAAGTCAGGAGAATAGTTTGCTAAAGATGGGCCGCAACCTAAAATATAACAATCCTCACCAGCAAACTGTCCAGTTAGTTTATTAACCTTGCTAGTAGTGATATTTTTAGTTGCAACTTCAGCAGGAGCAACCGACGATAAGCTCCATCGCAAAGATGCAATCTTTTCTTTGAAGACTGACTCTGACTTATTTGTGAACAGATCTGCATCAGTTGGCTTTAGGTTTTTAGATTCTTCTTTTAGAATATCAAAAAAATCTTGTCCGACCTTTTCTTCAGTAAAATTACATTCACTAAGGTAATCGTGTGCAGACTGTCCAACTTGAGCTAGCTTTCCATTTTTCCAAAGATTATATGCCTCTCTAAGTTGTAATCGAGCACTCTTTGTTGATGGTTCAAACCAAGATAAGTCAGAATGAAGTTCGGGTGATGAATGACAAGGTTCCCAAGATCCATCGACATAAAAAGAACTTTCTTCATTTGTAAAATCTAGATAAGCACTCGCCTTGGGTACTAAAACCGGCTTCTTTTTATCTATAGCTTCAGCAACTGTTAAACCAAACCCCTCACCTCTGGTCATCAAAGCAAAAAGATCAGTCTTATCATACAACCATGAAATGTTTTCGCTAGGTAAAAGATCACAAACTAATACTACCTTTGCTTTTGATTCTCTGGCATCTGAAAGAAAGACCCTACTTTTAGTTTGAGAGATTTGAGCGCCAATATGTTGAGCCTGCTTATCGAGGGGTACTTGTTCAAGGAAATCATGCATTACGTTTAGATAAGTTTTGATAACTAAAACAGTATCTTCTTGCTTACCAAATTCCATAGTATAGGCTTCTACTAATTTATCAAAACCTTTTCTTGGTATCCATTGTGACATTGAAAATACTACAAACTTGTCTTTTATTTCTTTTTCGATGTCTCTTATTGGAATAGATTTTGTATTCTTAAAATCAATAACGTGTGGTAGTTTATATGTTTTGATTTTAGAAGTTTCTTCTAAAGCAGATTTGTTGAAGTTACAGGGCATTATTACTGCTTCGGTCTTCAACATGTAATACATTTTAAGCCAGGCTTCTGGTGGCTCTTTTGTTTCCCAAACGGTTAAGTTGATGTTTTTTGATGCACCCTTGACAACTTTAGTAAATGTTTTCCAACAATGATCTGCTGGGTATAATCCAGCAAGTGTATACATCGGAGCAGGCAAATGCCAAACCACAATATATGGATCCGAGCAGAATTTTTCTATCTCTGTTTCAGAAGTGAACTCATATTTTGATAAAATATCCTCTTCATTATGAGTCAGCCGCTTAACCGAAGTATTTTCTGCGTTTATATTATAAACCTTTAGATCAAAACTATCTGGATTGATTTGTAGATGTTTTTCTAAAGCCCTTAGATATCCCCTAGCTGCGACAGCGTACCCACAAGCATCTCTAAACTGAGAAATATATACAAGTCTTGGCTTCATTAAAGCACCATTACTTTGTCTGACTCGACAGTGGTTTGACTTGATGAACTTTTGTTTGAAAAGGTTTCTACCGCATTTACCATTTCTTGATATTTGCTATTCATATTAAAAGATTCCTTTAGGTAGTCTTGCAACTGAGTTGCTTGACTCTTCTTGGAATTATATGCCTCATACACATTCCTCATAGCCTTTTGGAACTTATCTTTTTTAGGGAAACACCAGTTAGAATCAGTTGTAATAACACCATCCCAGTGCGCTTCTTGTGGCACAGGCTTAATATCAAACGCTACCTTTTCAAACAGTGGCTTTACGGTAGTTTTCTTACTCTTTGGGTTTGTTACAGGAGCGTAGAGAAAATCGACATGACCCGACCAAGCAGGAGCCACTACAGGTAATCCCGAATATGCAGCCTCAAAGATTGGTAGACCAAAGCCTTCGCCATGGGTCGCCGTAACATAAGCTTTTACTTTTGGATCAACGTACAAAGAATGCACTTCTTCATCTGACATATTACCATGGATCAAATGAACCTTACATTTCCGCTCTTCTCCAAAAGGCTTAAGAATAGATTCAATAGAATTCTTTAATTTGATCCTATCAATTCCTGAGTTATTAGTAATGTTTGCCTTGACTACAAAGCCAACTTCTTCTTTATGAAATTCTTCTGCAAACCATTTTACCATTGGACCTAGATTTTTTCTTGGACCCATTTGTGCAACAGTCAAAAAGTTGAAATCATATTTTAAACCTAAGTCGGTTTTTGCTGGCTTGACATCCTTTACACCATAATGTACTACTTCTACAGGGACGTTACAAGTCAATTGACTAACAGCCTGCCCTGCTTCATCCGTTAAAGTATATGAACTACCTACAAAGCCAGATCGAGCGTGATTAGAAGTAACAATAACACCGTCCATCTCGTTAGCTTTTTGAAGCCAAACAGGTGCAACTCTATCCGTCTCAATACCAGCACAAACACCGATATTAACTTTCGCAGACTTCTTCCACTCATTAGGAATTGTTACCTGCATACAAATATCAAAAGGACCCTCCTGATATGCTCCAAACTTCGCAACTAAAGAATCAATGAATTTTCTGTAATCTGTATCTTCAAAAATCCAGTTAGTTTGACCCCAGTTTAGTGGTTCAACATAAACATCATACTCCGGATTTGATGTGAGACTATTCAAAACAAATCTAGCATGTTCTCCGTATCCGCTGCGTGTTAGAATCGGGGCTCTTAATAAAATCTTCTTCATAGTTCAATGCTCTCCCAAGAATTGTAATTCTTTCTTGTTTCCCAAGATCCGTTATCTTCGTGTATCTCGGTCATAGTGTCAACCCAAGTTGATTTAAAATTGTCAAAGTTATAGTTCTTCGCAACATGAGCACGACCTTTTTTACCAAGCTTTGCTCTTTCTTTTGGACTCATATCGTACATTTTTACCATAGCATCAACGAAATCATCTTCATTGACACGATCTTCATAGATATATGGGACGCTCATTGAACCAATCACAGCTTTTGAACTGGGTTTAATGCCAATGCCAAACCACTCTTTTCCATCAGTAACTTGTTCTTGTAATCCACCAGTCATATTAACAACAATCGGGGTCTCACAAGATAATGATTCAAGTGTGGCCAATCCAAAACCTTCAGCGTCCGCAATATTAATAGTACAATCAGCCATATTGTAAAAAGTGGCTAGATCAGATGTACTAACCTTCTTCTCATTGAACTGCACCTGTCCTTTATTCAACCCAAGCTGGTCACACAAAAATTGAAGGGGTTGACCGTGATGATCATTGATATCTGTGTGCATCAATAAAGTTGCATTGTCATGACCTACCTTATCTAAGAACTTCTTCCACCAAAAAATTAAGGTGCCGCTCTGTTTTCTTCTGGCATTTCTGTTATTCCAGAAGCAAACAAACTTGCCCTTCATATCATTTTGTTCTTTAATAGAGTCCATATTTGAGATAATTTCTTTATCTGTAATTTTAGAAAAGACCTCTGAGTCTACAGCGTGAGGGATGTATCTTTCCTTTACGTCTGGAGCGACACCCTGTACAATCTCGCTTGTTACTTTAGAAATGCTAGCGATAAAATCATTTGACTCATAAAATGGCTTGTTAAACTTAGGCAAAGGAAAATTATCCCAAACGTGGTAATATACCATTGGGACCAAAGGTCTAATTTCATCTTCCATATTCCATAGCCACTCATAAAAACGTGGGTCGGTCATAAAATAAAGAATATCAGGTCTCTCTGCCCGAACAATAGATCTAACGATTTCGGCGTCACCATAATCTTTTACCGGAAAGATTCTCCATCGGTCCTTGTACTCATCAGTTCTCTGTTCTCTATAGTCAGCATGTTGGATTGCTCCGGCTAAACTAATAACATCAAACTTATCGCTGTCAAGGAGCGCCCTAATAACATATTGCGTTTGAGTGCCTACCCCCGATGGCAATAACGGGTGGTCACTGATTGTCATGACCTTAATTCTCTTTTTCTCTTCTGTCAAAATTTTTCCTCCTAAGAACAATATTCTGTTTGGTAGAATTCACAAGTTCCGAAACGGTCTTTACAACTTCTACAATTAAGTTTGTTCTTTGTGTATCTTTTATTTGTAATGTTATACACTGCTGTGTTGAGTGTGTTAAGTGCATTTTCAATTCTTTTTGGACCGGTTGTTACTCTGATGAACTCAACCTTGCTTCCAGGCTTAGCTGTTCGCTTCAAAAGAGCAAAATGACATTCCACGTCTTTGGGGTCTACATCGTGCTTTTTAGCGTAAAAATACTTATAGAAAACCAACTGATATGCTAAAGTACTGTCACTTTTCTTTTTGCTGTTCCAACCCCATGAAGTTGTTTTCCAGTCGATAAGGTGAATCTTGTCATCCTTAGTTGCAATAACTAAATCAATAAAACCCTTGAACTTAAAATCATAGTCATCGAAAGGAACCATCAAAAGTTCCTCTGCTGTTAGAACCCACCAGTCTTTTCCGATTTCCCCAAATTTACTCTGAAGTGATTCGTACATTTCATCAATGATTTCATAGCCCTGTGTTTTCCATTGCTCAAGGTTATGATTTGCAGCAGCATCCTCTTTTGCTTCTTGAGGTAGCTTCTTAAGTTCTTTGACAAGTTCCTTTTTAAATAAATCCTTTTGTGCATCCAGGGTTGAATACTTGTTAGGATTGGTAAGTCTGTGCTCGCAGACTTCATGTAAGGCTGAGCCAAAGGCAGTATAAATATTACCATCAAACCCACCGATTTTGTCGATATAAGTTAACTTATGATAATGGGGGCAGATATTCCAAGTTTTCCATTCCGAGTATGAAATGTGCTTTTTCAAATAACCTTCTTTCTTTCAGATTAAACAGAATACTTTGTGTGAAGTTCGTCTATCTTATTATATACTACAGGACAATCTCTGTAAAGTCTATCTTTACTTCCAAGATAATACTCCTGAAAGGCGCAAGCGAAGTATTCCCTCAAAGAAGTGGCTCCATAAGGGCGTACAAAAGTATATTGCATCAAGTATTTGATTGTTTTGTATCCAACCCTCTTGTGTAGGAATGTGTCAAAGTCATCGTCATATTTCAACTCATCGAAATCATATTCGTTGACGCCATATCCCTCAGAGGCTAGTTCATATCTTAGTTCTTTTCTTTTCTTAAGAAATTCATCTTTGATTTTTTCATCGCTATAAACCTCTTCAAGTGCCACTACCTCTAAATGATGGGCTGTCTCATGAACAATGTCATCTATCATATCTTCCTCATTGTCTTGATCAGGAGATACATATAAAATTCCATCTTGATACATAGCATTAAAATCTTTGTCAGCGAACTTAGGGTGATCACCCACCTGTATCTTAGTTATACCACGATAATAAAGCTTTGGCAAGAGACCAGCTATTGTATTTAAAACTTTTGCTAAAGAAACATCATCTGGTAAAGAGCGTACTATTTCAACTTCAATATTACCAAATGCAAGGACCTGTTCTTTTTCAACGTTACTCGTTTCTAGAATATAATCTCGTACACCCTGGGTCATAGGATCTCCGCTGCTAAAGAAGCCAATTTTGACCTCTCACCTTTAGTCAATGTGACATGTCCAGAAATATCATATTCCTTAAACTTCTCTACTGCGTGAGTTAAACCATTTGATTCAGCATCAACGTATGAGTTGTCAATCTGTTGAATATCACCGGTAAGAATCAATTTAGTTCCATGTCCCACTCTAGTTATTATAGTCTTTAATTCGTGTGCTGTTAAGTTTTGTGCCTCATCCACAATCATAAACGCATTAGAGATAGAGCGACCTCTGATGAAAGTCATAGCCTCTATTTCTATCTCACCCTGATCCATGTGCATTTCCAGCGCCATCTTATCCCCAAAGAGAAATTCTAGGTTGTCTCTCAGTGGTGCTATCCAAGGCATCATCTTTTCTTCAAGCGATCCAGGTAAAAAGCCAATATCTCTACCCATTGGTTGGACTGGTCTGGTTATAATCAATTTATCGTAGCCAGTTCCATTTACAACCTGCTCTAACCCACAAGCTGCTGCTAACAGTGTTTTACCAGTACCAGCTTTGCCTGTCAAGGAAATTATTTGAACGGAATCATCAAATAACAAATCCATAGCAAATTGTTGCTCTTTATTTTTAGCCGCCAGTCCCCAGATTTTGCCCTGTTTATAAAGTCTTTTTAACGGTTTATTCTCCCCAACATAACGACAAAGAGCAGAGTTCTTACCGTCAAGTCCTGATTTTAGGACTAAGAATTGGTTTGGGTATTGTTTCTTATCTTGATCGGGTAGATAAACATCATCTCCGTTATAAAAAGCCTGTAGTACATCCTCTGGAACTTCAATCTCCTCGATTCCATCAAACAGTTTATCAACTGATTTTAAAGCCTTGTTGGGCTGATAGTCCTCACACTTAATACCAAAAGCGTCACACTTGACTCTCATGTTTAGATCACGAGACACAACGGTTACATCGTTGCCTTCTCTCATTAACTTAATGGCACAAGCTAAGATTTTATTATCTGTTTCGCTTTCTTTCAACCCAGCAGGTACATACTCGCTGCTGTAATGTGTAACAAATATTTTTCCTTTGCCTCGTCCAAGTGCGACCCCTTTAAGGAGCGAGCCTTTAGTTCTGAGTTTATCTAAAACTCTATTTGTTGATCTTGCGTTGAACCCAGCAGTGTCCTGCCTGTGTTTGTGTTTATCGATTTCATCTAGTACCATAGACGGAATAGCTATTGATGCTTTCCCATAAGTGTATATTGAAGAAACTTCAGTTAGATATACGTTTGTGTCTAATAAATATATTTTCATATTTTCCCTTATTTTAGAGGTCATAGTAAGTAGTTAGAAGCAAAAAGAAAAAGCCGCCCGAAGGCAGCTTCTTCTGGTGGAGGTAGGGAGAATCGAACTCCCGTCTTGTCTAGTTCCACAGAAAGGTCATTCACAAGGTTGTGTCTGTATTTATCGTCGGACAGACAACTTGACTAGATTGTTTTATTGCGGCTAAAACAATCAAAAGCACTAAGGACACCCAAATACGGCTTTCTGTTTATTGGCTGCCGTCGCCGCAAGAGAGGTCAGGTTTTTAAGCCGCCATCTCCATGTTAAAATCGTCGTTTGCGATTAAAAGTTTAAGCGTTTTTACTGAGCCGCGCTTCCCTCACCCTTGCACCTTTTCTACTTCCCCATCAGTCGATACCGGTTACCCCCTAAGTTACTATCGGTTACTTTAAGTAATTATAATTTACTTTCGGTTTCTTTTTTTTTCTCTCGTAGGCTTAGTATAATTGTAATTAAAGTTATGTTAAGTTAAAAATGAATTTATTTTAAAGACCTAAGTCCTCTAAAGCATCTTCACCGGTTTCTTCCCCTTCTTCCTCACCTTCTACTTCTGGTGCTTCTTCTGATTCTTCTTCCTCGGCTTCTTCTTCTGCTTTGGCATCCTCATACTCTGGGGTAGTTGTCTGAGGTAATGTTTCTTGAAGCTCATCTTCAAACTTATCGAAGTACAACATCATATTGGTCAAGAGGTAATCATAAAATTGCTTCTTATCATCGTCATTACCTAACATGGTATATGCGTCAACAATCTGTTTCTCAATTCTATCAAAGTCACTGGAAGCAAAGTTTCTACCTGTTTCATCTTCGCCCTCAAGACCAAAATCCTCTCCTTCTACATCGCCTTCACTGCCAATATCGATAAACTCACCTTCTACTTCTTCTTCTTCGTCATCGCCAACATTAATAGCGATTTTCTCTAGAAGTGATTGATCAATTGTATATTCAATATTTTCATTATTTGTTGCGGCGTCTTCCTGAGCATCGATAGGGCTAATAGTACGTTTAACAGCGTTAACGATATGCGCTCGGTAGGAATCTCTTTGTTCTTTATCTGTGGTTAGATTTTTATATCCGTCTTCCAAAGTTGGTACAATCTTTTTAAGAAGATCTGCCAATACATTAATACCGGTGGATTCCGCAGGTACCTCGTCTATAGCTTCTGCTTCAATCAGCAATCCACGGATTACCTTTCGCAATTCAGTTTCTTCTGTTAGTCTTTTTTTGTCTCTTCCAATCAGCCGATTGCGGATATACTCACGCAAAATCTGCTCCTGTAAAAACTGGTCTCTGTTAATACTCATATTTTAATTATCTCCGCCTTTGTCTTTTAGCTCTTTTAACCTTTGGTTTTTTTGCTCGTCGATAAGGATTGGTTTTGTTTGGTGGTCCGAAAGCACCGGCATAACCTGCAACGGCTCCGCTACCCATGGCACTAATTTCATTGATACTGGTTGCAATATTGTATGCTTCATCTTTTTCTTCGGCAGATAGTTTATTTGGTAGGTTATTTTTGAATTCTTTAGCACCTTCTTCACCCTGTACTAGATACTCTCTCATTTGTGTCCCGCTAACTCCACCAGCGAACAACGGAGTAATAACAGGTTCGACCTTTACACCGGGGTTATTTCTCTCAGCATAGGTTTGGGCTCTATCAAAGCGAGCATCATCAGCATCTTTTTCACTCTTGCCAAGTATAGCAATATCTCCCTCTTTAAACACAGAGTTATCTGCAATTAGTTCATAAACATCTCCAACCGGAGAGGGGGTTGTTCCTGCCATAATTTTAACTTTTGGCATATCTTTGGTATAAAGCTCCCACAGTTTAATTGACATCTCAACAGTAACAGGAGGTCTTTCCTTTGTAGAAACGATAACATATACTTCATCAACATTATTTTTGTCTGAGAAATATTTAGCCAATTCATAATGACCAGCATGTGGTGGCTTAAATCCTCCTGGGATTAAAGCGACTCTCTTACCTTCTTGTTCTGTTATAACCCTAGAATTAACAACTTCTTCGATCAGAATATCTAATTGTGTAAGAGATAACTTTGATTCGTATTGAATATCTCTTTGCCCTGCTGCTTCTTTTTGTTTAGCATATCTTAAAATACCCAAAATTTGGTTTATAGGAGCAAACTGACCAGTAAATTTATAGGTTTTACCATTGTAATCAAATACAACACCCTCAATGCTAGAAGTAACACGATCTACTTCTTTGATTTTGTTTAATTCTCTTCGCATTTTATCCATATCTTGCGCAGACAAAACACCATCCGTAGCTAATCTTGTAATCTCGGTGCTAGTATTCTTTACGGTTTGCTGTAATCTTCTAACTTCATCTGCCGGATTTGCTATAAATAAACTCTGGACTGTTTTTAGCATTTCTACTGCAAAGTCATGGATAATCATCTCAAGTGGTTCAATAGCCTTCTTAAGGAGCATAGCAGTTGCGACTTTATTTGTTACTGAAACAATATCCTCTAAAACATCTTTTGAAACTCCTTGCTTAATCTGTCTCAAATCTAAAGCGCCGTCTAATCGAAGGGCACGTTGAGTAATACCATCTTTGATTTTATCTGGCACAGGAAGGGTTTCAATTGGTTGTGAATTTCTAATTCTTGAAATGAGATATTCAAGCACTGTTGAATCAGAACTTAGATTTTCTAGCGAGATAGCCGCATCTATTTTTCTTTTTGTTTGTTCTAGAAACTCACCAGAATCTAGTCCCTGTAAATTGATGATTGCTGTTCTAACAAAATTAAAATCATCTTTTGATAACTTATTTTGCATATTCTTAAGATTGTCATCTAACACTTTTAGATTCTCTGACACATCAGCAGGAACAGGTCTACCAGTTTCAGGATCTTTCATTTTATGACCGGAGTCATGGATCTTGAGGTTTTTTGTATCATATTGAATAACATTTGGGCTAGATGGGCTCATCACTTCTGAGTTATACCAAATATTTGCAGACTCCCCGAAGATTTGTTTCTTCTGAGAAGATGATAATACCTCTACTGCTTTTTCAAAGGTTTTAAACCCACCAGTGAAAGCCTCTGTTAAACCACCACGACCTGCGAATTTATTAGCTAAGGCTGAGGCATCCATACCTCCCTTTTTGATATTACCCATGTTTCTAGCTGCAACTGCTCTAGGCGGATTTGCAGATAAATCATATGACAGGAAGATATTTTGTCCGTCTACCTTTTCTTCATATGACAAATTACCTTCACTGGCGACTGAAAGGATTTCTTTCATACCAGTAAAAGTTAGATCTCGATCATCGTAAAGGTGGTCCATATGACCAGCAACACCACCCATTTATTTCACCTCTTTCTTATCTTCTTCCAAAACATTAAGTCGCTCTTGAAGCTCTTGTAATTGTTTACTTACGTTCCTGAAGTGACCCTTTATATTATACACCTGCTCTCTAGCTAGGTCAAGTCTATTTCTTTCTCTTTTTGTTCGGGGACGCCAATTAGAGATGATTTCATCTAGAGCTTGTACAGACGCTTTAAAATTAGGCTTATACCCCTCTTCTAACAGAAACTTCTTTGTTATATTGTTCAAGATGTTTTTCATATTATTCTCCTACCAAATAAACCAGTTTGCACCATCAGAGACACAGTTGACTGATGCAAATGGTGCCTGGATGACATGAGTAGTATTTCCGTCAATGGTATCCCCTGATGTGCCCGATAATGTAATAGTATCTTCAAGAGGACCAAAGTGTGCATTAGCTGCTTTGAACACAAACCAAGTTCCAGCAGGATGATTACCTGGGAGTTTGACTGTAGTTGTGCCTGACAAAAGATAAAACTGAGGAGCTTTATATGAATCTAAAGTATTGACATTGACTGTTATCGCAGTTGAAGATGTCAAACCACAGCGGATATTACCACTAACTTTGATCATCGCCTCGATATTAGCGTCATGGGCTTTAAGATCTTTCTGGCTCAGTATAGAAGTTGACCCTGAGAAGATCGTACCATTTACAGCTACACCAGCGGTAATAGCTTCACTATCGTCTGTGGTGATAAACTTAAGATAAGAATTGCTACCCTCAGTAATATTAAGGGCGTCTGCCAGATTATCCGTCAGAGTCATTTTATTTTTGGTAGTATTACCTTCAAATTGAATGTCGAGACCGATGGCCGCAGCATCAGGTTGGAGAACATCTGCTGAAATGGTTCCTACATTTTCAATATCATTGTCACCTAGGTCTAACTTATATCCAAGCACAATTTCTTCGGAGGAGTTGGTAGATACGATCTTAACAATTTCGTTACTACCTTCCTTGACAGTTAGGGCAGCAGCTAAGTTATCAGCGATAGTAATTAAACCCAACCCAGTGTTAGCTCCACTAAAGTCAATGTTTAAGCCGACGGCTGCATCGGCAATACTTACGCTGTCGGCATCAATATCACCAACATTTGTAATGGCTGCATTATTACCATCAATACCACTGGTGACAGTAAGAGTACCAGCAACAGTTGTAGTTGATGCTGCGCCTGCGGCAATCGTAACGTCTACTTCACCATCGGTTGCATGTTCGCCCTCTAGAACTAAGCCAGCGGCGAGAGCAGTGGTGGTTCCGTCACTTTCTGCAACGAAAAACGATAGCTTACCAGCTTCATCGCTATCGGCGGATTCAGAAACTTCAGCAACAATCTTAGCAAATGTCGTTTGAGTTTGGGCTGCATCATCACCGACAAATTCGATTATGCCAATGTCATCGCCATCTGCACCAGCGGCCCCCTTGTCCTTGACAAATTGTAAGCGGGCACCATTAGCATCGTTTGTAGTATTTTTAATGACAACAAGTGGATCTGTACTATTAGCAGATGCCACAGTGATTGTGTCTGTGTCAATAGTTACTGCTGTGGAAGCATCTATGTCAAGAGTTGGTGCTGTTATGTTAAGAACGTTCGCACCAGTAGAACTCACGAAAGTTGCAGTATCTCTGAACTGAATCTTGCTGTCTGTTGCCATCCGAATGGAATCTTCGCTCTGATCAATACGGAAGACCTCGGTCAGCCCATCGCTGCCATCAGCGCCAACTCTGAAAATCAAATCACTATCTAGTACATTGGAAATAAAGGTGGTGCCGCCTGCATCGTTAACATCAAACGCTAGCTTGGTGGTTCCAGCAGGGTTGGCAAAGTTGACCGCCCCCCCGTCAGCTACTAAAAAGATATCGTCAGAGTCAAGAGTTAAATTCCCAGTTTCGCTTGTAGCAATAGTTGTTGCCCCGCCATCTGCCACAGTTATCGTGGCAAAGCTATCCGCATCGTAGGAGAACTTAGCTTGCGTAGAAGTGCTTAGGACCTCAAGTTTAGAGTCAGGATCAGTAACCCCGATACCTAAACTACCAGAACTAGTAAGAGTCATCTTCTCTGTGGCATCTTCAGAAATAGCAGTTTTAAAAGCTAGTTTTGTTGCATTACGATCAGCCTCATGGGTATCCTCAGCAACAGCTTCAATAGCAGCAGCTATGAGGATAGTATCAGTTCCGTCACTATCACCGCCCTTAAATTTAATTGCGCCGATGACTTCATCAGCCACAATAGCATTCTCTTCCGATTTAAGAGTTAGCGTAACTGGGGTATTGTCTCCAGTAGCCGTATGAGTTAGTAGCAGCCCCTCGTTGTGAACATGGGATAGAACAACTTCTGCATTAGCACCAAAATTAACAGCCGCTCCGTCTCCTATTAAACCAAGATCATAGCCAAGTATAATTTGTTCCGAGGAGTTAGTAGATACAATCTTAACAATTTCGTTGCTACCTTCTTTAACTGTCAACGCTGCGGCGAGGTTGTCCGCAACCGTGATCACGCCCAGCCCAGTATTAGCGCCACTAAAATCTATATTTAGTCCAACAGCAGCATCCGCTATGCTGACGCTATCTACGTCAATATCGCCAACATTAGCGATGTTACCATTGTTAATATCAGCACTAGCAACTGCTAAACTAGCAGCTTGAATAGCACCCGAAACAACAAGACCCGCACCGACACGCATTTCATTGCTTGTCTGAATTGGAGCAGATGAAGATAACAGACCTGCCAGTGTTACTGATCCTGATTGTTTTAAAGTTCCTTTATTGACAATTCCAGAAGTAAAATTGGCCAACCCAGAACCAGAAAGTTCACCGCCAAGAACCACATTTTTGCCGGCAGTAATAGCCTCAGTATCATTCGTGGTTGTAAACTTAAGATAAGAGTTTCCGCCTTGAGTAATGTTAAGGGCGTCTGCTAGGTTATCTGTCAAGCTCATCTTGTTTTTAGTAGTATTACCTTCAAACTGAATATCAAGTCCAACGCCTGCTGCGTCAGGCTGGAGAACATCTGCTGAAATGGTTCCTACGTTTTCAATATCGTTATCACCTAAGTCTAACTTATACCCTAACACGATTTCTTCGGAGGAGTTAGTTGAAACAACCTTTACTATTTCATTACTGCCTTCCTTTACGGTTAGCGCAGCGGCGAGATTGTCAGCGACGGTGATTATCCCGGTTCCAGTATTGGCTCCACTAAAATCAATGTTCAACCCATTTGCTGCATCTGCTACACTTACACTATCAGCATCAATATCACCCACGTTGGTAATATTACCATCACTAACATCAAGACTTGTTACAGTAGTTGCTGCCAAACCCGCAGTCCCGGCAAACGTAGCTGCACCAGAAACTTTAAGGGTGCCCCTAACTACTGCGCCCTCGGCGGCGGTCAAACCTCTAGATACATTTAACTGCGTCATGCTAGAACTGTTAGCAGTCGTCGATCCAGAAATAGTTAAACCAGATGTAACATGTAAATCTTTAGTAACTGTTACATCGTTATTAAACGTAGATGCGCCAGATACCAGTAGTGCGCCCTTTACCTGTCCTTGCCCAGTTACAATCAATGGACCAGAAGAAGATAACTCACCTTCGATCTTAAGATTTGTTGCTGAGTCTACAGTAATAGTGGTGCCTTTGACGGTCAGATCACCAGTGATCTCAGCATTACCAGTCACTCTTAATCCCGGTCCTGTTGCTGGACCCATAACTTCTAAAATAGCGCCTGGATGATTACCTGCGCCTGATACTTGTAAGTTTCCTGTAACCGCTGCTGATCCACTAAATGGGAATACGCCAACGTTACCAATAACAAATCTTGTCATGAATTATACCCTCGGAGTCTTAATAAATAGAATGACATATAACTAATGAACCTTATCTTCAATCATTTATGATGTTCCGTCCGTAGCAGAGGATGAAATCTTCTGTCTTAGTGCTGGGAAATACTTTCTTCTTAGCGTTTCAAGTACTTTATCCATTTGCCCATCACTATGGGGTTGAGAGCCGCTAAACATCATTAATTCTAGAAGGTCAACACTTTTTATATCTCTTCCGGCAGTGTAGGTATCAATATAAAAATCATCGTGACCGCCCTCAGTGCCTGAGACTATTGTTTGACCTAAACCAAGTGGGACTGAACCAGTAATGAAATTAAATATTCCTGCTTTACCTGCTGCTCGAAATGCCATTGGTGAATTAGCATAATTTCTCATACCAACGACAAATAAGTCTTCAAAGGGCGAAAAGGTTCCTGTCGCATTTAAGCCACCGATATTACCTGGCATCCTATGGTTGTAGCTTGCCCCGGCAGGATGACCCCCTTCGGTATCAAATTCATCGGTTCCTTCATCTGCTCGTAAAACAAGATAAAGCATTTTGTTAGCCATCGACCCAAGTTGGTGGCTATCAGAAATATCGTCGATGACAAAGAACTTTCTTCTATCTGCTTGTGTTGGGTTCATATTAAA
>TARA_R110002096_G_scaffold32551_2_pt1 | contig 42565 bp, 49 predicted proteins | sample TARA_R110002096 | Tara Oceans TARA_R110002096 (sample SAMEA4397295) | marine metagenome | biome: Polar Biome; feature: [DCM] deep chlorophyll maximum layer (ENVO:01000326); material: water (ENVO:00002006), including particulate matter (ENVO:01000060) such as... | depth 35 m
CGGATTGCCGGTTCACTTTCGAGAAAATTGCGCAATTCCAGCTCCAGGACGATCTGTGCAGCGGTGTCGGTTCTGGCGGGGAAAAATCCGTCCGTGCCTTCCGGGCAGGACTGCTGGGTGTAAATCTGCCGGACGAAGAAGGCGTAAGCATCCTCATCGGCTTCGACCTGAAAATCGGCTTCGCACCACAGGATGGTGCCAAGATCGGGCACCATGATGTCTTCAAACGCCACCCGCTCCAGATGACCGATTGCGTCGAGGCGGTTCATGCACGGTCTCCCATTCCTGTTCAAAAGGATTATTATAGGAAAATTCCTATTATTTAGTCAATAGGCTAAAACCTATATGAAAGATTGCTTGCGTTGGAAAGCGGGTGGCCGTGCGGTGGTATCGTGGCGCAGATTAAAGCCGTTTGGCGGCCCATACGACGCGGCCAACTATCTGAACATCGTCGCCGGAAACTTCGTAGCGTGTGTGCAGCGGGTTGTCGGAAATCAGCACCAGCATATCCCGTCCGGGGATCTTTTCCACCCGTTTGATAACCGTGCCGCCACCATCATAAAGAATGAAGATGCCTGGTTGGGATGCCTGCCTGTCGGTCATGTGCACCATCACCCGGTCGCCGCTGGACAGGGTAGGCTCCATGCTGTCGCCGCGCACCTCGATAATGGCGAGTTCACTGGTGGGAAGGCCCAGAAAATCACTGATATAGGCTGGATCGAAGGGCCATTCGGAGCGGATATTCTCTTCCGAAGTCAGGGAGCCACCGCCGGCCGAGGCGCGGATATCATATTCCGTGACAGTCTTGAACCGGGTCGACATATCGGACGCCTGGATCTGGGCGGCAGGCCCGCCCAGCTCGCTTTCGGGAATGCCCAGCAGTCCGGCCAGCTTGCGCCGGTCATCCTCCTTTAGCCGGGCGGGAATGCCGCGCGTCAGGAATTGCTGCACATAGGCATGGTTCTTGCCGAGCGCCAGAGACAATTGCTTCATATCCATCTGATGGGATTCAATTTCGCGCAGCAGGCGTTTTCTGATTTTATCCATAGTTTTTTCATCACGATGGTTGACTTGCAGATGATAGGCAAATACCTATTAATAATAGGAAACGGACTATAGGATGCATATGTCACATCTAGATCACTTCATCTTCCCTGTCGAGGGAATTCTTTGCCGTGGTGGCTGCCGGATTGGATGTGGCAGGGCATTTACGAGCAGGGAGAGCGCCGCGCCAAGCCGTCCGGATGCCTTTTATGGCAACGCAGATGCACTGCAAATGACGGTGCGATCTGCAGCACCGGGTCTTGCGGCGGGGACTGGATCTCCCGGCGCCTGATCGCTCTCCCGGCCTGACCTGTCCTCCCGGGTCAGGTCACGCAGCCGGTGCGGGCTATGCTTTTCCCGCACCGGCTTTTTCGCCCGCAGCGCGGCTTCAGCCGCAGAACGGAAAGGTTGGTCATGGCCCTTTCAGCCGCACAGCATTGCGCCTCGCGCGCCTTTACCGACAATGTTCTGTATTACTGGGCCGTTGGCATGGACAGTGCCGAAATTGCCGAAACTCTGTGCGGCCCTGAGGCGCTGATATACAACATGCTGGCACGGCTGCGCGACGCCCGCTCGGGGCAAGGGCGATGAGCGGGCAGGCAGGGCTGAGTTATGCCCGTCTTCTGCAACAGGCGCACAAGCAGCGGCTCGCCCGTATGGGTGGCATGCCCTATGCGCGCAAGGCCGATGCTGCGCGGCATCTGCCTGATGTGGCAGCGGCTGTGAAGTCGAAGCCGAAACCGGCGAAAATCCGCGCAAGGCGGGTCTATCACCGCGAGCCGGGGCCGAAAATGAAAGCCATCCTGTTTCCGGTGAGTATTGCAAGCCATCCGAAAGTTGCGTCCAAGCGTTTTACGGGCGATCCGCATCACGCGCCGAGCCTGGAGCAGATCATGGACGAAATCTGCACCCGCTACGGGGTGACGACCGACGAGATCCGTCAGGTCAAGGGCCGGCGCTATGTCAAGCTTGCCAAGCACGAATTCTGCTGGCTGGCCTGGCACGAAACCCAATGTGTGGTGGCGCGCATTGCCAGATTTCTCGGCACAGAGAACCACGCATTGGTATCGCGCGGCATCTGCACTCATCAGGCGCGCCGCGACAGGGGGTTGCTGTGATGGGCTTCACGCTGCCGGTTCGCAGGTTTACTGCCGCCGCCATTGCGACCATTTTTTTCAAAGAAATATAAACAGAACAGGCGAAGCAATGAAAACCAAAGCTGTGAAACGCGCCGGGCGCAAGCGCATTGTAAATATCCAGCGACAACCCAATGGCCAGCCCTCCCGGGCGGGGCAGGCGGACCGGGTGCGCCAGGTCGCGCTGGCAGCGCGCCAGCGTATGCATGGGGCCAAAAAGGCCGATGCGCAACGCCCGGAATGGGGCTTCGCTCTGGGCCGGGCGCTGATGCGCGGCGAATTGAGCCAGTTGCAGTTTCAGGCCGGTTTGATCGCTGCCGATGTGATTACGTTCTATTACCGGATGAAGGGTTACAAACGTCCGACACCCCAGGCATTTGACATGTTTCGCGTGGTTGGCCTGAGCCACACCGAGGCAAGGCCGGAGACCCTGGCCGCCGCCGAGGGTGATTATATGCGCCTGCAAAAGGCGATGCGCGCTGCCGCCGAGAAGAGCCGCCATCCCTATGCCAGCGCCAGCAACACGATCCATATGGCCTGTGTCGAGGATAGCGAGATGGGCACCTGGCCGGGCCACATGATGCGCTACCTGAAAAATACCCTGGACGCCATCGCGCTGGAATTTTCCGAAAGAATGGTGGAATTACGGTGAGGGGGAAATAGTTTGCGGCATCGGCCCCAGTTGCTCAATCCGGCCGTCTTCGCCAAGCCGCAGCCGGGTGCCGGTGGTGAAGGGCGGCTCGGATAGTGTGGCGATGGGGATGGTGGGCCAGCCCATCTGCCGCGCGACCACGACGCCGACCGGCAAAATGGCATCGCGGCCGCCCAATATCAGCGCCTTGGGGGCAATGCCGTTATACAGCAGTTCCAGCAGCACGGCGGAAGACGAGGATGAGCCGATCAGGCGCGGGATCACCAGCATTTTGCCTGCGATTGTCTGGCCAAGCTGCGGGTGACCGGCAAGGGTCACCTCGGAGGTTTGCGGGCTGATGCCACCCCAGAAGCTGACCGGCGCGTCAAACCGCAACACTTCGCCTTCCGCCGTGCCGGCGCACAACACCTCCGCCTGCCAGCTCATCCCCATACTTTTGCATCCCATATGACATGGCCGGTTCGGGCGCTGGCGACACAATCCGGCAGCGTGCCGAAAACCGGCGCATAGCCGGTGTTGCCGCTTGCATAATGGGCGAATTTGGCAGAGTTGGTCATCATGACACCCGGTGTGGCGGGCAGGATCGGGGTGACCACGACGCAGGTATCCACCACCAAAGTCACGCCCAGGGCGCGCAAGGCTTCGTCGGCGCTGTCGTGCTGCAATTCTGCCAGAGTGTGGCGCCCGAGACAGATATAGACCGGGACGCGAAATGGTTTTCCGTCTGCCAGTTGCAGAAACCGCCGGCATTCGGCATTGGAAAAATGCGGGCTGCCGAGGGCGACACAGTCAATTGGACCGGGTTTAACCAGGCTGAGGCTGTTGCGGGCGGCGAGCACCATGGCCTGATCTACCGAAATGATCTCCTGCGGCGGGATACCGCCAAGAGCGGTTTCAGCATCCGGTGCTTCCGGAGTGATGCCTGCCAGATGCACAAGCGCTACGGAACCGGTGGAAGCCGCTCCGGCGCATAGTGCCTTGAGCTGGTCATCGGTGGCGGCCGGCAGCAGGCCATCGACCACCGCTATGGCATCGCCGGCGAGACGGCCGATCATCGCGCCCAGAACCGGAAAAAATGCATCTTCCTGCAACAGTGGCCGGGGCAGGCCGGTCAGGTCAATCAGCAGGCTGGCGCGGCGGTTTTCGGCAAGATGCAGGCCGTAATTGGGCGCACGGCCGGAAATCGCGCAGGCAATATCGAGAAAATCGCCATAGCGATTGCTGCGGGCGCCAAGCACCGTATTGACGAACGCCACTGCATTGGATTCGCCCCAGGCAACCTGTTCGCCCAGCTCGGGACGCATGCCAGCCTGGTAGGGGGCGCAGGTCCAGCTTGAAGCACAGCCCATCCTCTGATGGGCGGTCATCAGCCGCAGCGCCATTTTGCGCTGCGCCGGGGGCAGGCGGGTCTGGTTCGGATTCAGCAGGTTGAGGGCGCCGACATTGGTGCTGGTCGGCACTTTGACGCACGCGCCCTGGCGGGCCAGTTCCTCGCAGAACAATGCGCCGGAATCGCCATGATAAAGACAGCCGTCAATATGGCTGGACATGACCGGCACCAGGCTTTGAGCACCCAGCATGGTGGCGGCCTCAACAACAATTTCCATGGCCATGCGGTCACCGGTGGTGCCGGTTGTCCCGGCCAGAATGGCCTGTTCTTCAGCACTGAGCGACAGCATGAATGTGTCCTGCAAATCCGGGCGATGTGTTTTTACCGACAGTGTTACTGAAGGAACAGCGGCGGGTCTACACGCAAGCAGGGCTGGATTTTGCAGAAATCACGTTTTGTCGGTCAATTCTTGAAATGTACGTCAATTTGCCGTACATTATGTACGAACTGCAAACTGCTCGAATCTACGAGGGTGTTGCAGCAACCCTCAGGAGTTTGCCATGCTGGCATCTGGAGACAAGCGGAGTTCAGACGAGCCGAAAAGCGCGCGCGTCGAACTGCGCACGCAGCCGAGCGTAAAAGACACAATCAGCCGCGCTGCTGCGCTGAACGGGGTTGATGTCAGTGCCTACGTCATCAGTGCGGCGCTCGAGGCTGCAAAAGCAACGCTGGCTGCACACGACGTGACCGTGCTTGCCAGCGCGGCCGACAGCACCGCCTTTTTTGCTGCGCTCGACAATCCGCCTCAACCTTCCGAACGATTAGCAAAGGCATTCGCTCTGCGTGAAAAATTGATCGCGAATGCCGATTTGAATACCTGAAAGTCCGGTGTCGGCTGACAATGGTCTGAAAGGTCTCACTATAGAGGCGTTTGATGCAAAACTTCATGAGCGTGCAAGTTTCTGTTGCGGCGTTGGGCAGATCGACAATTACCTGAAGCTGACCGCTAAAAAGGGCGTGAAAGCCGATCTGGTGCGCATCTGGGTTCTGGTTGACCCTGCCAGGAAAATTGTTGGATTCTATGGTCTCAATATGCATGCCGTCGCTGCACAGGACATGCCGCAAACCTACGCCAAAAAGGCCATGCGCCACGGCACATTACCAGCGGCATTCATTGCCATGATCGGGGTCGATCTGAACCATCAAGGCAAGGGTCTTGGCGGTGTGCTGCTGGCCGATGCGTTGAGCCGCATCGGCCGAATCTCAGCGGAAATCGGCACCTGTGCTGTGCTGCTGGACGTCATTGACGATGGTGATGCCGAGACCATACTGCGGCGAAAGACCTATTATGAAAGCTTTGGCTTTCAATCACTGCCGGATCAGCCGCGACGGTTATTCATGCCCATTCAAACCGTGCGTGCGCTGTCCGGGTAGTCGATTCAATGTGACACAATGAATCCCGCTAAAGCACCTCCACATTGCCGCAGACGCTGATCGGCTGGCCGGAAATGTTGGCACCAAGGGGCGAGGCGAGATAGAGCGCCTGATTGGCGATGTCCTGCGCAGTGACCATGCGGCGCAGGGAAATTTTGGAGATATATTCCTGTTCCATCTGCTGATGCGACACGCCGGCGACTTCCGCCCGTGCCGCTATGACTTTGTCGATGCGCGGGCCTTCCACCACGCCGGGCAGGATGGCGTTGACGCGAATGCCCTGTGGACCCAATTCAATGGCGAGGCTTTTGACGAGGCCGATAATCGCCCATTTGCTGGCGGCATAGGGCGTGCGAAACGCATAACCAAGCCGGCCGGCGACTGAGGAAAGACAGATGATGGATGGATTTTCAGACTGCTTCAGCAGCGGCACAGCCAGCTTTGTGCAGTAGAACTGGCTGTTGAGATTGACATCGATGGTGCGGCGCCATTCCAGGCCGTCCATAGCGTGAATGCTGCCGGTGGGTCCGGCAATGCCGGCATTATTGACCAGCACATCGAGCCCTCCAAGATGGTCTTCGGCCTCCTGAAACAGGCGTTCCACCTCTGCCTCATCGGATACATCGCAAAGGCTTGCACCCCAGTCCGGATGGGCCGCAGCGCAAGCGTCCAGCGTGGTTTTGACATTGTCGCAGACGTGGAGTTTTGCGCCCGCTTCCGCAAAGGTTCTGGCAATCGCATAGCCAATGCCGCTGGCTCCGGCCGTGACCAGGACTTTGGTGCCGGGTGGAAGGCCCAGTGTTTCACTCATGCTAGTCTCCGTGTTGGTTCAAAACGCGACCTGATCGCCGCCCTTCAACTGCAGCAGCTCGCGGGCTTCATCCGGTGTGGCGATTTCCAGCGAAAGGCCCTCCAGTATCTGGCGGATCTTTGTGACCTGCTGGGCGTTGGAGCGGGCCAGCTCGCCGGGTGCTATCCACAGCGAATCCTCCAGCCCGACGCGCACATTGGCGCCTTGAGCGGCACCCATGCCGGCCAGTGCCATCTGGTTGCGGCCGGCGCCGAGTATGGACCATTGATAGTTTTCGCCAAACAATCGGTCGGCGGTGCGCTTCATATGCATCAGATCTTCCGGGTGGCCGCCAATGCCGCCCAAAAGGCCGAAGACCGACTGAATGAAAAGCGGCGTTTTGGCGAGGCCGCGATCGACAAAATGCGCCAGATTGTAAAGATGGGAAATGTCGTAGCACTCAAATTCGAAGCGGGTGCCGTTGTCATTGCCAGCGCGCAGAATGTCCTCAATGTCCTGAAACGTGTTCTTGAACACCAGATCGCGCGACGCTTCCAGATGAGTGCGCTCCCAATCATGCTGGAATTCGGAAAACCGGCCGAGCATCGGGTAAAGGCCGAAATTCATTGATCCCATATTCAGCGAGGCGATTTCTGGCTTGAATGTGGTGGCCGGAGCCAAGCGCTCGGCAACGCTCATGAACGGACTGCCACCGGTGGTGAGGTTGATCACCGCATTGCAGCTTTGCTTGATGCGCGGCAGAAACTGCGCAAATACTGCCGGGTCCTGGGTGGGTTTGCCAGTGCCGGGATCGCGTGCATGAAGATGCAGGATCGACGCACCGGCTTCGGCAGCTTCAACAGCACTGGCGGCAATTTCATTGGGCGTCACCGGCAGATGCGGCGACATGGTTGGGGTGTGAATGGCACCGGTCACGGCACAGGTGATGATGACTTTGCGTGGCGGCTTTGCCATTGATTGTGCTCTCCAGGTCCATGTGATGTGCGCGTGTTTTAAGGGCCACCTTAGCCAATGGGATGGGGGAGAAACAGCGCTTTGTTTTTGCGGCAAAAACTCGTTGTGGAGTTCAACAGGCGCTTTCCAATTGGATGAGAATTATAAGCTTCAGAAAAATCCTCTTGTTTGTCATGTAAATATCAATTAATCATGATATATGGATGAATTAAGTGCTGCTTCCGCCTTTGCCGCTCTGAGCCAGCCGACGCGGTTGGATGTGTTTCGTCTGCTTGTCAAAGCTGGAGGGCAGGGATTGGCAGCGGGCGAAATCGGAGAAAAGCTGGCGGTGCGGCAAAACACTATGTCGGCCAATCTGGCTGTGCTGCTGAATGCCGGGCTGGTGCGCAATGAACGGCAGGGCAGGAGCATCCGCTATTTTGCGGATTTTGATGCCATGCGTGGCCTGCTCGGATTTCTCCTGGAGGATTGCTGCGGCGGGCGTGCGGAATTGTGCAAGCCGGTGATTGATGAAATCGCCTGTGCCTGCTGACACCTGCGGCGACAGGCATGTAGTGCGGGACACAATCGTGAATTCTTATTCAGTGCGGCAACGCCTTTCGGCCGAATTTGTCGGTACTGCCATCCTTCTGGCCACTGTGATCGGGTCCGGGATAATGGCGGAGCGTCTTGCGGGCGGAAATGTGGCGATTGCGCTGTTGGGCAACACAATTCCCACCGGTGCAATTCTGGTGGTGCTGATCACCATGCTGGGCCCTATTTCCGGAGCGCATTTCAACCCGGCTGTCACGCTGGTTTTTGCCTTTCAAGGTGTGGTATCGCGTGCGCTTGGCATGGCCTATGTGGTGGCACAGATCAGTGGTGGGCTTGCCGGGGGTGTGGCTGGCGCATATGATGTTCCAGGAACCGGTCTGGCAGTTCTCGCAAACAGTCCGCAGCGGCGGACCGCAATGGCTGGCCGAAGTGGTGGCCACCTTCGGTCTGGTGCTCACCATTCTGGCCACTCTGAAAGCCAGGGAGAGCGCAGTCGCGATGGCGGTAGGTCTGTATATCACCGCAGCCTACTGGTTTACCGCCTCGACGTCTTTTGCCAATCCGGCGGTTACCATTGCCCGCGGATTTTCCGATACGTTCGCCGGAATCCGCCCCGGCGATGTGCCATGGTTCGTTGTGGCGCAGCTTGCAGGGGCCATTCTGGCCTGGGCGTTTTGCCGATTGCAACTAGACCCGCAAGAACAGAAAGTTAATCTGGTATGAGCATTGTCATTCACCACAACCCGAATTGCGGCACATCGCGCAATGTGCTGGAGATCATCCGCGCATTTGCGGAGCAGCCGATCGTCATTGACTATCTCACAACCGGCTGGACACGCGGTCAATTACAGGCCCTGTTTGCTGCCACAGATCTGACGCCGCGCAGCGCCCTCAGGGTATCAAAATCGCCTGCCGAGGAACTTGGCCTGACTGACCCGGCTGTTTCGGATGACGCAATATTGGAAGCCATGCTGGCGCATCCGGTTCTGGTCAACCGGCCGATTGTCTGTACCCCCAGGGGAGCTGCTCTATGCCGCCCGTCGGAACGAGTGTTCGACCTGCTGGATGTGCCGACCGGTGCGAGCTACACCAAGGAAGACGGCAGCGTCATCATGAGGCGACGCTCTAAAATGGAAAACCCGCCCCGAGATCCGTAAACTCCTGTGGGAACAGAAGATTACAGTCTCCGAGCGGGTCTCAATCAGTTCAGATAAGAACCGCTTTGCGGTCAGACCCGGCCCATCAACACAAGGACCAGGACGATCAGCAGGACCAGTCCAAGTCCGCCGGATGGAAAATATCCCCAACTCCGGCTGTAACCCCAGGATGGCAGGGCTCCGATGAGGAGGATCACCAGAATTATTACAAGTATTGTACCAAGACCCATGATTTGTGCCCCTATTTAGTTGGTTGGTTCGACTTTTGGAAGGTCTACGTTCACATCAATTGATTTGTCGCCTCCGCCGAAGAAGTCGCCACCTGTGTAAAAGTAGCCGCCGATGATCAGCGCCACCACAACTGCACCAATGAGGAACCAGACAGCACCGCCGCCGCCTCCATCACTAGTAACTATAGTCGTTTCGCGCTCGGTATGCGTAGGTCGGTCGGGATTAGACATTGCCGCTCTCCATGATTGTTACTTGCTTAAAACGCAGAAGATCGAGATTGGTTCCAAACAGATAGACAGTTGAAAAAAAATAGTTAAATCACCGCTTCATTAAAACGCAAAAAGGCACCCGGTTTTGCCGGGCGCCTTTTTAAATTCACATGCGTTGCATTTAGTTTGCCGTGCGGCGCCTCAGCGCGACCGGAACCACCTCATGCACCGACAGGCCCTGGTCTCTGTGTTCTCCGCCGAATGTTGCGGAAAACCATGCCGCAGCCGCACCAAGCAGGGCTCCAGCTGCACTGGCGAACGAAAATATTGCCGAGATATTCGCTGTCAGACGCAAGGTATTCTCTGGGATTTCAGCCGCATCTGCCGCTGCCGCGGCGCTGGCACCTAATGCCGACAATGCGGTCAGTACGCCCATCACGACAGCCACACCAAGTGTTGCTGTTGCCCAGACGACCAGACCATGGACTCCATCGCGAAACTCGACCTCCGCTTCGGTGGAATCTGCCCATTTCGATCTCATCCGCCCAGCGATATAGCCGCCGGCGGAAGAGCTTGCGATAGCGACGACGACGACATAGAGACCCGCGACCAGCACGTTCCAGGATGCTGACCCATCAGACAGCGTTGGAGAGCCCATCGCCAAACCTGTTCCGGCCGCAAATTGCAGCAGAACAACTGAGATTCCTCCTGCGAGCACCGCCCCGCCCATAATGGCACCCCACTCAAGATAGGAAGATGTGGGCGCGACCGAGGCAGTGACAGCTGCCGATGTCCCTGGTTCTGTAGACGTTATTTGTTTTGCTGTGTTTGCCATGATGCGATCCTATCGCAATCCGAGTAGAGACAGGATAAACATGATGACAACAACGAGTCCGACGAGATAGATAATGGCGTTCATTAGGAAGCTCCCCTTATTAGCTGGATATGCCCGACAACGCGCAGACCTGCCGAAAAGTTCCCAATTTTATGAAGCGCAGTGATCCCCGCTGGCCACAGCAGCAGGACCAGGGACCCACCGGGATTTATCCCTGTGCCGCCCGGAACTCCTCGGCGAGTTGGTCGTTCTGCCACCGTGGCAACACTGAACAAACATGTCGTTTTGCTGGAAACATGATGTTTCTGCCGGTATGAGACAAATGGCAAAGATCCTGGAATGAAACGGTACGCTGGTTACCAAATCCGCGCGCCGGACCAATGGCGGAAGGAATAGCTGCAGTGGATGGTTTGGCGCTTATCAATGGCGAAAGCGGAACGTTGAAGACTTGTGACATGGCATCTTTTGAATCTCATGTCAGATCAGAATTTGAAAAGGCAGGTCACACTGTCAGCATCATCCGCACTGACCAGACCGGAATGGAGGACGCGCTCGAACAGGCGAGAGCTTCGCAGGCGGAATTGCTGATTGCTGCGGGCGGTGATGGTACTGTTTCTGCACTTGCGGAGCTCGCCTGGCGATCTAACAGAGTGCTGGGTGTGCTGCCTGGCGGCACGATGAATCTTTATGCCAGCACGCTCGGGTCACCAGCAGATATATTTGAGGCGGTTTCGGCACTGGCCCTGGGCAAGGAAGTGTCGGCCGACATTGCCACAGCCAATGGCGAGCCGTTCATCAACCAGTATTCAGTCGGCTTTCACCCGCGGGCAGTAAAATTGCGCAACAAGATGGATTACGCGTCCCGACTGGGGAAAATCACAGCGACATTGCGGGCGATGTTCAGTGTCATAACTGATCCGCCGTCCTTTCCGGCACGCTTCAAAGCGGACTCGTCGGAGCCACGCACTGAACGGATAACGGCTCTATCTGTGTCTAACAATCTTCTGGGGACAGGGCACAAGTTGTTCGCAGACACATATAACGGGCACTGCCTGGGCGTTTACCGCACGCCAAAAGTGAACCCGTTGGAAGCCGTGAAGCTGATCCTGGATCTGATTGTCGGTACGTGGGCGGAGAATGAGAATGTTACCATCGAAGAGACACAGCAGTTGTCTGTTTCGTTCCCTCGTAAACGAAAAAGCTCAAGCGCGCTGAAAGATGGGGAACTCGTGGATTTGCCTTCCCGGGTTGACTTCAAGATCGAAAAAGATGCATTGCGGGTATTACTGCCGCGTCCTGGAGTTCCACAATGATGAGCCACAGGCCAGCCTCCAACGCGATGCGCCGAGCCGCATATACGACGCTGTCAATCGGGGTGGTGGTATTCGCCGTGTTGGTGGGGGCGGTCCAACTCGGCCTGACGGAAAGTTTTGATCGCATTGTCGTCCTCTCCTTGCGCAATCCGGAAGATCTCTCCGATGCCTGGGGCCCTGTCTGGTTTCAGGAGGCTGCCGCTGAACTGACCGCCCTTGGCGGTTATCCGATAGTGGTCCTGGCCGTGGTGATAGTTCTCATCGCCCTGCTGATTGCCCGGAAAACAGCCGCAGCAGTGTTTCTCGCGGTGACGCTGATCTCGGGGAGCGTCGTATCTTCACTGCTGAAACTGTTTTTCAACCGGGCCCGGCCTGACCTTGTAGACCGTCTCGATCAGACTTTCACCTCCAGCTTTCCAAGTGCCCACGCGATGCTTTCGATGATCGCCTGGCTCACCCTTGCTGCGATAGCAATACGGTTTATCGAGATGCGCCGGCTTAGGATCTATATTCTGATCGCTGCCGTGATCCTCGCCCTGATTATCGGCAGCACACGCGTCTATCTGGGTGTCCACTGGCCGAGTGATGTGATTGCGGGCTGGGCCATCGGTCTGGCATGGGCATCGGGCAGTTGGCTGGTCGCTGACAAAATTGCCCGCCATCTGTCAGGCCGTGCGGAACGAAACGAGGAGTTGGGGCGTTCCGGCTGAGGCAACACATTTCAAAACGTCTGGCAACAACATGAAATCTTTTCACGCCTGGATCATTCCGCTGGCGCGCGCTGGCTATACGGCACGTGGTCTTGTTTATCTTATAATCGGTATTTTCACAGTGCTGGCATCGTTTGGCGCTGGGGATGAAAAAGACAGCAAAGGGGCGCTGAGGACTCTTCTCGAACAGCCCCTGGGGGACCTGATGCTGGGTGCTGTGATTGTCGGGTTGGCGGGCTACGTCATGTGGCGGCTGATACAATCCCTGCTTGACACAGATGATCATGGTTGGTCTGCGAAGGGACTCGTGGTTCGGACAGGTCTGCTGGCCAGCGCGTTCACCTATGCTACCCTTGCGCTATACGCGCTATCCTTGTTGGGGTTGTTTTGGGGGTCTGGCAGTGGCAGCAGCGGTTCGGACGGATTTGCAGATTATCTTTCCCGTTTCGTGAGCATGAAATTTATTTCGCTCGGACTTGCAATCATCTTTTTCGGCGTGGCAGCTGCACACTGGTGGAAGGCAGCTTTTCGGAAATATGAAGAACATCTCAAAGCTACCGAGGCTCAGATGAATTTGATTCATCCCGTATCGATTGCCGGCCTCATTGCTCGGGGTTCGGTTTTTGCTCTGCTGGGTGTTCTGCTGATTTATCGATTTTTGAATGCAGGCGACGATGCCAGTGACACACCGAACCTGGAAGATGCTCTGGAATTCCTGCAAGAGCTGCCATTTGGACAATGGTTGCTGCTTGCAATGGGGATTGGTCTTATTCTGTTTGCGGCCTATTCCTTCACGGAAGCGATTTGGCGGCATATTAATGTCGAGGATGCAAGCGTGAAAGAGCAGGTGTAAAACCGCCGTGACACTGTAAACTTGTGGCAAAAAGCGGGATTTTAAAGCTGCTCACTTTTTTAGTTCATACCGGGAACCAATATAGCCCTGTGCCGTTATCAACTCAGAGCCTACGAAAGGCCTTTGAAATGGAAACTGCGCTTTACGTATTCGGCGTTCTTTTTGTTATGGGAGCCATCATGTCTTACGCAGGATTGATCTGATCCTGACGGCTCGAAGTTTGAACAAGATCAGCGGTGACCTCCAAAATACCCGCCATAAAACACCACCTCCGCAAATCGCGGGGGTGTTGTTGTATCAGGCCGCCGCAGCCAGAAATGTGCGTTCCAGGAAATCGAAGTTGAATGGTTTAGGTATAATCGGAGCGTGCGGTGCGGACACATCGTCGACCACAGCCTGCGGGCGTCCGGTTACATAGATGAACGGAATTTTTGCATCGATCAGAGCTCTGGCGATGGACACACTGGTATCCTTCCCCAGATTATAATCGAGAATGGCAAAATCCGGCAGCGCCCGAGCGAGGGCGCACGCACCGCTCACGGGATCTGAAGCGGTGACCACCTTGTAACCGCGGTCAGAGAATTCCCATTCCATATCCATCGCTATAAAGGGATCATCTTCGACGATGAGCAATGTCCGGTGTTGAGCCATTTTTTTCTTTCAGTTTGAATCAAATTAGTCATGTTTGTTATTGGTGACACGACAACGGACAAACGCCTGGTTGCGTTCCGGAGCATGTTCAAAGATGCCTAACAAAGTGTGAACTTAAAACTCTGGGCGGAAACGGTTTTTAACGGTGAGTTTCCAATCACCCGCAAACGAGAATTTTTAATCACCACAGCGGTTCACGAACCGGCGCCAAATCTACACCGCCGGTTTCATTCTAGACTCAGATTTGAGGTTGCTGAATTATCGGCGTCTTTAAAAGACGCTGCATGGCCAGAGCGAAGTGCTATGCGGTGAACGGTTGCGGGCGCGGCCCACAGAGACCCACGGTGCCTGTGGTTGGGCCAGATTTATTATAAACCCATACCACCGTTCAGACAGTTGAACTCCACCAGCTCTTTTCCGGCAATCCGGAAATCAGCGAATAAGTCCAAAACTTGCAAATGCTTTGGAACTTATTCGCCAGTCGTTTGTTCTGTTGATAACGCCACGCACGATGTCGAACCCGGCGTGTAGTTAGACAAAACGATACAACAAATGGAGAATGCCTCATGAAACGCATTATCGCAACAACTGCAATGACGCTCATGCTGTCCACATCAGCCTTTGCTGCAGCGCATACAACAACACTGCAGCCTTATTCTGTTGAGCAGCAGGGCGATATTTACGCTTCTGAATTTATCGGAATGCGTGTCTATGCGGCTGAAAAAGACTTTGACAGCTTCAATGCCGACACGATGTTGGAAGCAGATGCTGAACAGAATTGGGACGACATCGGCGAAATCAATGATGTGATCCTCAGCCGTGACGGCCAGGTGAAAGCTGTGATTATCGGCGTTGGCGGATTCATCGGCATCGGCGAAAAAGACGTTGCCGTTGAAATGTCCAGCATCAAGATGGTCAGCGAAAAAGACGACCCCGATGATTTCTTTCTGGTGGTCAACACCAACAAGCAGGGCCTGACCGATATGGAAACCTTTGCCCGTGTTGCGGTGACGGAACGCGAGCGGGAAGTCGAAACAGACGTTGACGTCAAGAAAGAGCGTGCAATGACTGACGACAAATCCGACGCCGACGACCGTGTGTTGGATGGCGAGCGTCGGATGCTGATGGCACCTGATGTGACCCGCGAAGGCTACGGTCCGGTCGTAATTGATGAACTGACCACCGACGATCTGACCGGCGCGCGCGTTTACAGTGTGGATGATGAAGATGTCGGCGAAATCGACAAACTGCTTGTCGACGACAACGGCCAGATCAAAAATGCCATTCTTGATATTGGCGGCTTCCTTGGCATAGGTGAACACCGAATTTCCGTCACACTTGATGAGTTGAACATCCTGCGTGAAAACGATGGCACAGCATTCCGTGTTTATATTGATGCCACCAAGGAACAGCTCGAAGCTCAGCCTGCATATGAAGGCTAATTCGATCTGAATTTGCGCATATGACGGCCGCTCCTCGGAGCGGCCGTTTTGCGTTTGGCGATGCGTGATCACCGTATCAAGCACGACAAGAAAAAACTGACGGCTTGGCGCGCAACCGTGTCATATGAAAACATTTTGAGATTTGCTTCGGCCTACAGGCAATCGGGGCGCGCAGACACCTGATCGCGCCGGGACAACTGAGATTTAATTCCCTGTCAAATTCACTCTGTCAGGAACAAGGGCGACTGCAGGTGCTCGCAATTTTATGCGGCACGGTCCGAACGTCCAGGCGTATGGGGCGCTTGTAACTCTGGTTTCGGTCCCGCAACTGACAGCCGCCGCATCCATATGCTTTTACGTTTGCTATCAGTTGTTTAATTTTTTTGCGGGTGGCGAAAGTGCAATGGGAGCCTGATTGTTCGTTCTCAAAGTGCACCTGAGTAACTCCAACTGGTACCGGCCTTGTGAAAGACGAGCCCGCCACTGCCATTTAACAATCCTCTTCCATGCAAGCTCGACACGACAACGCTCGGTATCGGTGACGGTCAGATGGGTCATTAACAAGGGCCGCTGGATAGGCGAGCCGGCAGGGGCTGATCGGTTGATATCTGATGAGCGGGAAATGCGGGGTCTGAACATATCTGGATGCCAGTGAAACGGCATCAGTTTTCAGCCGTGCGACTGAGCTATGCCCGCGGTTTCTGGCACGTTGGCAATAAGCGGGAACGTGTGTTGTGTTGACGAATTTACGCTTTGCTGCCTTAGAATGATTCATCGGACAGCTCTGCTGATCGGGACACGGACGTCATTCGCCAAAATCTGTCCGGTGTGGGCCGGGAGGTCGAGAAGCTGCCGGTGGAGGAGGGATATGACGACCCCTGGCCTTCATTCGGATAGGCCAAGGGGGTGGTGTCCTACCAGGACATTCAATGATCCAGGACAATTTGTGCATGCACAAAAAAACCCCCGCCATGGGCGAGGGCTTTTTTGAGGCTTTAAGACGTGCTGCGTTAAAAGATTGGTAAAATTGCCATATGCGTTTATAACTGCCTGCTGATCGGTATCAGCCTTTGTCTGGGCTCAGCATAGCCTGCTGAGAATTTGTAGCGTTCTGCTGGGCGGCAGGCGCAACTGCTTCTACAAAAAGGTTACCATCGTTGGCAAAGAACCATTTGAAATCAGGTGTCGCCAGGGCCATATCGGGTTTCACTTTAACGCATTTGCCAACTGCGACTGGAAGTGATTTTTCAAATTTTGAAACGGCATCATCAAGGCGGGTATAAAGGCGTTCTTCGCAGGTTCTGTAATTAGCGAAAACCTGAACTGGTTCAGGGGATTCCTTGCACACGCCAAGCATATGAGAGCAACTTACGAGAAAGATGGCAAACAGTTCGGTCATGGCAGTTCTCCAAAAAGGCGTTTCGTGGTGTTGTTGAAGTGTTAACGGATGGACTGCGCGGTTGTTCCGAGAATTGATGAAAAAATTGCGGCCGGAGTTAAATATTTGCGACAGCTGTCTTTAAGTATAAAAAAGTATAAAAGCGCTGGAACCAATCTGGATCAGCAACGTTGTCACCTTTAAGAGCGCGCATATTTCAGCGCTATGACTGCATGTCGCAGCCATAAAAAGGGGACGTAATGAAAAGATCATTGTTCATCACAGGCATGCTGACCTCCTGTGCATATGTCCTTCTGGCGGTGTCGCTGGCCATGGGTCAAACCCCCCTGACCCGGGATGCCATTGAAGCAGCAACGCCAGGTCAAACTCTTCCACTCAAGCAGGAAGAGGGGTCAGCACCCAATTCAGAAGCAGGGCATGAAGGTCCTTCAGCGCTGGTAACCCGCGTTCAGATCGCACTGGACCGGGCCGGGTTTTCGGTCGGTGTCATTGATGGTCTGGCCGGGGAAAACTACGCTGGGGCGATCATTGCCTTCCAGTCCGTTAATCAGCTTGAGGCGACAGGCACCGTAACGCCTGAAACGTGGGAGGTGCTCTCTGCGACTTTCGGTGACGAGGTGATGCAGACTTACGCAATCACCGAAGAAGACCTGGCTATTGATTATATAGCCGAGGTGCCAAGTGATTACAGTGAGAAAGCTAAATTGAAAGCGCTCAGCTTTACCAGTCCGGCTGAGATGCTGGCAGAGCGGTTCCACATGGATGAAAATTTCCTGCGCGGGCTCAATCCCTCCGCTACTTTTTCAAATGTCGGCGAGGTCCTGCTTGTCGCCAGTCCAATGCGGCCGATTGAGAATACCAGCGTTCGCAGGATTCTGGTTGATGGGAAAAACGGCCGGGTTCAAGCCTATGATGGCGAAGGACTGCTGGTCGCCATGTACCCGGCAACTGTAGGTAGCGAAAGTACGCCCAGCCCATCGGGAACCCACGAAGTTGTCGCGGTCGCGGAAAATCCAACCTACACCTATAATCCGAAGATCAACTTCACCCAGGGTGACAATACCGAAGTTCTGACTATTCCAGCTGGCCCGAATGGCCCGGTCGGCTCGATGTGGATCGATTTGTCCAAACCGACTTATGGTATTCATGGCACGCCCGATCCTTCAAAGATTGCCAAGACCCAAAGCAATGGCTGTGTGCGTCTGACAAACTGGGATGCGGAAGAGCTGGCCAAACTCGTCTCGCCGGGCACGATTGTAGAGTTTCTCGAAGGTTCCTGATGCGAAAAGATCGTCTCAGTATACTTGTTCTGGTCGCGTTGCTGGTGGTTGCACCAATGCCCCTTGCTGCAATCGAAGCGGTGCCGCTCCCAACCAGCAAACCGCTAGCCGGCAACGCGCCAGACACCCCTCTGCCTTCAGTTTCGGCGGCCTCCGTGACACCGGCGGCCAAACCGCAGGCAGAGACAGAGACTCGCACAGAGGCCGAGGCTGACACAGAGATAGAGTCTGACGCGGAGGCAGATTCTGTGCCCTCCGTAACCCAGGAGAAATTGCCTCCGAATGCCCGCACGCCAGCATCAATTCTTGAGGCGGTGAAAAGCGAAGCCGATACTGCATCGGCCTGTGAGGCGGAACTGAAAGCATTGGGCGTGCAATTCACACCGCTGGATCCGATTATTGCAGAGGGCGGATGCGGAATTGCTTATCCGGTCACGCTGACAGCGTTGCCCGGAGGTGTTGCACTCAGCGAAACCGCGACCTTGTCGTGCCCGATGGCAGTTGGCCTCGCCAAATGGGTCAAGCAGACCGTTGCCCCACTTTCAAAACTCTATCTGCAGGAACCATTGACCGGGATCGGTATCAGCACGTCGTATCAATGCCGTATGCGCAATGGTGTGACGGATGCCAAGCTCAGCGAACATGCGTTTGCTAATGGATTGGATGTGCATTTCTTCGAAGCCGGGGAGGCCGGCCGCATTCCGGTCATCGAGCGCAACATCAATTACGACAAGACGGCTTCCTTTCAAGCTGCGATACGTGGGGCGGCCTGCGCCTATTTCTCCACGGTTCTAGGGCCAATGACGAATGCGGCCCATGCCAATCATTTTCACCTCGACATGCGCGCGCGCAATGGCGGCTTCCGGCTGTGTGAATAGAGCACCGCGGGTGCGTTTCCGCAGCACTCCGTTGGCGCGCATTTTCAAGGCGTAGAGCCACCACAACAATGCGATGCTCAGCTACCCTGCAGCCAAACCGGGAAGCTTTGAAAATAGGTCAACTGCTCCGGCGTAAACTGGGTGAGGTAGTCTGCATTTTTGGTCTGGATCATGACATAATCAAACGCGCCCATGGCGTTCCACAAAAGCGTGACCAGACCAACAATCCATAAATGCCAAGGGGTTTTCATAATGATGCTCCTCCGTGCGGCTGTTCTGCGTTGCAATTTGTTCCGCAGTTTGTTGCAGCAAAGTGGAACCTGTGCCGATTCAGCTTCTGCGCGCATTGTGGCAAGCTTGGCGGTAAAATAAACGGGGCAAAGTTCACGGCCCGCCGGATCGGTTGCCGTTATACCTGGATAGTGCCGGTTGAAGGCTCTTTAAATTTCCATTTCAGCGACAAGGGCCGCCCAACTGGCACCGTGCATATCCCGGTCGTGAATCGAGCCCTGGACCTGGGGACGGTCGAGGCTGAATTTTATGACATTCAGGGACGGAATGTCGAAGCGTTGCAGCCTGGAGAGATCAGTCCTCAGCAGGGTGGCGATGCGTTCTGTGGACAGAGCCGATCCGACTTGTGTGTAGGCATCGCTCGATCCACAGAAAATATCGATGGTGAGTTTGAACGGTCCGGCATTCTTGGAGCGGACTTTTTCCACCAATTGTCCCAGTTCAGCCACGGCCAACCTCGAGCGTCTCCAGAGCAAATGCATCCATCGGATGCTCAAGTTCCATGACATGGTTGAGGCAGAATTCATAGACCGGACCGACCGGCACTTCCGCGGGAGAAAACTGGAAGGCAAAGGTAGGCTGTTCTTCTTCCTGTGTCAGCGGATGATGCAGCAGATAGGGATTGAGTATCTTGCCGATTTCCTGGGCCATTGCCATGGTGCTGGCGGTGACAAAGCCCATTACGCCAATTTCTGTGGGCCGGTGGTTGGTATTTTCCGGCTCCAGTGCGCCAAAGGTCGCATTCTTGCCGATGAGCCGCAACTCAATGGTGAAGTCTTCTGCTGCAACACCGAGCCGGTCGATGGCCTTTTCCCGGCTTTTCTGAACGATATCATCGGCCCATTGCTGGGCCTGATCGACGTAGCGTCGGTCGCGCAGCAGGGCAAAAGCCATGATCTGATAGCCGGCGATGCGCGCGCCTTCCAGCTTTACCGTATAGCGGTCCGAGGGGACCCACTGAGCCCCTGTGGCGCGCACGCTTTTGGTGTCAATCGCCTCGTAGTGCGCATTGGTGACATCGAGATGGCCACCCGGCTCATAAAGGATGAAGGGATCGGCATTTTCGTAAAGCATGTGGGCGGACACGGTGTGCGGGCTGGCGTTTGCCCCGTCAGCCGTGGGGGTGATGGTAAAGCCATCGGCGTCGAAATCGATCAGGACCACGCCGGATTGCGGATTGCTGGCGCAGAGCGCGCCGCATTCGCCGATCTTGGCACCGTGCCAGGCAGCGCCGGGGTGACAGCCCTGCATCAGCGGCAGGGCAGCAATGATGGCGGTGTCTGTGGTGCGCCCGGCAATGATGATATCCGCGCCGGTATTGATAGCGGCCTGGATCTGCTCTGCGCCGGCCAGTGCGACGATGTTGGTGAAGTCCGTAATGGCACCGGCAGACAGATCAGGAGCCGGGCTGAGCGGGTGCAGCTTTCCACTGTTAAAGGCCGTTGTTACAATGGCGGCCTGTTGCGAGGAGCGCAGCACTGCAATTTTCAGGCTCTGGCCAAGCTCTGCTGCAATGTCCCTGGTGATTTCCAGAAGCCAGTCCACAGCACTGTCGGTGCCGCAGGTTCCCGCTGTGCCGATAACCAGCGGTACACCCGCCTCGGCGCGCGCTTCCATGAGGCCCTTCCATTCCAGCCGTGTTGAGGCGCGGGAATATTTCGAGACGCCGCGGCCGAGATAAGACGGACCGGAATCGGTTGAGCCGCCATCAATGGCAATGAGGTCCGGCTTTGCGGCAATGGCCCGCGCCATTGCCTGCTTGTCATAGCCAAGACCAAGTGCACCGGAAGGGATGAGAATGCGTGTCATGTCTTCAATCCGTTATAGCCTGTGGTTTCTTCAAGACTTTGCGCAGGAACATGGGAGCAACGAAGCCGCCAATGGCCGCAACCCAGAGCCCGATTGCGATGGGCGTGGAAAACAGGAAACTCCACTCGCCGTCTGACAGTACCATCGCCCGGCGTAGGGAATCTTCCATCTGATTGCCCAGCAGAATACCCAGAATGACCGGGACTGTCGGAATGTCCAGCTTGCGCAGAAAATAACCCAGAACACCAAAGCCGACCATCAGCAGCAGATCGAAATAGCTGCCCGACAGGGAGTAGATACCGACAAAGGAAATCATGGTGACACCCGGCAGCAGCACCCATGCCGGCACCTGTAGCACGTAGACGAAGATTTTGACCAGCGGCACATTCATGACGAGCAGCACGACATTGGAGATGAGCAGCGAGGCGATCAGCCCCCAGACGACTTCCGGCCGGTCGGCAAAAAGGGTCGGGCCAGGCGTGATATTGAGGGTCATCAGCAGGGCCAGCAGCACCGCTGTTGTGCCGGAACCGGGCACGCCCAGCGTCAGCATCGGCACAAGAGCACCGCCCGCCGCGGCATTGTTGCCGGCTTCAGGCGCAGCAACACCGCGCGGATTGCCCTTGCCAAAGGAATCCGGGTCCTTGGAAACCGCCTTTTCCGCCATATAGGCCATGAAGCTGCCGAGCGAGGCGCCGGCACCAGGCAGAACACCGGCAAAAAAGCCGATAAAGGTGGAGCGGATCATGGTCCAGAAACTGTCCAGGATCATTTTGACGGGGATCGTCACTTTTTCAAGCTTGACGCCAATCGCCGTGTCCTTGCCGTGGCTTTCAATGAAAAAGAACACTTCGGCAATCGCAAACAGGCCGACAATGGCAACTAGAAAATCCACACCATCCATGAGGTGGAGATTGCCATAGGTAAAGCGCGGCATGCCGGACGTATTGTCGAGGCCGATCATGGCAATGCCTAGCCCGAGACAGGCGGCAATTGCAGATTTCGCCTGATTGTTGGAGGCCATGCCGCCGAGGGTACAAAAGGCGAGCAGATAGAGTGCAAAATACTCTGCCGGGCCAAACAGATAGGCCACGCGCGCGAGCAGCGGAGCAAGAATGATGAGGCCGATGGTTGCCAGAAAAGCACCGACGAAAGAGGACACACCGGACAGCACCAGCGCATCCCCCGCCTTGCCCTGCCGGGCCATCGGATAGCCGTCCAGCGTTGTCATCAGCGCCGGTTCATCGCCGGGAATGTTGAGCAGGATCGAGGAAATTCGCCCACCATACATGGCGCCGTAATAGACACTCGTCATCAGCACCAGCGCTGATGTGGCATCCAGCCCCAGGGTGAAGGTGATGGGGATCAGAATGGCGACCCCGTTAGAGGGCCCCAGACCGGGCAGGGCACCGATAATGGTGCCCAGAAAGCAGCCGATAATGGCGAGCATCAGGGTAAAGGGCGTGAAGGCAACACTGAAACCCAGTGCAAGATTGGCGAGAGTTTCCATGAATTTATCCGAAAAAGCCTCTGGGAAAGGCAAACAGCCCGAGACCCAGCGCATATTTGAACAGAATGAACAGGCCAACTGACAAGCCGGCCCCGCTAACCAGTGCAGGAACCGGCCGAGGGCTGATCTGATAGCTGAGAATGGCAGCGGCGATGAAAGTGGGGGCGATGAAACCCATTGGCTTCAGCGCATAGGCATAGCCGATCAGGGTCAGCACCGCGATGCCGAGAAGCATGAAGGTGCGCGATGCCGGCCAATCGGGGTCCGGGTCGGGTTTTACAATCAGCACCAGGGCGCTGATCATTGTGACGGCGCCGATCAGGATCGGGAATGATTTGGACCCGACCGGATCGGACAGAAAACTGGCCTGAATCTGAAAGGCGCTCGCAATATATGCGAGCGCCACTCCGAATATGACCAGACCAAAAATCCGGTCAGAGGCCATTACTGAATGACCCCGATGTCCTTCGACAGCTGTTTGACCTCAGCAACAAGGCCATCGACATAGCTCTGGAAGTCGCCGCCGACTTTGGTGAAAGGTGCCAGGCCGTTGTCAACCATCGCCTGCTTCCACTGATCGGATGCAGCCACCTGCGCCAGACGGTCAGCCCAGGTATCGAAAACCTCGTCGCTGACGCCTTTGGGGATGTAAAGGCCGCGCCAGTTGACGGCGACCACATCAAATCCCTGCTCCTTGGCTGTCGGAATATCCTCAAAGCCGGGCACACGTTCTTCGGTGAGAACGGCCAGTACACGCACTTCACCGGATTTCAGAAAACCAACAATTTCCGACATGTCGCCGGTCATCGCCTGCGTGAAACCGCCAATGGTCTGGGTGATGGCGTCTGCACCACCGTCCACACCGATATATTTGACTTTGGTGATGTCGGTGAAACCGGCACGCTGCAGGATCATCAACGGCTTGAGATGATCAAAGCCGCCCACTGCGGAACCACCGGCAAAAGCAACCGAACCCGGGTCTGCCTTGATGGCATCGACCAGATCATTGAGGCTTTGGAATTTTGAATCCGCGCTGACAACAATCACGCCTGGATCAGCGCCAATGGCACCAACAAAGCGGACCTGATCGGCGGTTGCGCCGCCATAGGCATTCTGCGCCAGCCGTGTGGTTGTCGCAGAGGATGCCGCGATGATCAGATCGGGATCGGTATTGCGCTCATTGACCACTGTGCTGTAGGCGAGGCCGCCACCGGCACCGGCCATGTTTGTCACCTGAATAGGTGAATCCACAGCTTTGATTTCATACATGATTTTGCCGATCTGACGGCAAGTGAAGTCCCAGCCGCCGCCGGGGTTGGCCGGGGCGATACATTCTGCCGCGAGAGCCGATGTAAGCATTCCGATGCTGAGGACTGCTCCTACAGCTGTTGATTTGATTATTTTCATAGTTCTCTCCCTGTTTCGACAAAACACCTGTTTTGTTGAACGGGGACCATGCCAGCACACCCCATGGACTTCAAGCAGGTTGTGAAAAGTTTTGCCGAAAGGAGATGCGCAGAGCGCGGCTTTGGGACAGTCGCACGAACTGATGCTGGTGAATTGGCGGCCTCATTTGTACTGACGGCAATGAAAGACCGTTGGCAGGGAAATCCGTTGGGTATAGGAGTTGGCGGAACAGACGTCGGGCGGTGCAGATGCTTATGGAATTTTTCTATATTTTTCTCAGCTTTGCACTGGGTGGGATTCTGAAAGGTGCGACCGGGGCAGGGGCCCCGATCGTGGCGGTACCGATCATTGCCCTGTTTTACGATGTGCCGACGGCGGTGACGGTTTTCGTGGTGCCGAACCTTCTGTCCAATCTTTGGCAGGTCTGGGCCTATCGCCGCGATCAGATGCCGCCGGCGCTGAGTTACCGGCTTGCCGGAACCGGGCTGGTCGGCGCTGCCATCGGTACCGTGATGCTGGCCTATCTGCCGACAGATTTTCTGACCATGATGGTCGGCGCGCTGGTGATCGTCTATATCGCATTCCGGGTGGCCAAACCGGACTGGAAGCTGGAATATGCCGCCGCATTGCGAATTGCCGTGCCGGTTGGCGCAGTGGCAGGCGTGTTGCAGGGTGCGGTGGGTATTTCCGCGCCTGTTTCCCTTACGTTTTTGAATGCCATGAAGCCGGAGCGGGCACAGTTCATTGCAACGGTCTCATTGTTTTTCATCGCCATGGCGATGGCGCAACTGCCGGTGATGATCGGCTTCGGGCTGATGACCATGGAGCGGTTCTGGATGAGTTGTCTGGCACTCATTCCGCTGGTGGCGTTCATGCCGCTTGGCGCGCTGATCGCACGCCATGTTCCTCGCAGTGTGTTTGACAAGATCATTCTGGTGATGCTGAGCTTCATTGCAGTGCAACTGATTGCAAATGTGATTGCCGGCAGCTGATCCGGCTGTTTTCTGTAAAGGCCGGATGTTTCTTGGAAGGAAAGTCGAAACGAATTTCATGAGCACCCCCTTTTTGAAAGAGATTATGTCGGCATTTCCAGGCACAGAAGTGTGGCTGGATACTGAACGTCTGTCGGTCGAAGAGAGTGATCCACTGGCGGCGTGGTTTGCAGTTTCCGATCTGGCGGCGGCCAGTATCGGCACAGCCGGTCTGATGGTGGCAGGCCTGACAGGGGAGAGCGGCGCAGTGCGGGTCGACCGGTTACTGGCTTCAATGTGGTTCGGCATGACGCTGCGGCCACAGGGCTGGGACCTGCCGCCGGTGTGGGACCCGATAGCCGGTGATTATCGAACAACGGATGGCTGGATCAGGCTGCACACCAATGCACCGCATCACAGGCGGGCGGCCCTCTCGGTGCTGGGCAAGGTGGAGAACCGGACGGCGCTTGCACCGCTTGTTGCCGAATGGAAGGCGGATGAACTGGAGGCTGCAGTGGTGAACGCGGGGGGCTGCGCTGCGACCATGCGCAGTATCGAAGCCTGGGCGCACCACCGGCAAGGGCAGGCTGTTGCCGCAGAGCCGCTGGTGCGCTGGCAGCAGGGCGGCGAGAGCGCACCGACGCCAACTCCGCTGGCCGGGCTGAAGGTGCTGGACCTGACCCGGGTTCTGGCCGGGCCCGTGGCAACGCGGTTTCTGGCAGGATATGGTGCCAGGGTGCTGCGGATTGATCCGCCATTCTGGGACGAAGGAGCCGTGGTGCCGGAGGTAACGCTTGGCAAAAATTGTGCCGGACTGGACCTTGTGTCAGCCACAGACCGGGTGGTGTTTGATGCGCTGGTCAAATCCGCAGATGTGCTGGTGCATGGTTATCGGCCAGGGGCGCTGGAAGGACTGGGCTATGACAATGAACGGCTGCGGGCACTTAATCCCGGTCTGATCGATGTTTCGCTGAATGCCTATGGCTGGACCGGTCCGTGGGCTGGCCGGCGCGGGTTTGACAGTCTGGTGCAGATGAGCAGCGGCATCGCCGACTACGGCATGGCACAAAGCAGTGCTGAAAAGCCGGTACCTTTGCCGGTGCAGGCGCTGGATCACGCCACCGGCTATCTGATGGCGGCAAGCGTGCTCTACTCCCTGCAGGTCCGCAACACCACGGGCAAGGTCCTATCAGCGCGCCTCTCGCTGGCGCGCACCGCACATTTGCTGGCGCAAAGCAAACGCACTGAGCCGGGCGTACCTCCGCGGAGCGAAGCAGAGAGCGATCTGGCCGATGCAGTTGAACACACTGGGTGGGGTCCGGCGCGGCGGGTGCGTTTTCCGCTGTCTATTGGCAAGCTGGCGGCAAAGTGGCGCATTCCCGCCGGCCAGTTGCGCCGTTCAGCGCCGCAATGGGGATAGGCCCGGCGCCATCCAGAAGAGGGAACATGCCGCAGCGTTTTAATGAACTTGGTCAACCGATCGGCGCGGAGATTGCTGGCTGGGCTGGCTGCAAGGCGCCGTCAGGAATTTCGATGGAGGGACGGTTCTGCCGCCTTGAGGCTCTGGATGCAGCGCGCCATGGCAGTGATCTGTTTACCGCCTACCGGCAGGACAGCAATGGCAGTCTGTGGACTTATATGGCGTCAGGCCCGTTCGATACGGAAGCGGCGCTGTCAAAGTGGATTGCGGTTCAGGTGGAAGGCAGCGATCCGTTGTTTTATGCCATCATCGACCGGGCCAACGGCAAGGCGGTGGGCATGGCGAGCTATATGCGCATGGTGCCGCGATCCGGTGTGATTGAAGTGGGTAGCATTGCTTATTCACCGGTGCTGCAGCGCACGCCGCTGGCCACCGAAGCCATGTTCTTGATGATGGCTCATATCTTTGAAGACCTTGGATACCGCCGTTATGAGTGGAAATGCGACAGTCTGAACGCAGCTTCCCGCCGCGCCGCGGAGCGCTATGGTTTTACCCATGAGGGGATTTTCCGACAGGCGCTGGTCTATAAGGGCCGTAACCGGGACACCGCTTGGTATTCAGTTCTCGACCGGGAATGGCCGATGCTTAAAAAAGCCTATCTGGCCTGGCTTGAACCAGAGAATTTTAATCGCAATGGCCAGCAGAAGACCAAGCTTGCCGATCTGATTGCCGCTTCGCGCCGCGAAGCTATGCCTGAGCGTTGAGGGGGATAGCCTGGTTCAGCTGTTGCGCAGACGTTCCAGCCTTTGCGCATTGGGGCAAAACGATGGTGGTTTTGCATCAATGTGATCTTCGGCCAGCCAATTCCTGCAGTCAGATGTGGCCTGACAGCCAAGGCAGACGGACATGGCGGCGCGCAGATCCTGTTCAGCGGCACGGGTTATATCCCCACCAATGCCGACCGATGTGCGTTCCATCATCTGTTCCAGCAATTCAAGCTTTTCTCCGGTATTCCTGAAAAAATCCATCGTCTCCATCCCATCCGGTTATGGAGTGAAGCTTACCTATTTTTAGTAGGTGCGCCTTGACCTCGATCAATAGAAATTCGTGGTGGCAGGGCGACATATCCGCCATGTTGTGGCGGCTGATGCGCAGAAAAGTGGGCGGTGTTTTCCACAAACCTTAAGGTGTATTTGCCGCGGATTGACAGATTGTCGACAATCGACAACAGTTGGAGAGTTCAATTTTACCCCTGTTACCTTTGACACGGAGACCTTCATGCTCAAATCTATTACAACGAAACTGGCCGCCCTTGTGGTTGCCGTTACTGCGCTGTTTGCCGCCGCTGGTGCTGGCACGGCTCAGGAAACATCCACATGGGACGCCATCAAGGAACGCGGCAGTCTGCGCATTGGCGTTACGCAGGCACCGCCCTGGTTTTACAAGGAACTTGGCTCGGATGAATGGACCGGCCTTGGCTCGTCCGTCGGCAAGGCAATGGCCGCTGAGCTGGGCGTCGAATTCGAACCGGTCGAAGTGACCTGGGGCACGGCAATTGCCGCATTGCAGGCCAACAAGATCGACATCATGTTCGTGCTGGATGCGACACCGACGCGGGCGCTTGCGATCGACTTTCCTGCCCAGCCGCTGCTGTATTATGCGCTGGCGGTTCTGGCCGATGATGACATGAAAATCGAAACCTGGGCTGATCTCAACACGGACGACATGAAACTGGCCGTCACCCAGGGCACAACCATGGACACCTATGTCACCAAATTTCTCGACAAGGCGGAGATCCTGCGCTTTCCCTCAAATGGGGAATCCGTTGCAGCGTTCCAGTCGGGCCGGGTGAAAGCGGTTTCGCTGTTCCATCCGCCGTTGATTGCAATGCGCAAGCAGATCGGCCGCGGCCAGATTGTGCTGCCATCGCCAGTGCGCCAGTCAGCGTCTTCCGCTGGTGTGCGTCGCGAAGCTGACAAGACGTTTCGCGACTGGGTGAGCACGGCAATCGCATATTACTACTCTACCGGCCAGACGCAGGTCTGGTATGAAGACTTCCTCACCGAATTCGGTGTTGATCCTTCGTCCGTTCCAGCAGTGCGCCGCGAAGACTGGTAGAGCTGAGCCCAACTGCAAGTCTGTCACCGGGCAGGCGGAGCTTGCTTCGCCTGCCGCTTTTTAACCCGCATATCAGGACCTGAACTTTGGGATATGAATGGGATTTTGGCATCGTCTTCAGGGATTTTGACCTGTTGATGCTGGGCCTCTTGAACACGCTCAAAGTCACCGGACTGGCGCTGCTGTTCGGTGTGCCGCTGGGCCTGTTTCTGGCGCTGTGCCGGCTTTATGGCGCAAAACTGATCAGTGTGCCTGTCGGGGTGCTGATCGAGTTTTTGCGCTCAACGCCGCCGATTGCACAATTGTTCTGGTTCTTCTTTGCGATGCCGATATTGTTTGGTGTCGAAATCAATCCGTTTGAAGCTTCGGTGCTGACGTTCTCGCTGCAATCCTCGGCGTTTTTTGCCGAAGTGTTCCGCGGCGGCATCGTATCGATTGATGAGGGCCAGTGGGAAGCGGCGAAGGCCATCGGCATGGACCGCAACGCATCGCTGCGCCGGATCATTCTGCCGCAGGCGGTGAAGCGCATGATCCCGGCCTTTCTGGAACGCGCCATCGAACTGATGAAAACCACCACCCTGGTCAGCACCATCTCCTATGCGGATCTGCTGTATCAGGCGAATAGTATTGCCCAGTCAACCTACCGCTCGCTGGAGGTGTTCACGATTGCCGCCGGGATTTATTTCATCGTCATTTTTACCTGTTCGATGGGCGTGCGCATGCTTGAACACCGCCTTGGCAAAACCGGCGAAATGACGCAGGGATGAGGGCGGCCTGATGGAATATAATTGGGATTTCTCAGCGGTTTACACCAACTGGTATCTGTTGCTGATCGGGTTGAAAAACACCATTATTCTGGCCGTTATCTGCCTGGTTCTGGGGCTGTTTTTCGGCCTGTTTGTGGGGGCGGCGCGCTATTCGTCAAAGCGCATCTTCAACTGGCCTGCCACGGCCTTTGTGGAGGTGTTCCGCAACACCCCGGTGCTGGTCCAGATCATGTGGTTCTTCTTTGCGTTTCCCATTATTGCGCCATTTGATATCAATGCCTTCACCGCTGCCGCACTTGGCCTGACACTGAACACGATTGCGTTTTCATCGGAGATTTACCGGGCCGGCATCCAGTCGATTCACAAGGGCCAGTGGGAAGCGGCGAAAGCGCTGGGGATGAATTATCTGCAGCAGATGCGGCGCATCATCCTGCCGCAGGCTATCCGGCGCATGGTGCCGGCTTTCATGAACCGGGCGGTGGAACTGATCAAGATGACATCGCTGGCTTCGGTGATTGCCTATGGCGAGTTGATGCATCAGGCCAAGACGATTTCGACAATCGCCTTCAACCCGATTGAAATGTACACCAGCGTCGCCCTTATTTTCTTTGTCATGATCTATCCGCTGGCGCTTCTGGTGCGGCGCCTGGAAGTCAAGACAAAGGTCCGGAGTTAAGCCATGACCGAAGTGCTGAAAATCGAAAATCTGCAGAAGAATTTTGACGGTGTGACCGTGCTCGACGGCATTGATCTGACGGTCAGCAAAGGCGAGACCATTGTCGTGATCGGAGCTTCGGGATCCGGCAAATCCACGATGCTGCGCTGTGTCAATTTCATGGAAATTCCGAGCGGTGGGCAAATCAGCCTGAACGGGACGCCTGTCGGCAAATCTTCAGGTGAAAGCGTCGCCTATTCGGAGAAAGAGCTGACCGGGCTGCGCGCGCGGGTCGGCATGGTGTTCCAGCATTTCAACCTGTTTCCGCATATGAGCGTTCGGGAAAATGTGATGGAAGGCCCGAAAACCGTGCTGAAATGCACTGCCGAAGAATGCGCCCGCCGTGCCGACCAGAATCTTGAAAAGGTGGGACTGGCGTGGAAGGCGGACGCCTATCCCTCGCAATTGTCCGGTGGACAGCAGCAACGCGTGGCCATTGCCCGGGCGCTGGCCATGGAGCCGGAAATCATGCTGTTTGACGAGGCCACATCGGCGCTTGATCCCGAGCTTGTCGGCGAGGTTCTGCAAACCATGAAAGAACTGGCCGATGAAGGCATGACCATGCTGATTGTCACCCATGAACTGGGCTTTGCCTACACCGTGGCCGACCGGGTGCTGTTCTTGTCGGGCGGCAAAATACTGGAACAGGGGGCGCCGGAAGCGGTTCTCATCAACCCGACACAGGAAGGCACCAAGAACTTCTTGCGTGGTCATGGATCTTTCCGTCTGCCCGAACCGAATTTGGATTAGGAACCAACTTATGGATACAGCTTCGCCAATGTCTGAAAAAACGTCTGTTACAACCCATGAAGCCGATGATGATGTGCGCAATCAGGACATCATGATCTACATCAATGGCAAGATCCTGCATCGCAGTGAGGCCAAGGTCTCGGTGTATGATGCCGGCTTCATGCTGGGCGATGGCATGTGGGAAGGGATGCGACTCTACAATGGCACATGGGCTTTTTTCGATGAGCATATGGACCGCCTGTTCAACAGTTGCAAGGCGGTGTCGATCGACATTGGCATGGACCGGGCCGGCATTGCGGACGCGATGCGCCGCACCGCCGAGGCAAATAACATGCAAACCGATGTGCATTGCCGGCTGATGGTGACGCGGGGCTTGAAGGCGAAACCGTTTCAGCACCCCGGATTGTCGCGCTCCGGGCCGACTGTTGTGATCATCATGGAGCATTCCAAACCGGTTGACCGGTTGCAGAGCCGGGGCATTCGTCTGGCCAGCGTGCCCCAGGTGCGTGGTCTGCCGCATTCGCAGGATGCCAAATTCAACTCCCATTCGAAGCTGAACTGTGTGATTGCCTGTCTGCAGGCCGAAGCTGCCGGCGCTGACGAGGCGTTGATGCTGGACCCCCATGGGTTCGTTAACACGACGAATGCCTGCAATTTCTTCATTGTGCGAAAAGGGCAGGTCTGGACCTCGACCGGCGACTATTGCATGAACGGCGTAACGCGCCAGAAGGTGATTGATCTGTGCCGCGCCAATGACATTCCGGTTTTCGAAAAGAACTATTCGCTTTACGAGGCCTATAGCGCGGACGAGGCTTTTCTGACCGGCACGTTTGGTGCCCAGACACCGGTTCGCGAGATCGATGGCAAACGCATCGGCCGCGACGACCAGGCCGAGGGCGCTGGACCCATGACCCGCCACATTCGTGATCTATACAAGAAACTGATTGCTGACCACACAGGATAAAACAGTGACGGCCCTAGCGAATTTGGAACCTGTTGCCGATGAAACCAGACGCGGCCAGATTGTGCGCCGGCTGCGCCAGTTGATCGTCAATGGCAATGTGTCTCCCGGAGAACGGCTGACAGAAACCAGGCTGGCGACGCAACTGGGTGTCAGCCGCGCGCCATTGCGCGAGGCCATACGCGAGTTGGTGGAAAGCGGCCTGGTGGAAAGCACACCGTACAAGGGTCTGTTTGTCCGCAGCGTCACCCGGCGCGATCTGGAGGAATTATATTCCCTGCGCACTACTTTGGAGCAATTTGCAATCCAGCAATGCTGGGCAAAACGCACGCCGCAGGCCCTGGCCGATCTGCAGCGGCGTCACATGGCGCTGCAGACAGAGATTGATCTCAATCGCGACAAGGAAAGTGCGATTGAACTGGAACTTGCGCTGCACAGCTGGTGCTATGAATTGTCGAACCATGCGCTGCTGCAAAAAACCTGGGAGCAGATGAAGCCCAATCTGCAATTCTATTTCACGCTGCATCAAAAGGCGCATAACCGGCCCGGCCCGCAGCGCGGCGCCCATGATGTTTATGTGCGCTGTGCTATTGGCGACAATATGCAGGACATGCTGGACCATCTGGAAACCCACATGCGCCAGGGCCTGGAAACGACCAAGAAATGTTTGCCGGTGGAGTGAGACAGAACGTGTGCGATGCATGGTTCGGTCAACGACATCATTAATCGGCGCGGGTTCGAGTGCCGTTTAAAAACTGTCCCAGATTGCCAGGCCAGTTTCATCGAGTTTTTCCGGTGAGCAGAACAGGGACAATGTCAGGACGGCTTCCAGTCTGCTGCTGCCGATCTGGACCAGAGCGCCGCTTTCAAGTTCTTCACGAATGGCAAATTCAGGGAGCCATGCCAAGCCGCCACCTGCCAGCGTTCTGCGCTTCAGTGCCTCCGCCAGTGCATCCATGTAACGCAGATCCAGTGGCAGCTTTCTGTCGCCAATAGTGTGATCCACCACGGTCCCTAAAAATGTGCTCGGTTCATAAGACAGATATGGAATTGGCGTGTCGTTGAGCCCGGTGAGCGACCAGCCATGCTGGGCAGCGGCCCGGCTTTGCGCCACCGGCAATAATCGCTCAACGGCGATATCCTTACGCTTGAAGCGGGTTTCATCGATGATCGGGGCTACATCGGCATGACGGTAATACAGCAGGAATTCGCAGGCGCCTTCCGTCAGAAGCTGACAACAATTGGTCAGACTGTCAGAGAAAACCCGGGTTCTGAGATCCGGCATGGTTTTTTCAAATTCGGCAATTCTGGGTGCCAGAAAATTGACCGATATGGTGTGGAGAACTGCAAAGCGCTGAAATGTGCTTTGCCCGCGGACTTGCTGGCGGATCAATTGCCGCGTCTCCGTCAACTGAGCGACAGTGTCTCTTGCCACATCCAGAAACTGCTCGCCGGAAGGCGTCAGCCGGACCGGATAATGCGCCCGGTCTATCAGCGGCGTGCCGAGCCAGTTCTCAAGCGATTTGATGCGCCGGCTGAAAGCAGATTGCGTGATGTTGCGCTCGTCAGCCGCCCTGGTGAAATTCAGGGTGCGACCGAGACAGATGAAGTCGCGCAGCCAGTTCAGATCCATGTGCCTAGCCTCCGGAGCTCAGGTTGGTGCGAAATCCTACATTATGCAAGATCGGAATAATTTGATGAGATGTTTGAATTGGCCAATCAGCAGGCCGTGGTTCTAAGCTTCGGGATCATCAGTGATCCAGAGGTTCTTATGTATCTCGCCCGCTTTGCCCGTACCAGTCTGTTTTCCCAACAGCGCGCCGCCCTATGACGGGCCTGAGCTACAAAAGAGGCGGCCAGGGTGCGCCGCTGGTTCTGATCCATGGCTACCTGGGTGGATCCGCGATGTGGACGGATCAGATCCGGCATTTTGAACATGACTTTGATGTCATCGCGCCGGATCTGCCGGGCTTTGGCGAGAGCGCGGCGCTGACGGGCTGTGATTCCATCAGAAGCGTTGCGCAGCAGGTGCTGTCATTTCTGACCGATCTGGGCATTGAAAGCTTTACCCTGCTCGGCCACTCAATGGGGGGCATGGTGGTGCAGCAGATGGCGGCGGATGCGCCGAAGCGGATTGAAAAGCTGATCTGCTATGGCACCGGCCCTGTCGGGGCGCTCCCGGGCCGCTTTGAGACCATTGATGAATCCAGAGAACGGCTGAAGCAGGATGGAGTGCCGGTTACAGCAAGCCGGATTGCCGCGACATGGTTTTCCAAAGGCGACAAGGCCGATGCGTTTGCGGTGTGCCGCGAACTGGGCGCAAGGGTTTCAATGGAAACAGCGCTGCACAGTCTGACAGCCTGGGAAACATGGGACGGACGAGCAGCACTGTCTGCCATCAGATGCCGGACACTGGTGATGTGGGGGGACCGCGACAAATCCTATGACTGGGATCAGCCGCAGGCCTTGTGGAGAGGTATATCCAACAGCGATTTAGCCGTTCTGCCAGGATGTGCTCACAATGCCCATCTGGAAAAACCGGTTCTGTTCAATGCCATTTTAGAGGATTTCGTCAACGGACAGTAGAAACTAAACACAATGTGGAGGGTGTGTTGGTGAATACAAAAAAAATCAGGGATGGACGTAAAGCGGCAGGAACCTGTTCGGTTGCTGTGGCCCTGCAACGCTGTTTTAGCCGATATGTTCCCCTTATCCTGCGTGCCGTACTGACGATTCCAGCTTTCGCAGTCAATGCCGAATCCCTCTCCCAAACACGTTCAGAGCCACGTTCAGGCCAAAGATGCGCCGGTGCGTACAAGTGGCTGGTTTTGAATCTCTTTCAACCATCTATTCCCACAGCCAACCTGGCCTGGGATACACCAACTGGAGAAGTGACATGAAAAAAATACTCATTAGCGCACTCAGTGCTCTATCCCTGACTGTGTCGACGGCCGCGATGGGCGCGGAAAAAGTCAATATCGGAGCGCCGGCATGGACCGGCGCGCAGGCGATCGCCTACCTCATTCAGGAAATCGTTGTCAGCCGCATTGGCGGCGAGGCCAATCTGGTTCCAGGCAATAATGCTGCGATTTTCGCCGCGATGGATGCTGGCAATGGCGATATTGACGTGCATCCGGATGTCTGGCTGCCGAACCAGCAGAGCTTCACTGATAAATATGTCAAGGGAACCGGCAATGTGGCCCTGTCGGAAAACCCTTATCAGGGCAAGCAGAGCTTCTGCGTATCCAAGCAGTTTTCCGAAGCCAATGGTGTGACCTCGATCTTCGATCTGGCGCGTCCGGAAATTGCCAAGCTGATGGATAGTGACGGCAACGGCAAAGGCGAAATCTGGATTGGTGCGCCGGGCTGGGCGTCCGCCAATGTCAATGAAGTGAAGGTGCGCGATTACGGTCTGATGCCGTTCATGGAGCCTATCCGGGCGGATCAGTCGGTTATGACTGCAACCGTGGGAGACAGCATCAAAAAAGGCATGGGCTATGCATTTTACTGCTACTCGCCACATGCGATCTGGTTCCAGTACGACATTGTCCGGTTGCAGGAACCCGAATTTGATCCGGCAAAATATAAAGCCCTGCAGCCGAGCGATGATCCGAACTGGTTTGAAAATTCCAAGGTGATGACGGAAGACGCCTTGAAAGAAGTCCAGATCGCTTATTCCAAATCACTGGAAGAACGCTCGCCGGCTATTGCCGATCTGCTGAAAAACATCAAGCTGACTGGTGAGGATGTTTCCAGCTTCGCCTTTGAAATTGAAGGCGGTAAACCTGCAGACCAAGTGGCGAAAGACTGGGTCGCGGCCAATTCTGACCGGGTCGACTCGTGGTTGGGGCTTTAACAGCCTGTTATGACTGACAGTTCCGGTGCCTGTCTGAGGCAGGCACCGGTTCATCTACTGCAAGCGGGGCAAATGCATGAGTTCTTCAAACCAGGATCCTGATTATGCCGTGGAAATTTCTGAAGTCTGGAAAATCTTCGGATCCAACGCACAGGCTGCCATGGCCGACATTCGCGCCACCGGTATTTCCAAAAAGGACGTGCTGGAAAAACATGGCTGCGTGATTGGCGTTGCCGATGCGAATATGAAAATTCGCCCTGGCGAAATTTTTTGCATCATGGGCCTGTCCGGCAGCGGTAAATCCACCTTGGTACGCCATATCAACCGGCTACTTGAACCGACAGCCGGCCGGATCATTGTCAATGGCGAGGATATCATGGCTATGGCGCCGGATGTGCTGCGCAGATACCGCAATGAACATATTGCCATGGTGTTTCAGAACTTTGCCCTGATGCCGCACCGCTCGGTGGTTGATAATGTGGCGATGCCGCTGGAAATTCGCGGCATCAGCAAGAATGAGCGTATTGAAGCGGCGGAACGAACCATCGACATGGTTGAGCTGACCGGCTGGGGCAACAAATTTGCCCATGAATTATCCGGCGGCATGCAACAGCGCGTCGGACTTGCGCGGGCCTTGGCGGCCGATCCTGAAATTCTGCTGATGGATGAGCCGTTCAGCGCACTGGATCCTCTGATCCGGCGACAGTTGCAGAATGAATTCATGAAGCTCGCCTCGCAGATGAACAAGACCACCGTGTTCATCACCCATGATCTGGATGAAGCGGTGCGCATTGGTGACCGGATTGCGATCATGCGCGATGGACGGGTGGTGCAGACCGGCACGCCGGAAGATATCGTGATGAACCCGGGTGATGATTATGTGGCGGATTTCGTTGCCGGAATTTCACGCCTGAAAGTGGTGCGTGCTCATGCAGTTATGCAGAGTATCGAAGGTTTTGAATCAACACATGGCACATTGTCCGAAACCGCCCGGAGTTTTGAAGAAGATGCTGATCTCAGCAGTCTGATTGAGCATGCCATTTCGGATGAGGCACCGGTGGTTGTTGTCGATGGTGAAAAGCGGCGCATCGGCGTCATTACCAGAGCTGACCTGCTGAGAACCGTGATTGAAGGAACGGAAACATCATGACCCAGGTGGATTCAGTCTTGACGACCCAAAGCGCGTCACAACTGGCAGACAGCCGCGCGGAAAACCGCGATGAATTGATGGCGGCTTTTGTCGAGTCCAATCCGGATTATTACCGCAGGCAATTTGCAAAGATCGGCTCGACGGCGAAATTTTCCTGGACGTTCAATGTCGCAGCGGCGCTGCTCGGACCGATCTGGTACGGCATGCGCAGCCTGTGGAACTGGGGCCTGCCCTTCGTCATTCTGGAGACTTTTGCCTATATCCAGATCGCGCGCGGCCTGTTCGGTGACCTTGGCGCGGAAGCGCGTGACCGCATCGGACAGATTGAGGGCACATTGGCGTTCCGCTATCAGCAGCTTGAAGCGGCGATCGAAAAACAGGCGGATAATGTGGACGTGTTCCGCCGCACGATTAAATCACTTGAAACTGCCATTGCCGACATCAATGCAGAAGCGGTGCTTGCAGAGGCCAATGCAATCTGGATTGTGCTGTTCGGCCTGGCATTTCTGGCAGTGGTGAAGATTGTCGAGGGCATTATCGCCAATTCGGCACTGGAAAACCGGTTTTCAGAGTGGCTGTCGGATCGCTCCATCAGTTCCGGCCTGTCACCGGTTCGCACCGCTATCAGCGCCGGGTTCGTGTTTGTTATTTTCACAGTCAGCATTGTGCATTTTGCATTTCCCGGTGCCGTCGCCTGGCTGGCGACGTTTCCGACGGACCAGACTATCCGGTTGACGGCAATTTCGCTCGTGGAACAGTTTTTTGAATTTGTCCGGACGAGCGGGCAATGGTTGTTTGACTCCATCAGTTTTGGCATCCGCGTTGTTCTGGACGGGCTGGAGGTTCTGTTCGTGGCAACGCCCTGGCCGGTGATTGCCAGTTTCATCATTCTGCTGACATGGCTGTCGGCAGGCCAGATGGCAGCTTTGGCCTCAGCCGCGTTCCTGGCCTATATGGGCCTGTTCGGGTTCTGGGAAAAAGCCATGACCACATTGGCGCTGCTGGGAACCGCGGCCTTTATTTCGATTATTCTGGGAATTCCTCTGGGTCTGTTCTGCGCCCGGCGGCCCAGGGTCTATGCGGTGATCCGGCCGATCATGGACTTCATGCAAACGATGCCGTCCTTTGTATTCATGATTCCGGTGATCGCGTTTTTCAGTGTCGGCAAACCGGCAGCGGTCATCACCACCATGATTTTTGGCGGAACTCCTGTGGTGCGCCTCACCGTGTTGGGAATGCGCGGCGTGCCGGAATCGATCCGCGAGGCCGCAATCGCCTATGGCGCCTCGAAATGGTATCTGCTGACCAAAGTGGATCTGCCGCTCGCGGCACCCTCGATTTTGGCCGGGGTCAATCAGACCATTATGCTCAGTCTGGCAATGGTTGTGGTGGCTTCGCTGATCGGCGCTAAAGGACTTGGCGAGGATGTGCTTGAGGCACTGCAATACTCTTCGGTCGGGCAGGGCATTCTGGCAGGGTTTGCTATTTTGTTCTGTGCCATGATCTTGAACCGGGTGGTACAGGGCAACCGTTACTGAGCTGAATAAGCAGATCGGGTGTCAGGCGCGAGCGCGTTCGCGTGCCGGATCGATAAATGGAATCGGGCATACAGTGACCGGCAGCCGCTTCATGTGATTGTCGAGCCGCCCGACTTCCAACTCGCTGCCTTCTGCACAATGTTCCACAGCAATGCGGGCCAGTGCAATGGCGCATTCCAGCGAGGGTGAGCGGGTGGCGCTGGTGATGCTGCCGACCTGCTGGCGCCCGAGGAATATCCCGTCGCCATGACTGGCATGTTCATTGCCGTGGAATCTCAGTCCGACCAGCTTGCGGCGCTGTGCCTGTGCGTTGCGATCCAGGGCTGCACGCCCGATAAAGGCGGGTTTTTTCATATCCACGGCAAAGCCAACTCCGGCTTCACAGGCATCGACATCAGGGATGAATTCAGCTCCAGCGACCATCAGCCCGGATTCAATGCGGATAATTGAAAGCGCCTCATTGCCCATCGGTCGGATGCCAAGATCCGCGCCGGCTTCCATAATCGCGTCCCAGATTTCCACAGCATCGTTGCGGTCGCAGAATATCTCGTAACCGAGCTCACCAGTAAAGCCCGACCGGGTCAGCAGAAAGGCGGGGCCATCACGGTCCTTAAGGCGCGCAATCGTGCAGCCAAACCATTTGATGTTGTCCAATGCGGGATGAACCGGCTGGGTGAAAATAATGCGGCGCAGCAAATCGCGGCTTTTTGGACCCTGAATGGCAAGATTAGGCATTGCCGACCACAGTGCCTTGACCCAGACTTTCAGACCCTCGCTTTCGGCCACTTTGCGAAGCTGGTGGCCGCTTTCATCGGAGCCGCAGCACCAGCGAAACAGATCATGGCCGAGGCGAAACAGGGTTCCGTCGTCAAGCACGGAACCAGTTTGCGTCAGCATCAGGGCATAGACACCGCGATTGACCGAGAGCTTGGCGATGTTGCGGGTCAGGCAAAGCTGCAGCAGTTTTTCCGCGTCCGGTCCGACCACATCAAATTTGCGCAGGGACGACATATCCTGAATGGTGACAGCCTCGCGGCAGGCCCAGTATTCCTCAATTGCGGCTGTGGCATCGTACCGCGTTGGCAACCACACATCGCGCGCAATGGCGAAGGAATTCGTCAAGGCACTGGTGCGGGGGTGAAATGCACTTTCGCCGGTCATAATCGCTTTGCTTTCCGGGAGGGGCCGGTAGGCCACGGCCCGCTGAATTGTGTTGGTCGGTTTATAGATGCGCACATGGATGTCGGTTGGATTCCAGCCATTGATCGGGTCCACATCATCGGGGCAGGCGGTGGAGACGCAGACCAGATCGTCCAATGCGCGCATCGCCACATAATCACCAGGGCGGGACCAGGCTTCATCGACACCAATGCGGTTGTCGCTTGGCAGTATCCATGAATTGAAAAAGAAATTGATGGCCGGCCAGGCCGGACGGCGGGCAACGCCGTAAGGATCAAACGCGTTGGAGATGTTGTCCGAGCAATTGATGTGACCGGGAAAGCCGCGTTCTTCATAACCCCGCGCCGTGCAGGCCAAAGCAAACGTGTCGTGGCGTCCGACGGTATCCTGCACAACGCTCAAAAGCGGCTTCATGTCCTGATCAAAGAATTTATCGAACAAGCCCGGCCCCGGATAGGCGCCGCCAACAAGGCTGCGGGTGACAGTGCTGTCGATGCAGCGTTCATGGCCGCGCTCCAGGGCATCGCTGCGCATGGCCATGAAATCGGAGCATTGCTGGCCATCGACATCGATGATCTGGATGATCTCACCCTTGCGGACCTCGTAAGCAGTTGCCGTGCTGCGATTGACACGAAATTCATCGCGCAGATCGGCCAATGGATCCGGCAGAGAGGTGCTCTGTCTTGTGGCACGGGTAATCTCAAGCAACAGCGAGCCACCACCGCCATGGCTGATCAAATCCGGCTGCACCGACAAGGCCACCCAGAGCGTGCAGGCGTCCCTCGCGCGCAGAATGAAAATCTCGCCGGGCTTCGTCGCAGTATCAAACACCTTGCCGAAGTTCAGGGCCTCCGGGTGACCGCCCTGGCCGGTGACCCATGCACGCAGGGCACGATCATCAAAACCGGCAGGGATGCCTGGCCTCTGCTTGGCGATTTGCAGTCCGATGTCGGTGAAAGCCGGCTCGCCATGCTTATCCAACGGACACAGATGGGCAATGCCGCCACCATCGATATTGGTAAGGGACAGCAGGTCTCCCGCTTCAATGTGGAAGATGGCTGCTTCTGCGCACCGGATATGGGCGCGTTGGCAGTTCGGGTGTTCGTTGAAACCGGGATAGCGTGCACTTCCCGTTGCAGTCCGCGTCAAACCATCCATAGGTCTGTCCAATTCGGATCCCTGGAATGCTCGTTACTGTTGCTGACTGTGTCTTGCGGCTGGATGCCTGTCAATCTGCATGCATGGCTTGCAAAGGCGATTTTCTGCTAGTCTCAAGTGCGGAAGAGAAAAAACCTCGAATATATTGAAGCAATGTCGATTTAGGGTGCGCCGGTTCGTCTGTTCCATACAGAGACAAAATGTTTCTGTTTCAAACAAGGGAAAAATCCAATGCAATATATATGTCTCATTTATTCTGCCGACGGGGCAGGGCCTCAGCCTGGAACAGCTGAATTCGGACCCTTCATGCAGGCCTATATGGATTTTACCGAGAAGGTGAAATCGGACGGCAAATTTGTTGCCGGCGATGCGTTGCAACCAACTGCGACAGCGACGACCGTCGCCATCCGCAATGGCAAGACAGAAACCATGGACGGTCCTTTTGCCGAAACCAAGGAGCAGTTGGGCGGCTATTATCTTCTGGAATGTGCGGATCTGGACGAGGCCCTTCGCTATGCGGCGATGATCCCGAGCGCCAAACATGGACATATCGAGGTTCGGCCACTGGTGGTCTGGGACAGTTAGCCGGGCGCAATTTATTGCCTGCGGCTCGGCGCTTTTGGCTGTTTCAACAGCGGCGCGGGCCGGGGTCGGCTGGTCAATTCTGTTCTGGCCGTGATGGCGGCTTAGGCGACGCTGGTCTAAGTTAGGCAACGACCCCTATAGACGAATGCCGCCCGCAATTCCGACCAGAGTTGAATATGCTGCCTCCCCAGACGCTCCAGCAGGCTATCGATACGACCGTCCGCGAGGAATGGGGGCGCATATTGGCAGCCCTTGTAAAAACACTGGGCGACTTTCAACTTGCCGAAGATTGTCTGCAGGATGCGATTGTTTCTGCCATGCAGCACTGGCAGAAAAATGGCCTGCCTGACAGTCCTGCAGCCTGGCTGATTACTGCCGCCCGGCGTAAGGCCATCGACCGGCTGCGCAGGGACCAGAATTTTGCCAGAAAACAAGTGGAAATCTCTTATTTGCTGGATCTGGACCTTCAAGGAGACGCTGGCAGCGAAGTTGACATGATCCCTGACAAGCGCCTGGAAATGATCTTTACCTGCTGCCACCCGGCGCTTGCGGAAAAGACCAGAATGGCGCTGACACTGCGTACGCTTGGCGGATTGACGACCGAGGAGATTGCCGCCAGCTTCCTCGACAAGCCGGAGGCCATGGCCCAGCGACTTGTGCGCGCCAGGAAAAAAATCGCGCTTGCGGGAATACCCTATCAGGTGCCGGATGCGGCCGTGCTGCCGGAGCGGCTCTCTTCAGTGCTCGGCGTCATTTATCTGATTTTCAATGCAGGCTATTCCGGTGTGCCGGGAGACGCGTTGATACGGACGGATTTGACAGAAGAGGCTCTGCGGCTGGCCCGTATTGTGCGACATTTGATGCCGGAAGAGCCGGAAACGGGCGGTCTGCTGGCGCTGCTGTTGCTGCACGATTCCCGGCGCTTTGCCCGGACTAATGCAAATGGCGATATGGTTCCGCTTGAATCGCAGAACCGCAGTCGTTGGGACAAGGCCAAAATCGCCGAGGGAGCGGCTCTTCTGGAAACTGTGTTGCCGCAACAGCGCGTTGGCCCCTATCAGGTGCAGGCTGCCATCAGCGCGATCCACGCGCAAAGTCCGTCGTGGGGCGCAACCGACTGGCCGCAGATTGAGGCGTTTTATCAATTGCTTTTTGCAATGCAGCCTTCGCCGGTTTTGTCGATCAATCGGGCCGTTGCGATTTCCTATGCAAGCTCTGCCAAAGCCGCACTTGCGATGCTGGACGCGGCAGCATCCGACGGGACGCTCGACCAGTACCAGCCCTATTTTGCCGCCAGGGCCGATGTGCTGACGCGCGCCGGTGACAGGGCTGGCGCAAAGAATTGTTTTGAGACGGCCATCCGACTGTCGCAGAATGTCCGGGAAAAAAGATTTCTGGAAGGCAAGATGCGGCTTCTCGAACTGGATAGCTGAACCGTCAAGGCGTAAAGCGGGCGCTACAGGTCGGGTTCGCAGACGTGACATCTGCCGGGGTTGGAGATATCTTTTTATGGTCCTGGAATTAGAA
>TARA_R110002096_G_scaffold326134_5_pt1 | contig 42461 bp, 36 predicted proteins | sample TARA_R110002096 | Tara Oceans TARA_R110002096 (sample SAMEA4397295) | marine metagenome | biome: Polar Biome; feature: [DCM] deep chlorophyll maximum layer (ENVO:01000326); material: water (ENVO:00002006), including particulate matter (ENVO:01000060) such as... | depth 35 m
ACTAAATATTTCAAAGAAGCTGGACTCAACGAAAGCAATCTCTTCTTGGAAAGATTGGTCGTTATTCCGAACTATGTAATCGGATTGATCATACCGGGAATAGTTTGCAATTTCGGGGATGCGTTCTTTCAGTACCGGACCAAGAGGGATGGGTAGCCATGGAGATCTACGAACATTCTCAGGAGATCTAGTGTCAAAAAAGGGGTTAGATTCGATGCTGGCTTTTGGGGCATAATAGTTTACTTCTTCTAATAGATATATATCTTTAGCATTTGCATGAAATTTATCATAGCTAAACTCATCTTGAATGAAGAGATAAATTAAAATACAGCATGTAATACCAAGCGTTAAACCAAAGATATTAATAAGTGAATAGAGCATATGTTTTTGGATATTGCGAAAGGCAATTTTTATATAATTCTTAAGCATGATTACTCGCTTTTAAGTGACTCAATAGGGTTGGATAAGGCTGCACTGAGAGACTTATAGCCTACAGTAAATAGCGAGATTACTAGTATTCCGAGGAAACTCAGAGCAAATATTTCAATCCCGATATCTATTTTGTAAGCAAAATCTGATAACCATTTGCGCATTAAGTACCATGATATTGGTGCTGCGATAAGAAATGAGATTCCTGTTAATACTAGAAGCTCGGCCCCAAATATTCTTAGAATGTCAAAAACACTGGCACCGAGCACTTTACGTACTCCAATCTCTTTCATCCTAGTGGTTGCCATGTAAGAAACTAGGCCGAATAGCCCTAGAGAACCAATCAGTACTGCAATTATAGTGAACGAGTTCATAATCTTAGCTGTGTTTTGCTCATCTTCATACATTTCAGCAATGGTGTCATCCAAAAAAGAGTATTCGAAAATGGATTCAGGGAATGCTTGATTATATGCTTGTTCAATTTGCGCTAGAGCCTCTTGGGTTTGGGAAGTATTGATCTTAATTCCACCAATAAAGAAATTTGTACTAGTAGCTAGCACTACGGGTTCTAGGTCTACATGTAACGAAACCGTATTAAAATCTTGAACCACTCCAATTATGGGAGCTTCATTTCCCCAGAAAAATAGTCTTTGGCCAATCAAATCTTCCAGCTTGTCAGCATAGCCTACTTGTTTTGCAAAAGTCTCGTTTACTAAATAGGCGTTAACAGTGTCAGATGGGGAGAGGTTGGTTCCAGCGAGTAGTGTAAGTCCATAAGTATCCAGAAAGTTTTCATCAACAAGTTTTATCTGTCCATCATTTTCATAGCGAGTGGTATCAACTTCCATTATATAGTTTCCACCCCAAACACTATTACTTGTTGTGCCGGTATTAGAAAAAGAAACTCCTTGAATTGAAGATTGTCTTTCTAACGTGTTCTTAAAAGTGCTCAAAACCTGTTTGTCTCTATTCGGGATTGATACTTCAACCAACGCTTCTTTTGTAAATCCAAGATCTTTTTCTTGAAAAAATTGAATTTGAGTAGAAATTATGATGGTACAAATAATCAGGATTTGGGTGATGCTAAACTGCACTACAATTAAGCTTCGCCGTAATGTAATTCCTTTACCATAATTTGAGTCAATCTTATTCCGTATCGCTTCAATAGGACTAAACCCAGACAATTGTTGAGCAGGATACCACCCAGCGAGTAATGTGATACCAAAGAATAGTATAATTAAGAAAAGCTGTGCAGAAGTGTTTGTAAGAAGGTGGAGTTCTGGGGCAATACCAATAACGGGCTCTATAACTTTCAACAGGATTTCGGTTAATCCAAGGCTTATAATAATGGAAATGGCAACTATGAAAGCCGTTTCACCTAAGAAATGAAAGATGAGTTGCATTCTTGTTCCTCCGAGAGTTTTGCGGAGTCCAACTTCTTTAGAACGACTTACAGCAATGGCAGTATTTAAATTTATGAAATTGATGCAAGCTGTAATCAATAAGAATAACCCGATAATACCGAAAGCGAATAGTATTTTCTTTTCAATTATTCGACCGCTATAAGCCTCAAAACGGCTATCAAAATGCATTTCACTAAGAGGCTGAAGAAAGAAGTCCATGACTTCAGCTCGAGTTTCACTTCTGTACTTTGTGATAACATTATCGAATTGGGCATTCACTTCTTCTGGCTTTACACCTTCTTTAAGCTTCACAAATACTTGATATCCACTGGAATTACTTCCCCAATTCGGATTTTCGTTTGTTTCACCATTCCTATCCTTTGTTTTAGTTGAACCTATAAAAACAAAGGGGAAGCTGGAGTTTTTAGGCTGATCTTTAACTAAACCGGTTATTTCTATATCGGTAGCTGTACCAGCATTCATTACTACAAATTTTCCGATTACATCGGTGGAACGGAATAGTTTCTTTGCAAAACTCTCGGTTATTACTGCTGTATTAGGTCTCTGTAAAGCATCATCAGGGTTTCCAGCTATCCATTCATAAGTTAAAATGTCGAAATAATCTGGATCTGCAAAAGTCAGCTCCTCCTCTTTTATCCTATTTATAAGCTGACCATCTTCGAAATAAGAAATGATAGGATCGTTGCCAAAATTATCATTTACCAAAACGGTGTACTCAAGTCCAGAAACATCATTACGAACAGCTTCAGCCATTGGGTAGGGCCCACCTCTATTGTATTCGTTTTTTCCAAATTCAGTTTCATGTCTCACTATCCTATACACTCTATCACCGTCTTTATGAGCTTTATCAAAGCTTAAATCAAACTGTATAATTAGGAAAATGATTAAGGCACAAATAACACCTAAAGTTAAACCACCAATGTTTATTAGCGTATGGCTTTTGTTTTTGAGTAGATTTCGAAAAGCTATTTTAATATAATTTTTAAGCATATTGGTTACCTGTTAGTCGCTTTTTAAACTGTTTACGGGATTAGCATAAGCGGCTTTTATGGATTGGTAGCTTACTGTTATTAAGGCGATGAATACGGCGCTGCCTCCTGCAAAAATGAATATTCCATAACCGAGCTCAATTTTATAGGCAAAATCGGAGAGCCATTGATTCATTGCATACCATGCAATAGGGATGGCGATTATAAACCCGAAGATTACCAGCTTGATGAAGTCTTTGGAAAGTAGGGCTACAATATTGGATACAGAAGCTCCTAACACTTTTCGGATGCCGATTTCTTTGGTCCGTTGCTCTGCTGAGTAAGCTGCTAATCCAAAAAGACCTAAACAAGCAATGAATAATGCTAGAAGTGTGAAATAGGTAATAATGCTATTCAACTTTATCTCAGACTTATACTGTGCATCAAAAGCATCATCTAGGAAAGAATATGAAACTGGAAAGCCACTAAAATTTGTGAGGGTTTTGGTAGCATAATCCACTGTTTCGGATAAATTATTCCCTTTCAATTTCAGCGAAATATAATTGTATTTATTAGGGGCCAAGTATATCGTTAAAGGCTCTATTTGCATGTGAAGGGAATGCATATGGAAGTCTTTTAGAACACCAATTACGGTGCCTTTTCCTGCCCATGCAGACATAGATTTACCAACGGCCGAATCTATATCCCAGCCTAAAGCTTTTACAGCAGTTTCATTGATTAGGTACGCTCCTGATGTTGTATCTGAAGAAATATCTCTGGAGAAATTTCGTCCAGCAAGTATCTCCATGTCATAGATATCTATAAAATTGTAATCTACCCCTGTAATATAGATAGGCTGTCCCTGTTCAGAGTCTTCACTTCCTTCCCAACCTCTTATTAATGTTTGCGAATCAAGGCTATTTGGAAGTTGAAGTGATGCCGAAACCTTATCAATATCAGGATTCTTCAACAATTCTTGTTTGATGATGTCAAAGTGTTGATTTACCTGGCGATCTTGAATGTTTAGAGTAAGGATGTGTTCCCTATTGTATCCCATTTCAGTTGTTTGTACGTATCGCATTTGTTGATAGATCACGATGCTTCCAACAACAAGTATAATGGAAGTGGCAAACTGCCCTACAATCAATAAGTTTCTAAGATTAAAGTTGCGAGTTCCTTTTTTATGGAGACCTTTTAGCGCGTTATTAGGTTGTAAACGAGTAATGAAAAAAGCTGGATAGCTTCCTGAGATCAACCCAGAAATTAATGAGCTGCCCACAATTATTGCAAAGTAGGTTGGGTACTTAAGGAAGGAGAGGCTTAAAGGACGTTCAACTAGTCCTTCGAATAAAGGAAAGGCTAGGTCAGATAAAATCAGTGCAAATATTAATGCTAGCAAAGCTGAAAGCAAGGATTCACTCAAAAACTGAGTGATCAGTTGTCCTCGATTAGCTCCAATTACTTTTCGAAGACCAACTTCTTTAGCTCGTTTAATGGATTGAGCCACAGCAAGATTCATGTAGTTAGCAGCTGCAAGTAAAAGAACTATTATTGCGATTCCAGCAAAAATATAAATGTATGTGATGTTGTTGTTTGCAGAGAGTTCAAAATTGAGGTTAGATTGTAAGTGAATGTCAGTTAATGACTGTAAATAATATTGATGGTCAGTAGGAGAATACTTTGCGATAAATTCAGGAAGTTTGGCCTGTAGCTGATCAGCATCAGTGCCTTCTTTCAGTACAATATAAGTGAACCATCCGCTGTTACCCCATTCCTTCATATTTTGGGAATAATGGTCGTCAGAACTTGCAGGAGTGATAAAATCGAAAGTGAAGTGGGAATTTTCAGGTACGTTCTCAATGATGCCGGTAACGGTAAATTCCACACCGTCATTTCTGGTGATGGTTTTTCCTACAGATGGATTTTCCCCAAACATTTTATGTGCCAATGCTTTGGTGAGTACAATAGAGTTCTGAGTAGTGAGTGCCGTTTGAGGATCTCCCTCAGAAAAAGAGAACGTGAAAACATCAAAGAAAGAAGATGTGGCGATGATACCTCTTTCTTTGAAAGGGTGGCTATCAACTGTGAGATAAAGACTGCGCTTCCCAATCGTTGTGGCTGTTTCTACTTCCGGAAAATCGTTAGTAATCGCGTTTTCGAGTGGTACTGGCGTTACGGCAAAGTGATTGGTACCGAGATAAAAATTGCTCGGCTGTTGAACAGCAACTCTATATGTTCTATCCGTCTTTTCGTGAAATGTATCAAAACTGGTTTCATAGTGAATATAGGCCGTAATTATAATGAAACAGCTTAGTCCTATAGACAAACCAAGTATATTAATGAACGAATATCCAGGATTTCTTCTGAGATTTCGGAGTGCAATTTTTAAATAATTTTTAAACATGCTTGTTTGAATTAGTGATTATCTAAATGAATCGTTTGGTTACACATGAAATCCTTCCTGCATATTCTCAGTAACTACATGTCCATCAAAGAGATGAATAACTCTCATTGCATAATCTGCATCATGTGGGGAGTGAGTTACCATTACGATGGTTGTTCCTTGTTCGTTAAGCTCGGCAAGAACTTTCATCACTTCGTTACCATGATCTGAATCAAGATTACCAGTTGGCTCATCAGCTAATATCAATTTCGCGTTAGCAACCACCGCTCTGGCAATAGCAACACGTTGTTGTTGTCCACCTGATAGTTGCTGAGGAAAGTGATTACGACGATGCATCATGCTCATTCGTTCAAGAGCAGCTTCGGCTTTTTCTTTTCGTTCATCAGCGGGCATTCCTAAATAGAGCAGGGGCAACTCAACATTCTCGAAAACGGTTAGCTCGTCAATAAGGTTAAAGCTCTGAAAAATAAACCCAATGTTTCCTTTTCTGAACTGAGCACGTTCACGTTCAGACTTATTGGATACATTGTGTCCTAAAAAATGATACTCTCCCTCACTAGGGTTATCGAGTAAACCCATAATATTAAGCAAGGTAGATTTTCCACATCCTGAAGGGCCCATAATTGCAACGAACTCTCCTTCCTTAATCTCAATATTTACATTATTCAATGCGGTGGTTTCAACTTCTTCGGTTGAATAGGTCTTCTTTAAGTTTTTTGCCTGTATCATCGTTTTCTGTGTTTGTTTAAAAAAGTGTTGTAAGGAAATTATTTGAGATTGTCTTACTTGGTAAAGGAAATAGCTGTTAGCGATTTGTATTTAGCTGTCAGCTTTAACTGGAAAATTAATTTTAGTTATGAAAGATTTTAGAGATCTAAAAGTCTGGGAAAAATCACACAACGTGGCTTTAAACGTATATAGACTTACGAAACATTTTCCCAAAGAAGAGATGTATGGTTTAGTAAGCCAAATGCGACGTTCTAATTCATCAATTCCTACTAACATCGCAGAAGGTTGTGGTAGGGGTAGTGATTTACAATTTGGATACTTTTTAAATATCGCTCTAGGCTCTGCTTCTGAACTTAAATACCAAATTATTTTATCAACAGACTTGGGATATTTATCAGTAGAAAGTTCAAAGAAAATCTTGACTGATTTAATTGAAGTGAAAAAGATGCTTGCAAAACTATATAGCACAGTTGTCAGAAATTGAATGAAAAAAGCTAATAGCTGAATGCTAACAGCTGATAGCTTTTCTTGTTGAGGCTTCGATACTATTTCGAGACAATATTTTAAATCTAAAGCTCTCATTTCAACTCCAATACCTCATTATCTCCAAAATTATCATAGCTGGAAGTAATCACTTTGTCACCGGGTTTTAACCCTGAAAGTACCTCATAAAATTCAGGGTTTTGCCGTCCAATTCTTAGCTCTTGCTTCACAGCCTTGGTTCCATCCTCATTCAATTTAAAAACCCAATTACCACCCGTTGCTTGATAGAAACCACCTTTAGCTAATAGTATTGAGTCTGAGGCATCTCCAAGTTCCAAGCGTATTCTTGCAGTTTGGCCTCTTCTCAAACCAGAAGGTGCTTCATTCACGAATTCCATATCAACCTGAAATTGACCATTGTTGATGACCGGATATACTTTTGTGATAATTAAATCGTGTGTTTGTCCAGCGAAATTGAAAGATCCTTGCAACCCTGTAGATATTCTGGATAAATGAAACTCATCAATACCCACTCTGATTTTATAGTTGTCTAAGATATCAACCTGACCAATACGCTCACCTCGGTTTATAGATTGACCTTGTTGTAATTCTACTGTGGTTAATTGTCCTTCTATAGGAGCTGTTACAATTAGGTTCTCGAGAATTGCTTGAACACCATCTAGACTTCTAAACATTCTCTTTTCAGAATCATCTAATTGGCGCAATTGAGATTTTGTCTGAACCGAATCCCTTTTAAAGGATTGAGAACTAATCTCGAATCTCTTCTTCTGGTATTCGTAGTTTTCTTTAGCTTGCTGAAACTCTTGTTCAGAAGTAAGATTTTTATCATAAAGAGATTTTTGGCGTTGGTATTCAGGTCCGGCTAAATTCAATTGGTTTTCAACGCTGATTAACTGCTCTTTTAGACGAAGATTATTCTGTTCTAAATTCAACCTTGAGTTGCGAACATTATTGATTTGATCATAAAGACTAGCTTCTTGTTGCAACACACTTAACTGAAGAGAAGAATTGGTTAAAACGGCGATAGTATCACCTTTTTGAACATTAGTACCAGATTCCAAGTTAACAGACTTAATTACGCCGCCTTCTAGCGCATCAAGAAAAATAGTGCGAATGGGTTGTACAACTCCTGATACCTGTATGAATTCTTGAAATGAATCTTCAGCTACAGTCGAAATAGTTATTTTCTCACGTTCTACATTTAGTGTAGACTGGAAATCCATGAATGCAAAACTATAAATAGTGAAACCAATAAATACAAGGACGAGAATACTGATAAGTATCTTCTTTGGTGTCCATGTCTTCTTTTCTATTTTTTTATCCATTCCCATGAAATGTCTTAATCTCTTTAAAGGATGTGTGATTTTCTTTTCAATATAATACCAACTACTGTGCCAAAGCTTTTAAATCGCTTTAAATGAGAGTTATAAGCACTTTAGTAGGATTTTAATGTTCATTTTGATACACTTACTGTCCGATATCGAACACTTCTAAATATTTTATTACCCTCTTCTGTACGTTAAAAGTGGTTTTTAGAAACAAAAGAAATTCGGGTATAATATTTGATAGGATAAAATGAACTAACAAAAAGGAATGAGTTCAAAAAAAGGAAATATCTTAGTTGTTGACGACGATGCCGATGTACTACAAGCCGCACGTTTATTTCTGAAACAACACGTCAAGTCTATAGAAACAGAAAAAGATCCGAAGTCTATACCAAATTTATTAAAGAACAATCGCTATGATTTGATTCTTCTGGATATGAATTTTACAGAAGATGTGAGTAGTGGCAAAGAAGGGCTTTTCTGGCTACAAAAAATCTTAGAGATCGACCCATCGATAGCTGTTATTTTAATCACAGCTTATGGCGATATAGATAAAGCGGTAAAGGCGGTAAAAGCTGGCGCCACCGATTTTGTATTAAAACCCTGGAAAAACGAAAAGCTACTCACAACGGTTCTTTCTGCAATGCAGTTAACCGACTCTAAGCGAGAACTTGCCGATTTAAAAGAAACCCAGAAACAGATTAATAGCGATATAGACTACCATTATCGAGATATAATTGGTAGAAGTCCTGCGATGCTCAACGTTTTTAAGACCATCGAAAAGGTGGCAGCAACTGACGCAAACGTGTTGATTTTGGGCGAAAACGGAACAGGCAAAGAAATGATAGCTAGGGCATTACATCGTCGCTCGGCACGCCATGAGAATGTATTTATGAGTGTTGATATGGGAGCAATTTCCGAATCCTTATTTGAAAGCGAGCTCTTCGGATATACAAAAGGAGCGTTCACGGATGCAAAGGAAGATAAAGCTGGCCGTTTTGAACTTGCGAATAGAGGAACTCTCTTTCTTGATGAAATTGGAAATTTGCCCTTAGCACTTCAAACAAAATTACTAACAGTTTTACAGAACCGAAGAGTTACCCGAGTTGGTTCAGCTACATCAAAAGAAATAGATATAAGATTGGTTTGTGCGACCAATCAATCATTAAACGAAATGGTCGCCGATTCTACATTCAGGCAAGATCTATTGTTCAGAATTAATACCATAGAAATACATTTACCACCACTTAGAGAGCGCACCGAAGATGTAGAGGCATTAACAAATCATTTTCTAAAATTATACGCCAGTAAATACAAAAAAGAAGTTTCTGGATGTTCTAAGGAAACGATTTCAAAACTTGAAAAACATACTTGGCCAGGAAATGTTCGGGAGCTTCAGCACGCTGTTGAAAGAGCGGTGATTATGTGCGATTCGAATGTTTTGGAACCAAGCGATTTTCTTTTAACTCAAGAAACTAGCGATGCAGAACAAGTGCTTTTTGATGATTATAATCTGGAAGAAGTAGAGAAAATGGTCCTCAGGAAAGCATTAAAAAAGCATGAAGGAAATATCTCGAAAGCTGCCGAAGAACTGGGACTAACAAGAGCCTCTTTATACCGAAGAATGGATAAGTATGGACTGTAAACTAACTGCGTATGCTTAAGGATTTAAAAGTAGGGATTATAGTTCGAGTTCTATTACTATTTGTGGTAATGGGGGTATTTGTATATGTCGCTTTCAATACAAAATATTATGTAAGTCTTGCTCTCATCGGGTTTGTAATCATATTTCAAGTGGTAAACTTGATTAGATATGTAGACACAACGAATAAGAATTTGAAACGCTTTTTTGAAGCGATTAGCTATAATGACTTCTCACAATCTTTCCCCACAAAAGGATATGGGAAATCGCTTGAATCATTGAATGCCGTATTCAACGACATCATCCTAAAGTTCAATAGTGAAAGAGCTAAAAGTGAAGAGAGTCACTTATACTTACAAACGGTGGTGCAACACATTGGAATTGGACTGTTTTCTTTTAATAAAAAAGGAGAGATAGAACTTCTAAATACCGCTGCAAAAAAGATATTGGGCACTGCAGTACTCAGAAATGTAGAGCAACTTAAAAACATAAGTGAATCTTTATTCGATACAGTACAAGAACTGAAAAGTGGAGCAAGGACATTGGTCCGCTTAACCATAGATAACAGAGATTCTCAGATTGCGGTTTACGCCACAGAGTTTCGAGTAAAGGGAGATATCTATAAAATCATTTCGTTAAATAACATTTCTTCGGAATTGGAAGAAAAAGAGATGGAGGCTTGGCAAAATCTTACTCAAGTATTAGCACATGAAATTATGAACTCCATCACGCCCATTGCTTCTCTTTCGGATACAGTAAACTCCATGCTTTCCACAAGCTTGTTGACTATTGGTTCTGAGGAAGAAATATCAGAAGAAACTTTACAGGATGTTAGAGAAGCGCTTGGTACCATCAACAAAAGAAGCTTAGGTTTGATGAGATTCGTGGATTCGTATCGAAATATTACACAGATACCAAGACCTGTTTTCGAAGTGTTATACCTCAAAGAGATTGTAGAACGCGTAAAGAATTTAATGAAAGGAGAAGCTTTATCAAGAACCGTTCAGGTAGACACTCAGTTTGAATCCAATGCGATAGAAGTTTTAGCTGATGCCCAACTCGTAGAGCAGTCTTTGATTAATGTGGTAAAAAATGCGTTTAAAGTGCTGAAGGACATAGAAGATGCCAGAGTTATACTCAAATGCGGAATTGATGAAGCAGGACATGCATATATTGATGTTGAGGATAATGGACCTGGGGTGAAAAAGTCAGCAGCTGATAAGATATTCGTTCCGTTCTATACTACAAGTAAGAACTCAGGAGAAGGTGGGTCAGGTATTGGATTGAGCCTTTCGCGACAAATTATGAGGCTCCATAACGGAAGCTTGTTTTTGTTAGAATCCGAAAAGGGAAGAACCATATTCAGACTTAGATTTTGATAGCCACTTTTTAGCGAATCATTTTCCAAGAAAATAACGATGCCGAACTTATCCTCATTTACTACTGGTATTGCAAAATCATTTTCCCCATCACCATTAAAATCTGATTCAAAAAAGCTTGGGGATAGAAAATTACTATGTTGAAAATCCTGAGCAGAATTCAATTGTTCCTTAGCCCAGTTCGGTAAATCTTGGGAGAAAACCTGAACAGGGAAAACAGCAATAATGCTAAAATTGTAATTCGCATGAGTGTTGAATTAAAATTGCCCTATTACACCCCACGTTTAAGCGGTGAGCCGAGTTAAAATTAATAAAGTTCCTAACCCCAAACGGGGCCGTTTAAAACGTTTGATATATTACACATTTATTGGGTTAGCTGATTTCTATCTATAGTGTACATAAGCATTTCAAATTTATCGTTCATAGGAACATCAAAAAGACTAAATGAAAATTCACCATAAGAAGTAGTCGTTATAAACCATCCTACATCGTCAATATTTCGAGTTAGTATCACTGGTTGATATTCAGAAGGGCTATTTAGGAGTTTTACATTAAAGTTGAGATAAAATTCTGAATACTGACCAATACTTAGATCATCCCAGTTTTTGTAAAGTGTAGCATTATTGGGAAGAGTATGCTTATTTGGGTCTAAATAAACAGTTACTCTGCCGGGGATTTCTTCAAATTTTTCATCAATAGGAACATATGAAATTTTAACAGGAGAGGTTGGTTTATCGCCTATTCCGTCTATGAAAAAAAGATAGAAATTAATGATCTCATTTTGAGGTAAGTCTGTAGTTATTTTTCTTTGAACACTAATTTTAGGATTGATTTCAGATGTCTTGACAGGAAAAGAAGTTACGTCAACGGTAAAAGAGCTACTATATTTAACAGCTTGGAATATGTAAATATCTTTATCGTCGGCTTCATCGTGTATATACTGTGTTCCGTATCCCATAAGGGGTTTTTCGAATTGAACATGTTCAGCATTATTCAAATCAAGAGGGTTGCCCCAAGGGGTCTCAAAAACTGCAATTGTATCATGTTTTGAATCATCTAGATTATTAGAGCCAGTTATGGTTATCTCAACTCCCGGAATAGAATTATTATGGTCTTTACAGTTAGTAAATAAAGTTAAAAGACCAATTGCCAAAACGAATAAAAATGAATGTGTATTATTGAAAACAAACATAAGAGTGTCTCGCTTAAATTAAACTAAACGACTAATTGCTAACATAGCCGTTATGAACGCTACAAAATAAAAGCCTACAGGAGTAAATGATTCAATTTTATCTTCTAAAACAACTAGTTTTTGTACTGGCTTTAGAACTGCAATACTTAAGCAAAACAAAGAAGCAATTACACAAACTATCCCTTGTACTTTTATACTTAATGGAGAAAACATTCCTTGAATTCCACCACCGCCCAAATAAAGTGCGATTAGAAAACCGACATTCCAAAAAACTACAAATCCAATAAGAACTGATTTTTTTACACTTAAAATTGATTGTTGTAAGGATTCTTGATCTAAATTCATGCTTGATGTACTATAAAGACTCCGCGTTTATTAGGAGAGGTTTTTGGTTTTTGCGAAAGTAACAGAATTAATCAGTTACCTGAAAGCTAAATATGCGAAGCTAGTATTTGGTTTCGAAATGAAATGGTTGATGCTTTTTAAAATAGAACTTAGTCGACCTTTAGTTTTTGAATCAATTTACGAGTAGCACTTATGAAGTCATTTTCTTCAACTTTGGCGCAAAAAGCGATTACACTTTCTAAAGACTCAATTATCCACGCGTTTTCAGTGTAAGAAAGCTTTTTCTGAAATTTCTTGATTTCTGGTACACTGAAAGACTTCAAACCTTTACTTTCTAAATCTCGTTGTAATTCGGAAATCGAATCTAAGCCTAATTTTGGATAATCATTAATTGCATCATAAAGAAGTTGAAGCTCTTCAGCAACATTCTGATTGCTGTTTGAAAATTTCTCGATATCAGAAAGTGTTAGTTCCAATAAATCTTCTTTAGGGTGTAAGTTGTTGTTTAAGTAACAGAATTAATCAGTTATCTGAAAGCTAATATGCGAAGCTAGCACCTAAGTTTTATCCTGTATCCCAAACAGGCGATAAGGGAAAGAGGTTAAACTTTATGAAGTTGGAAAGATGAAAATCATCCTCACTCTGGAAACAAATCCGGTATCTTCAATTTTGGACTTTTCCCATTTTGAATAATAAATCTCTATATAAAATTCAGAATAGTCATCTTCATATAAGAAAAAAGTTGTACGCTCCGGCAAAGCAGCAACATCCGTCTCAGCTTTTTTGATAAGCCCCCACTCACGGGCCTCATTTCCTTCTGTGATAATTTTAACCAACCCATCATACCATTTTTTGGCAAGGCTAAGTTCCAGAGTATCAGAAGAACCAAACCCATAGATAGCCCTTAATTCATGCATATATTCATTATTAATAAAGCTACTTAAAGTCTGAGCTGGGAAATCGATATTGTTTTCATAGGTTGTAATCTGAGAATAAGCATCATATTCGAGCTTTTTCCCCATTATATTTTCAAAATCATATTCATATTCCATAAATACCTCTTCCAGCATATCAAGGAAATACTCCACATCGATATCAGCAACGGAACTGATAGTATCTCCATAAGGATCTACATAACCAGTGTTTTGAGCATATACTGTAGTTGTTAAAAACAAGAAAAGGAAAAGTGCTTTTTTAGCCATTGTGAGTTTAATTGATGAACTATAACAGTTCAAATAAACTTAGTACTAGCTCTATAAACAATACCCGAATTGAGTGATTCCTATCAACCTGCAATCTCTTATGGGGCGTTAGGGGAAATTGCGCTCAAACAGCGCATAAATCAACTAATTATTGACTTTCTCCGAAGGGTAAGACTTGCTAGATATTTGCTCTCTATTCTTCAAAACAAAGAGGCTCAGAGTTTTTAACTAAAACGTGCTCATTAATTATATGAAATTCTTTAGCAGGGCTTAACCCAAAACTACCTGTCAATTCCTCGATATAAATGGAGGTTTGATTAGAGATGAAGTCAATTTTCATTATCCCTTTACCCTTGTTGATATTCACAGCCACAAGAAATCTCTCAAAGGTGTGTGAATCAAAATCCGTAGAATAGAGACTTTCATACCATTCTTCGAAAAAAGTGAGCGAGGAGTCTTTAAATGAATATTGGATTTCCAAACCAGACGGAACATTTTTGAAACTGGTTTCAGACTCGGAAAAGAAATACAATTTACTATCATCAACCAAAATGGAGTCCTCAACACCGTCAGTAATACAAGCATTTAGATAATCCTCTCGGGATAATTTTTTTAACGAAGAAAGATCCTTTGGCACTTCTCCATATTTCTTTTGAAATACCATCACAGCGTCAATTAGATCATTAAACGGTATGTAGGGAAGCAACTCCTTGTCATGTAAAGGTGATGTATCAAACTCCTCTTTTGAATTGGTACAAGCAAAAGAAAATAGCATCAAAAAAAGAAGAATTAACTTGGACATATTCAAAGTACCTAACGGCACTGCGTTTAAGCTACGCAGAGTTTTTGTTTTCTTTGAAGTAACGAAATTTTGATATGGGAACAAACTTGGCGAAACCCCTTCTGCCCCCCAGCTTGAGAAGTCAACCTGTATCCCAAGCTCCTGCTCCCAATAAATTATCAATCCAAAACGGTAAGGATAGGTACTGAACTTGTCTAACTGCGAATGGCGTGAAGTACTTTCATATTTTATGAAAGCGAGTATCTATACTTTCTTATCTGCACTATTGATGATGGAATAGATTTTTTTCAGAGCCAATAATAAGTCAAGTAATTCTTGGGGCATTACTTAATCGGAGCAGGAGCTCCGTGAGGTTCTCCCAAGCATGAGCTTGGGAAAGAGGTTAGCCGAGTTAAAATTAGCAAGTTTCGAACCCTAAACGAGACCGAAAAAAAGCATAAAATCAAAAACACCTATCTATTTAACTAAAATCATCTTTTTAGTTTGAACAAACTCATTATTTACTTCCAATCTATAAAAATAAATACCGCTGGTAAACCCCGATGCATCCCAAGTATATTTATGGCTTCCTGAGTTCAAACTTTTAGAAATTAGTACCGCAACTTCTTGTCCCAGAAGATTAAGGATTTTAATGGAAACAAATCCTGATTCTGGTATTGTGATTTCTATATTTGTGCTGGGATTAAAGGGATTGGGATATGCATTAGCCAAAATATAAGTTTCTGGATTATACTCATTCAATTCAGTGCCAACTGTTTGTGGTAAAGGTTTGCCAGCATTCTCCCAGGCTGTTCTCCAGATGCTTGCGAGATCAATAATTGCTTCATGAATGGAAGTTGTTGTTAAAGGCTCAAGTTCCTGCCATAAGATGTTATAATAGGTTGAACCATGATTTGGGTCTTGAGCTGAAGCAAGGTCATCTGCAGCGTTTATACTATCTACAGATGGATATATTTCATCTATGTACAAAAACACAGAATCGATAACGTTTGGCCAATATGTGCTTGATTTGGTTGGTAGAGGTAATTCAGAAAGATGCGAATTTATCATTGAAGTTTCGTATCGCGAATGAATACCGTTATTACCTGTAAGTTGCCCATTATAGTTTAGCGTCAAATGTAATGGTTGATGTGTATCTGCTACATAATGCCCCAGTTCTGCCGCAATTTGCCAAACATCATCCCATTGGTTAGCTGCCATCAACGTGGTTAAACTGTCTGTCCACTTTTCAATAATCCATGGCGCAGTACCGTACGACTCTACAGTGTCGAAATCATAGAGTGCTATTAAGCTATCCTTGTTATGAGGAAGAGTCCCGTCAAAAAATTCAGGATAATAATCTATATCGATATAATGATAGAATCCCGGTAGTGGATCGGAATCTGGATCGGTAGCATGTTCTCGAATATAGCTACGGTTCTCTTGAAAAAATGACATCTCCGCTGGCAAATAATCAACAGCGTGTTCGTTAATATAACGATGTGTATCCCAACCCCATTTCATGTTTTGAGCAACTAATGGTGAAGAAAAGAATAAAATAATTAGAAGGGATTTCATTTAGACTACTCGAGAATTTCAAAATTTAGGGACCGCCCAAAATAGGCAAAAATTCTAAGACGCCTAAGGGCTCAGCGTGAAACGCTTGTTAGGTACACGTTTAAAGATTTATTGTATCAGCTTTGTTATCAATTCTTGTTAAGACATCTACTTCTAAGCCTTCAAATTGGATACTATTTGAAAGATCGGCCATCAAATCTTTTGCGCCAGCTATTAAAGTAAAATCTAAATCATAATCAGAACATACGCACCAGGATTTACTTTCTGGCCACCAATAAGTTGGAGTAAACCTAAAGCCATCAAGATTTTCAAAATCCATTATTTCATTTAAACTACCTTTATATAAAGTCCATTCAGGATTCTCCCAATCGTCAGTTGCAAGAAAGAAGTAGGCGAAATAGATTTCTTCGTCCTGTTTAATATGATTCATTAAAATTTTCTGAAGTGGAGTCATAATAGATGTCTCAAGGTTTCCTTCTTCTGGTCCAATAATATATCGAGGCCATAAGTTTTCACTAAAAACTGTTCTAAATGATTCAAAGCTAATTTCAGGCACAATCTTTACACCATACTCATTAGCTAATTTATTCCATGATAACCGTATAAGGTTTTTTTCTTCATAATCTTTTATAGAATCGTCCCATGTCAATTTCTTATTGATGACAGTAATATCTTCAAAAAGAGGATGTAGCAGTTTAAAATAGGACTCGAATTTATCGGGGAAGCAATGTTGGATAGTATGGCCGTTTCCCCCATCAGGTCTTTCTCCCAAATTCCATTTCTCTTTTAGAATCCACTCAAAATTTTGAAGGCTTTGTAATTTCTGCATCAAACTAGTCTTAAGTGTGCCTAACGCCCCGACATTTAAGCAACGCCAAGATTTAGTTTTCTTTGAATTAACGAAATTTTGGAGATAGAACAAACTTGGCAACACCTCATTTGCCTCCGCCTCAACCTGTATCCCAAGCTCCTGCTTGGGATAGTAACAAGGAGCTCCTGCTCCCAATAAACTACCAAACCAAAACTGTAATGTATGGCTACCAAATTTGTCTAGTTACGTGTGGGATGAAGTAATTCTAAACTTCATGAAAGCGAGTACCCGTACTTTCTAACCGGTACTGTTGTTGGTGGAGTAGACCTTTTTTTCAGGTCCAAGAATAAGCCAACTAATTCTTGGCGTATTGGTTATTCGGAGCAGGAGCTCCGTGTGGTTCTCCCAAGCAGGAGCTTGGGAAAGAGGGTAAGAATATACCAACATAATTAGCCATAGCTTATTTAATCAAAGGTGATTTATTCATTTACTTGAACGATAGGGTCACCTGTTTTAACATAACTTTGTTCCTCTTCAATATCTTCCCAAGTCTTTTCTTCTGTCTTTAGTGTTTCTACTTCTGAAACCCATTTTTGAGGCATTAAGGATTGTGAAATCGCTCCCAAATTCCCAAAATCTAATGTTCCCCCTATATTCTTTTTCTTCTCTTTAAATGTTGAGGCTACAGATAAGTTTTTTTGTACCTTAATTACTTTCACTCTCACTTTGGGTCTATTAATCGATCCTAATACTTCTTGACTATCAGGGTCGACTATATTTTCTCCTTTAGAGTCCAATATGTCGAAACACATTCCAATCTCGACTCCATTTTGGGTACCTACATTTAAGGCAACTTCATGAGAATTTAAAACCTTTGCGACTTTTCCACGAATGTTATCACTCATCTTTTTATTATTTTTTCCCGTCAATTTTAGCTTGATTATTTTCTTTTAAAAAATCTTTTTTTATTTCTTCCACATCTTCCGGGACAACATCTTCCCAATCTTTAAGGGCATCATCAGCGGTTGAAATTTGGCTTATTACGATTTCTTCAATTTTAGCTATTGTATTTTCTGTACTCGAATTATCTACTATAACAGTTGCAATTCTTGAGAGGCCTCTATACAAAGAAATTAATCTTCTGAAAGCCGAACGTGCATGTGGTTTAATGATTTCTTTCGCAGCTTTCTCTGCAGATTGTTTGCCAAATAAAAAAGAACCTATTAAGCCCGATGCAAAGATAAAGAGTTGAAAAAGTAAACCTTCCAAGCCTGTCAATACTCTTTGAGTTACTGTATTAATAAAGAGAGCACCAACAAGTACTGAAACTGTAACTAAAGAAATGGCTGCTTTATTTTTTGTAAAACTTATCAAACTAATTGTTGTCTGGTTAAGATTAAAGCCAGCTAGTGGCTCGGTGTTTTAGCTATTGAAGTCACAAACCCTATTCGAGTCCGACTTGAAACGCTTTTTAGGCTACAATTGCCATTTAGGTTTTTTGATAACTGATGTCTTTGATAAGGTTATTTAAATCTTTAGCTAGTTTATGAACTTGCGCTTCAGTGACCCCATCACGTAGATTAAAAGAAAGGATTGCATTCTCAAAGACAGAAATCTCTTTTCTCATTGGTTCAATTGTAATGAGGTTTTCTCCCCAAGGATTTTTTACGATAAACTTATAATCTTCTGTTTCCATTTTGTTATTCATTGTTCTGAATTCTTAAATGTTTGGAGACTAACATTAAATTACCCGAACATGGATTTTTATGTTTAGTCTCGACAATATCTGCAATTATTGCATGGACTTCTCCTTATCCGTTAGCTTAATATAGCCATTCAAATCTTAAAAACAAGTTGTGTCCATTTCGGTTACGTGCTTGCCTTTACTTCAATTATCCCTATAAAAAAAGCCATTCAACGTTAATGCTGAATGGCTTTCAAATTTAGAAAAGAGTTGTCTAATAATGATTAAACATCAAAAGAAATACCTTGTGCTAATGGTAGTTCTTCACTCCAGTTTATAGTATTTGTTTGGCGACGCATGTACGCTTTCCAAGCATCCGAGCCAGACTCACGTCCACCACCAGTTTCTTTCTCGCCACCAAATGCTCCACCAATTTCAGCACCACTAGTACCAATGTTGATGTTCGCAATACCACAGTCAGAACCGTGTGTACTTAGGAAGTTTTCAGCTTCGCGCATGTTCAAAGTAAACATTGAAGAACTTAAGCCTTGTCGTACACCATTGTGCATTGCAAAAGCTTCATCCAAGGTTGAGAATTTGATTAGATAAAGAATAGGAGCAAAGGTTTCATTCTGAACGATTTCATATTCGTTTTTCACTTCAGCAATTGCAGGACGAACATAATGGCCGTCGCGGTCTATTACTTCACCACCATAAATAACCTTGCCACCTTCTTTTACTACTTCCTTAAGAGCATTTTGCATGGCTTCTACCGACTGCTCGTCGATTAATGGGCCAACTAAAGTTTCAGGCTCAAGAGGATTACCAATATTGATATTCTCATAGATTGCCATCAAACGCTCTTTAACGTGATCGTAAACTGATTCGTGAATGATAAGGCGACGAGTACTAGTACAACGTTGGCCAGCAGTTCCAACCGCGCCAAATACAGTAGCTCTAAGAGCCATTTCGATATCGGCATTTTCTGAGATGATGATAGCATTGTTACCACCAAGCTCAAGAATGGTTTTACCTAAACGGCTACCAACAGTTTTAGCTACTTCTTTACCCATTGGGATTGAACCTGTAGCTGAAATCAACGGGATGCGAGAGTCTTCAGTCATCCATTCGCCAACTTCACGCGCGCCAGTTACGAGACTAAAGATACCTTCAGGTAGATTATTTTCTTTAAGAACTTTGGCTACAATCTTTTGGATAGCTACACCACAAAGAGGAGTTTTTTCTGAGCCTTTCCAAATAGTAACGTCACCACAAACAGCCGCAAGCATTGCGTTCCAGCTCCATACAGCAACAGGGAAGTTGAACGCTGAAATAACACCAACAATACCGATTGGGTGCCATTGCTCATACATTCTATGGTTTGGGCGCTCGCTATGCATGGTAAGACCGTATAACTGACGGCTTAAACCCACTGCAAAATCACAGATGTCAATCATCTCTTGTACTTCACCAAGACCTTCTTGATTGATTTTACCCATTTCGTAAGTAACTAACTTACCAAGAGGTTCTTTAAACTCACGGAGCTTTTGCCCAATCTGGCGTACGATCTCGCCACGTTGAGGAGCTGGCATTTCTCTCCAGATTAAGAATGCTTCTTCTGCTTTGGTAACAACTTGTTCGTATTGTTCACGGCTGGTTACACTTACCTGCGCAATCTTTTTGCCGTCAACAGGAGTAAAGCTGCTAATCATTTCTTTACTCTCAAAGTGCTGCTGCCCGGTGCTCGTTCCGGAGTTAACTCCTTCAATACCTAGTTTTCTTAAAAAGTCCATCGTAGTTCTAATTGTGTAATTTGTTTTGGGTAAAGATAGAAAATCATACATCAAATAAAGTAACAATGTTAAAACGTAAATTTTAAATGTTGAATTATTTGCTTAGGATTAAAGAACATAGATAATTGGTTTAACTCAACACGATTTATTTTTTGGAAAAGGCTAGTAACAATCAAATAAAACAACTTAGAAAGCTTGGGCAACGAAAAAACCGCGAAAAACAGCGGCTATTTTTTGTGGAAGGTAAGCGCGCAGTAGAACAGGTTGTGGAGAATAACTTGATTGAAGTGCTAGAAATTTTTGTAACAGAGGCTGAATCGGAGAACTTTATTGCTAGTTCGAAGAACGTTTTTGTGCTTGAATCGAGTACTTTTAATGAAGTAGCAGACACCGAGAATCCTCAAGGTGTTCTAGCTGTTTGTAAGATGCCGAACGAGGTTGATAGTTTATCACTCGTTCAAGAAAAAGGGATAATCGTAGCTTTTGATAGAATTCAAGATCCAGGAAATATGGGTACGATGATACGAACCGCTAGCTGGTTTGGAGCAAAAGCCATGATTATTGGCAAAGGCTCGGTAGACATCTACAATCCCAAAGTTGTTAGAAGTACGATGGGAGCAACGGGCGTTTTACCTTCAGCAACGGGAGAGCTTAACCCGATTTTTGAACAACTTGAGCAACAAGGTTGGAAAGTGTTATTACTTGATGGCAACCCAGGTGCAATGAAGCTTCAAGATGTTGGCACACACGAAAAAATTATCCTAGTAGTTGGTAATGAAGCCAATGGAATACACCCCGATTTGATTACCGAAAACCGAGCACGAGTGATGATTCCTTGTTTTGGAGACGGAATGGGCGTTGAAAGCCTAAATGCGGCAATGGCTCTTGGTATCGCACTTTATGGTATAAATATTCAATAGAGACAGTGGTTTTATTGGAACCAAGATTATGCTTTGGTTAACAATGAAAGAAGTTGCCAAAATCCGTTGCAAATGATTCGTGCTTTAGTTTAATTCGAGAAGCCGTTCTTTAAAATCATCTACCAAGGCTGGTTCTGGTACTACTAATAAAACTATTTGCCCATGCCACGCAAAAAAGCGAAGAAAATCTTTGTCCTCGACACTTCTGTACTATTATACGATTATGAAGCGGTCAAGAATTTTGAAAAAAACGATATAGCTATTCCAATTACAGTTCTTGAAGAACTAGATACCTTTAAAAAAGGGAATGACATTATTAACCTACACGCTCGGGAGTTCATTAGGTATTTAGATGGAATTTCGGATGCAAATCTGCTGGAGTCTTGGATCCCATTAAATGGGAGTTCGCACGGGAATTTGCGAGTGATAAGTAATGGTGGCAATCATCCCGATGCCAATAAAGTGTTCGGTTCCAAAAAGAACGATCATGATATCATAAACTCAGCTCTAAAGCTTAAAGAAGAGAATCCCAATACCAAAGTTGTGTTGGTTTCTAAGGATATCAATTTAAGGCTCAAAGCGAGAGCGCTTAGCTTGGATGCCGAAGACTACGAAACGGTTCAGGTTAAAGATATTGACCATTTGTATCGTGGAAAGACTGAGTTGGAAATTGAAGACCCTTCTATAATTAGCAAGTTTTATGAGCAGGGGGCAATTCTTCCCGAAGAGTTGATGGATGAAGTTCCACCGAACAACCATTACTACATCATGAAGAGTCATGGTTCGTCTGCATTGGGCTGGTTTAATCCCAAATCAAAATATATTGAAAAGGTAGATACGGTGAATGCGTACGGTATTCATCCCAGAAATGCAGAGCAGACTTTTGCAATGCATGCATTATTGAATCCAAATATTTTACTTACCACCATTACCGGCTCGGCGGGAACGGGAAAAACATTATTAGCTTTGGCAAGTGCGTTAGAACAAAGAAGCGAGTTTAAGCAAATCTATCTTGCTCGGCCCATTGTTCCATTAAGTAATAAAGATATTGGGTTTTTACCAGGCGATGCAGAAGCGAAAATAAATCCTTATATGCAGCCGCTTTGGGATAATTTGAGTTTCATCAAAAATCAGTTTAATGAATCTAGTAAGCAGTATAAAAAAGTAGATGAGCTAATCGAGTCCGATAAGCTACGGATTGTTCCTTTGGCCTATATTCGCGGGCGAAGTCTATCTAATGTGATTTTTATCGTTGATGAAGCTCAAAACCTAACTCCTCATGAGATAAAAACGATTATCACACGGGCAGGGGAGAACACGAAGATTATTTTCACTGGCGATATTTTCCAGATTGATACGCCTTATTTAGATTCGCAAAGTAATGGACTTTCGTACTTGGTTGATAGGATGAGCCGCACCGAACTTTATGCGCACATCAACCTTGAAAAAGGCGAACGTTCTGAGTTGGCGAATTTAGCGAGTCAGCTTTTATAAGCTCAATTATATGGCATAATTTCTAAGGCATAAAAAAAGCCGATTGGGATTTCCAATCGGCTTTTGTAGAAAATAGATTTCTTAGTTAGACCAACTTAAGTCGGCACCAATATCATTAGAGCCTTTAAATTCTGGCTTAAGATTATCGATTAAGTAATTCAATCTAAGCTTGTTGTAATGTTGACCGTGAGCGCCTCTAATTCCATGACGGTTGTTTGGGTAAAACATTACATCGAAACGTTTATCAGCTCTAACTAACGCATCAATTAGATGAATACTGTTGCCTGGATGTACGTTGTTGTCGATAGTTCCATGCACAATCAGCAATTTGCCTTTTAGATTCTCAGCGTAACTCATCGCAGAACCATTATCATAGCCAGCCTTGTTTTCTTGCGGCGTGTTCATGTAACGCTCCGTGTAAATCGTATCATAACTTCTCCAATCGGTAACAGGTGCGCCTGCAATACCTACGTGGAAAAGACCAGGGTAACGAAGCATGAGTAACGAAGTAGCATAGCCACCATAAGAATGGCCATAAACGCCAACTCTGTTCTCATCAGCATAAGGGCGTTCCGTTACTACTTGAACAGCTCTTGCGTAATCATCAATTTCTATCGAGCCTAGTTTTCCATAATGAAGCGAAGCAAATTCTTTACCTCTGTTACCTGAACCACGGTAGTTTGTTCGGATAACAATAAAACCAAGTTGAGCAAGGCGCTGATATCCATCCGCACTTTTGTATGTATTAGTTACATCTTGATATTCTGGTCCTCCATAAAGCGGTAAAACAACAGGGTATTTTTTGTTCGGATCAAAGTCTACAGGCTTGTAAATCAATGCAGGTAAATCAGAGATACCATCAACAGCTTTGAATGTGATGAATTCTGGTTTTTGGAGTTTATTGGCAGTTACATTCTCCGTATCAGTAGTCATAAGAGTGCGTACTTTTTTGCCATTTGCTTCATATAAGCTAGCAGAAGGAGCATCATCAAACGAAGAGTAATAATCGGTGTAATAAGTAGAAGCAGAGTTCATGCTGATATTGTGTGAGCCAGCTTCTTTAGAGAGTTGTTTATGGCCTTTTCCATTAAAGTTCACCACAAAAAATTGATTTTCTAAACCTAGGTTTTGGTGTGCGGTGTAATAAACCTTCTTATTTTTTTGATCTACACTAACAATGCCGCCAACTGGCTTATCGTCATTTGTTAATTGCTTGATGAGCTTGCCGTCAAAACCGTAATGATAGATTTGGTTGTAGCCACTTACTTCAGAAGTCCAGATAAACGTTTTGTTGTCGTTTAGCTGAGTGAAGTTGTCATGTAGGCTGATGTAAGCATCTTCTCGTTCTTCTAAAATAGTACGAACCGTTTTAGATTTGAGATCATAAGCCAATAGCTCCAAATGATTTTGCTGACGGTTAAGTCTTCTAAAAGTGAGTTCAGATCCATCATTTCTCCAAATTGGACGAACGATGTAAGTGTCAGGATCACTATTTGTCTTTACTTGCTCGCTTGTAGCAGTTTCAATATCAACAATGAAGAGATTTACAGTAGGATTTGTTTCTCCTGCTTTTGGATAACGCTCTAGTTCTAAACCAGCTTCAAAGTCCATATCATGAACGATAGGATATTGGTGAACATCTTTCTCGTTGTATTGCAGATAGGCAATTTTAGAGTCATCTGGAGAAAACCAATAAGCATCTCTTTCACCAAATTCTTCAGGATAAACCCAACTTGGGCGGCCGTTCATTTTCTCTTCGCTGCCTTGTGTAAGGCGCTTTTCTTCTTTTGTCTGCGTATCAACTACATAAATATCGTAGCCTTTTACGTAAGCAAATTTTGAATAATCGTTGGAATAAGTTCCGTTCCAAAGCTGGCTACGTTCCATACTTCGCATTAGCTCGTCGGTATATGGAGCGCGTTCTACAACTGGCTTATAAAGCTGGGTTAATTTTTTCTCTTTTAAATTGAAAAGGAAATCGATGTTGTTAACCGTAAAAAAGATGGCTTTGTCATCCTGAACATAATCAAAGCTATTAAATGGAAGTACAGCGCTATTTTCGTCGGTTGCCGAATTATATTGTTCGATAATTGCTTTCGTAGTGCTGTTATCAAATAAGGGGCTACGTTTTTGGTTTTTAGGATTCACTTTATAAAAAGTGATGTGTCCATCGTCGGCCTTTTCAACTTCCATATAACCAAGGTTGCCAGGAAGCCAGTTTAAACGTGGGGAGCCTTCCGTAGAAAGAAACCCTCTTTGTCCCATGTCTTTGTAAAGGTCTAATCCAGTTTTTTGGGCATTTACGCTACTTAAAAAGCAAAGCGTAAGTACGAGTGTTGATAAAAAATAGGTAGCGCGTTTCATACAGTGATTTTAATTACAAATTGAATACAAAATTTGATAAGCCTTTTAATATAGGGTTATAGACTAAAAAAGAGAAAAAAATGAGAGGAAGAGAAAACCTCAGATTTACAGTGGTACAATGTGGACATTTGAAATGGAACGACCTAAAAACCGTTCTGCAACTTCTTGAAAACGTTGAGGGCGGTCGCTTACAAAGCACTGAAAATCTCCGCCCGTTTCATTCAGAAGTTCAAGCTCGATCAATGTTTCTTTAGCCATTTGAGCAATAGAGTCTGCGGAATCAATAATGTGGATATTCTGAGAATTCAAAACCTTCGGAATTTGATTCTTGAACAAAGGATAATGCGTACAACCAAGAATAAGTGAGTCGATGGAAGTAGATACAAAAGTATCCAAGTAAATTTTAAGGGTCTGAAGTGCTACGTCGTTATCAATCCAACCTTCTTCAGCTAAAGGAACTAACAGCGGACAAGCCTGCTGGGTTACTTTTACAGTTTCATCTTTTTGATGAATCGCCTTTACATACGCTTCTGAATTAATGGTAGCCAAGGTTCCAATCACGCCCACATGGTTGTGGTTAGGATGGTCAAAAGCAGCTTGGGTTCCAGCGCTAATTACATCAAGCACGGGGATATTTCCTGCCTTAGTCATAATCTCTTCTTTTGCAGAAGCCGAAACGGTATTACAGGCAATTAAAATCATTTTCACACCTTTGGAGAGAAGGAAATCGGTAATCTCAAGCGCATATTCCCGAACGGTTTCCTTAGATTTTCCGCCATAAGGCACACGTGCGGTATCCCCGAAATAAATGATATCTTCGTTAGGTAAAGCCTCAATAACGGCTTTTGTTACGGTTAATCCTCCAATTCCAGAGTCAAAAACTCCGATGGCAGCCTGCTTTGTGCTATTCAATGTGGTTGGTTAAAGTGAAAAATAATTACAACGGAATGTATTCAATTCTTAAATCTTAATTCAAGGCTTCGTAGTTTGTTCCTATGTATAAACTGATAATTGTTTTTTTAGTAGGATTAATTCCTCAATTAGGCTGGGCTTTTCAGCAAAATGACAGCTTAAAACTAGAGCTTGACGAAGTTGTGGTAGTGGGGTATGAAGGCAACCGAAGTATCATGGAAACTCCGGCTTCAATTTCTTCCATCAAAACCGACCAACTGTTTCTATTTGATACCCATACTTTTTTAGCGGGAATGAACTCGTTGCCGGGAATTAGAATGGAAGAACGAGCGCCAGGAAGTTATCGTGTTTCGATTAGAGGAAGTTCACTTCGGTCTCCTTTCGGTGTACGAAATGTGAAGGTTTATTGGAATGGATTGCCTTTCACAGAACCTACGGGAAGTACAGCGCTCAACTTACTGGGAACCGAGAATATCAGTTCTGCAGAAATTATAAAAGGTCCAGCTGGTAGTGTGTACGGCGCCGGAAATGGAGGTGTTTTACTGCTTAATAATATCCCAACAACAAACGACACCCAAGTTGAAACGTCAGGTTCGGTTGGGAGTTTTGGAGCCATGCGGTACGACGCAAAATACATCAAGAAAATGGATGGCGGAATTTTGCAGTATAGTTATGCCAAACAAAAATCGGATGGCTATAGAGCACAGTCCTTTTTTGATAGAGAAACTATTGCAGCCAACGGTAGGTTCACACTTTCGCCACGCTCCTTAGTGCAAATAACCATGCTGTATTCTGATTTGAAATATGGAATTCCTGGTGGACTTAACGAGCTACAATTTGAAGACAATCCTAAGCAGGCTCGTTCTGGAAGTGTGGAAAAGAACTCAGGTATAAATCACGAATCGGTGAACTTGGGAGCTACTTTGAGTTATCAAATCTTGCCCAAAGTGGATGTTATTAGTTCTGTATTTACCAGTTTGAGTACTTTTGATAATCCATTTTTATTCGATTACAAAAGAGAAAGCCGGAAGAGCGGTGGATTGAGATCGAGAATTTATTATTCAACTTCGGTTGCAGGTGTGAGTACTAAAATCACGGCAGGCTCGGAATTTCAAATAGGGGAAACAGCGGCCCAAAATTATGGCAATGATGCTGGCAAGATTTCTAGTTTGAACTTTGATGACGATATCAGAATTAAAAGCGCCTTGTATTTTGCTTCCGTAGAATTGGATTTGAAGCACGATTTTTATCTGACTCTTGGCGCGAGTTATAATAATCTCCGCTACGATATTGAACGATTGGTTACCAATGTTACGGACGACACTACTGGGTTTTATAGAACTGATTTTTCTCCACAAATTGTACCGAGAATTGGCTTGGTTAAGAAATTCAATCCAGATTTATCAATTCACGCTAGTGTGAGTTTTGGATTTTCGCCGCCCACAGTTGAAGAAGTTAGAACCAACGAGGGAAGTATAAATCTTGCCCTTGCTCCCGAAAAAGGAACCAATTTTGAAGTTGGTGTAAGAGGTGATTTTTGGGAAAATCGATTTGTCTACGACGCGGTGTTTTTCTATTTCAAACTGAATGAAGCTATTGTTCAGCAGGAAACGCCTAGAGGAACGGATATTTTCCGGAATGCAGGTAGTACCAATCAAACAGGATTTGAACTTTCAACAGCGGCTATTTTAATGCGAAATCCAGAATGGGTAATAACTCAGATTGAACTGAAGAACGCATTAACGCTCAACCAGTTTTATTTCAACAATTACACTACCAGCGGCGGCGATTTTTCGGGGAATGAATTGACAGGCGTAGCCCCAGCTACAAGCAATACCACGCTTACTTTAGAAACTCGACTCGGTGTATTTTTGAATGTTGGGCATTATTACACAGGTAAAATTCCACTTAACGATGCCAATAGTGTGTATGCTAGCCCAACCCATTTAGTGAAATTGAACTCGGGGTTTAACATTCAATTGATGGAAGCGCTGCAAGCGAAAATATCCGTTTCACTAGATAACCTACTCGACGAGAAATACAGCTTGGGCTACGATATTAATGCTTTCGGTGGAAGATATTACCAACCGGCGCCCTCAAGAAATTGGCTAGCTGGTTTGCAACTGCGGTATGTTTTTTAGGGGGGGGGATGAATTCCTAATCGGAATTAAAAACTTACTTAACATGGTTTTTTTTAACTTCAAAATAATCTTCAACAATTTGTTTGTCTAAATGAGTGAACCAGAGTCCAGCTTGTTTCGCTACCCGTTTTGCTTTCTCTGGATTTTGACTTAGTTCTCCATAAAAACTGTCTAGACCTAATCCGAAAGCACGTTTTAATTCATCAATATGTACTACTACTGTATCATGGTTTCCTAAATCATTTTTTATAAAATCTACTTTTTTGGGATCAGCATTACCCCAGGAGTAGATTATCTTTCTAGCTTTATTTTTATCTGAAAGACCAGAGTAAGCAGTGAAAGTATGAATAATTCCGCATCTTGCTGCATAGATTTCAAGAGGAGTACAATCGAATTCCCCACTTTTTAACAAATAATTTTCTGTCCAATAAAGAAAAGCTTCTTTTGAATTTCTTCCATTACGATCTAAAGACGAAACAATATCAATTCCACTATAAATCAGACTCAAACATGGGGCGAAGTAACGTTTTGAAAATGTTATTTCAATGGAGTCTACAAGTTGAAATAAATTCGTCATATACATTTTAGGATACCCTTTTTTTCCCTTCATTTTAAGTGTGCAAATATAGTTTGTATTCAATTAACGGAATTTAGAACCCAGAACAAACATGCTAAACGATTCTTAATCAAACAGTTAATTGTATTTGAGGAAGGAAGCATTTCTAAGGCTAAAAACGAAATGATTTATGAAAAACAATTCTTAATCATTAATTCTACATTCTTAATTCTCTTCGCCAAACCCAGAGCAAGCGTCACGCTTGTGCGTTTGGCGGTACAAATCTCGAGTATAACGTTGTTTCAAACTTTTTCAGAGTTATATGAAGTGCGATAAATCTAAGAAGCTACCTGTGTTATGCTTTGAAGCACCTACTCTCAATTTCAATAGAAAACGCCCTAATTAGCTATTTTAAGCAAGAAGTGGTTTTATATAAAAAAGACCTCTAACTGGTGCTGTTATCTCAAGCCCAAAGCTGCAGCTGATAGAACCGCATCCTGGGGCGGAATTGACGGAACAATTATCACTATCCATTCGAAGGAATACACCTGGAAAGGAAACAGATTCGATGGAATAGCCATATAGGTGTATAGTAATCTTGAATTTCTCCCAAGGCCCGGCGCCAAGTTGGCAGTTAACTACACCGCCAATTGGGTTAGATTCATTTACACCTCTTCCATCCATGCGAAGGTAAACTCCAGGGAAAGCAATGGACTCAATAGTATAAATATTATCAGTTTGTTTCTGGATGTTAAATTTTTCCCAAGGTCCAGCTTCGACCTGACAATTTACACTTCCACCACCATACGGCATGAACTCTTTTACTTCTGAACCATCCATGCGGAGGAAAATGTTGTCTGCTGTATAATCGCCAATGGTATGTCCATTATTTTCTGAAGATTTCATTATTAACTCCTCTTTAGGTTCGTTTGAATTTAACTTGATATTAGCTCGTCAATCGGCAAGATTTATTAACTAGTGTTTACTTATTTAAAGAATCGCATAGCGACTAAACTATGCGACACAAACGTCATGTGTATATTTAAAGGAACCGTGTGGTCTCTACCCCACACGGCCCAGAATGATAATGAAGGAGGTCAACTTCCTTCATCTCTCTTTTCGCTTTTACTGTACCCCGAAATCAATCATGTGCTCTATGTTAAAGTGCTTACCCATTTGTTATTTGAACACCAAGTTCGTTTTAACTCTATCTGTCATATAGTGCTCAATTGAACTCCTAATGAAGATGAGGGAATGGGTTTTTAATAACATCACTCAAAAGGTTATTAAGTAGTACCACTTTCTAGGGATAGTCTGAAGAACAAAAAAAGAGCCGTGCGGCTACTAATCCACACGGCTCGGAAGGATGATGAGGGAGGTCAACTTCCCTCATCTTTTTCGCTTTTACAATACCCCTAGGCAAACTCTACTCTATATTAGAGTGTTATCTCGATCCACTATTTCAAAAACTCTAGTTTCAGATTTATATCTGATAGTTCTTTACACTTGAACTTTTAACAAGATGAGGGAATGGGTTTTCAATAACATCACTCAAAAGGCTATGGAGTAGTACCACTTTTTAGGGATAGTTTGAATAATTTGGAGGACTGACTAAAGTATCTAGAGAAGTGAAATTCTAAGACTATTAATAGTGGATAATTTGGTGGTATTTAATGCTCGAATTAGGAGGAAAATTCTAACAAATAAAAATGAATTTTAGCGAATAGTAGCTTGTATTCATGCACTATTGATAGTATGTTGCTATGAAAGGACATATTTAATAGGTAAGTGCATCTCTCAAAATAGATTACTATAAAGTACATTTAGCAACACCATTTCTGTGGGTTTTAGTGTTTTAATTTTCTAGTGAATGCTTTTTATTAAATAGTTTAAATCAAACTCTTAAATCTATAATAGCTATGAGCGAAAAGAATACTCTCGATTTAACAGAAGGTGGTGCTACCGATCTTAAAATAGTGCCATACTTGAGATTAACGGTTACTGAAAATACATATAGCTTGGGTTCCTTAGTAACTGTTCCCGCTAATTATGCCGTAGGCGAATGTGCTGTAACCTCGTCAGGGGCAACAGTAACGGTTAATATACCTGTAACAAGCTCTGGTACTTCAGAGCATTGGAAAGCAGTTCTTAGAACATGCACATTACCAGATATTGGAGGCGGGATAACTACCAACTCTACAATAGTCGTAAATGTAAATGATGTTACTTCGGTAACAGGTGATGCTGGCGGCGGAGATCCTCCTGGATCACAGGGAAGCTCTCAAGTTACTTATGAAGATGCTGAAGACGAATAATAATAGGTTTGACCCCCAATTTATTTATGTTTTGGGGGTAAATAAAAGCATATTTTTTGTTTTACTAGGGCTCTTTTTTGCAGGAGCCTTTGTAAAACCTGTGTATGCAACTGAGAATCAGGACAAAATTGAGCACCTGGCTACCAAAGCGGAAGATTTCTATCCCGCAACCATGGATTCCAGTATTTACTATGCGGATTATCTAATTAAACTTATCAAATCTGAAGGTCTAAACTCTCCATTTGAAGAGCAAATGTTAGATTTACAGGGCAGGATTTATAGAAGATTGGGCGACCCTGTAAAATCGGAAAATTTCTTTGAACAAAGCATTGCCTTAAGCTCTCGAAGAAATAATAAAAAGCAACTAGGAGATTCTTACAACCGGATTGGGTTGTTATATCGTGGAACAGGTAGATATGAGGAAGCGTTAGAGAGTTACCAAAAAAGTATTGTTTTTAAAGAGGAAGTGGGAAATGTTCTAGGCGCTGCTGGAACTTTAAATAATTTGGGAAGCTTGTACCGCATAATGGGCGAAAAGAAGAAAGCCTATGAAAGCTATTTAAAAAGTATTGAGATAAAAGAAAAGCTAGGGGATGATCGTAGTGTTTCTAGTGCGTATTTAAATTTTGGCAACTGGATGTCAGAAGAGGCAGAGTATGAAAATGCAATGTTCTACTATAACAAGAATCGTAAAATTCAAGAATCGCTAAGGGATACTGCAGGCCTATCTTTGGTGATTTTAAATATCGGCAATGTGTTTTATAGCCAAGGAGCCTACGAAGAAGCCCTTGCAAACTATTTGGAAAGCCTATTTTTACTGAATAAGGCGGGGATAAACGAAGACAAACTAATAGCTTCAAGACTAGAAAAAGTAGGGCTTGTGTATGAAAAACAGGGTTATTCTGATCAGGCAATCGAGTATTACGCTAAAGCGCTAAGCATTTACAAAAAATATAAGGATCCACAAAGGATTGGTAGTGTGCTTCAGAATATTGGGATAATTTTTGAGAGGATAAACTTCCCTGACTCTTCTCTTTATTATTATGACCTTGCTGTTTCTGAATATGAAGCACTGGGCGACAATGAATCAGTGGCCCTTGTATATAATAATATTGGAGCAATATATAATGAGAAGAATGAGTTTGATACAGCTCTTAAGTATCTCCAAAATTCATTGGATGTGTATGAGAACTCAGGCAATGAAAGGATGCTAGCCGAACTATATTTTAATATTGGCTGGAATTATTACTATCGATTAGAATATGATCGATCTCTTTCTTTCTTCCAAAAAAGTCTAGAAAATGCACTTAATTCAGATTATCTGAATTATGAAACCAGAGCATTGTCTGCTATCGCAGATATCTATGAGATAAAAAAAGACTTTCCGAAAGCATACGAGTACTTACTCAGATACAACACAATGAAGGATAGCTTGTTGAATTCTGAGAAAACAAAAGTAATTGAAGAACTCATTACTAAGTACGAGACAGAAAAGAAGGATACTGAGATTAAAGTCTTAACCGCTGAACAATCTGAAAATGAAGCGCTCATTCAAAAAAGGAATGCTGAAAAAAAGCTGTTGATTATTGGGCTATTATCTCTTTTCGGTGCTATTATTGGTATTACTTTCTGGTTCGTGAATAGTGCGAGAAAGAAAAGAGTTATTGCTTCACAAAAGGAAAAAATCTATCAAAAAGAAATTGATTCCTTACTTGATAACCAACAATTGAAAACTATTGGAGCAATGCTTGAAGGCCAAGACAAAGAACGAAAGCGATTAGCGGCAGAGCTCCATGATCGTTTAGGTAGTATTCTTTCTTTGGTTAAATTGTACTTCAGCTCCTTAAATGAAGACATCAAAGAAAAACAACCAGAGCTATATAATCACTTTGAAGAAGGGAATAGGTTTTTGGATGATGCTTTTTTGGAAGTTCGTGCCATCATCAAAGAAATGCAAGAAGGAAAAATTTCTGGAGATGGCTTAAAAAATGATGTAAGTGAATTACTGATCAAAATTGGTAAAATTGGTGTAGAAGTTCAAAGCAATATCAATTTAAGCGAAAACCTTGATACCCATATAGAAATTAATGTATTTAGGATTATTCAGGAAGCATTAAGTAATGCACTTAAGTATTCGAAAGCAGATGTGATAGAGTTATTATTAACAGATGGGAAGTATTTAACGTTAAAAATAAAGGATAATGGAATTGGGTTTGATCCTTCCGAAAATAATACACCAAAAAGTGAGCGGGAAAGTTATGGAGTTGGTAATATGGAAAACCGAGTGAAATTACTTGGTGGAGAGTTCCAGTTGCAAACTGCAAAAGGGAAGGGAGTGGATATCAATATTCAAATTCCACTAAACAAGGAAGGATGGAGTTCCGAAGCGCTAAACTAATATGATAAAAATTATACTCGTTGACGATCATCAGGTATTTGTACAAGGCGTGGAAGCATTACTTTCACGTTCAGACGATTTTGAAGTAATGAAGACCTTCAATAACGGATTGGATTTGATGCGCTATCTAGCAGAAGGTGGTTTGCCGGATGTTTTGTTTTTGGATATTGAAATGGGAAGCACCAATGGTGTTGATGTTGCTGAAAATGTGCTTCATCAATATCCTTCGATTAAAGTTATTATGCTCAGTACCTACTTTAGCGAAGACTTTGTAAGCCGATTAATGGAAAGCGGAATTTCTGGATACCTTTTAAAAAGCACAGGTTTTCCGGAGCTGAAAGACTCCATTAGAAAAGTGGCAGAAGGGAGTTTTGCCTTTAGCCCAGAAATAATGGAAGTAATTGTGGGTGGCTATAAAATTTCCTCAGAGTCTCAAGGTTCTCATAAACGAGATTCAGTGTCAAGCCAACTTACTGATAGAGAAATTGAATTGATTAAGCTAATCGGTGAGGAACTAACCATGAAAGAAATTGCCGATAAAATTTTCCTAAGCGAGCATACCGTCAAGACCCATCGCAAGAACATTATGGCGAAACTAGATGTGAAGAACACTGCCGGGATGATAAAAAAAGCTTTTATTCTTGGCCTGATAGAATAGATAGAATCTCAACAACTCTAGCGGTAACATTTATCAGTAAAAAACTGCTCCCGGTGGAAAGCAATGCTGGACACGTATGAGTTTAAGTACATGCCTCACACCGGAAACAGGAAACCAATTTCTTAGCCATTACTTTCTATGTATAAATAGAAATTTGAAGCTCCATTACTGTTTGTGTATAAATCAGTATACTTTGTTTCTATTGTTACACTTTGTCCTTCATAATTATGAAATGAGAATATCAGACTTTGAGGTGCAAGAGGTGTGATATGTCCTTGGTTACGGTGGGTGTAATCATGTTTATAAATCAGGGTACCATTTACTGAGATGCTTATTTGATCATTCACAAACGTGTCACCTGTTCCATCAGGATTACTGCAGAGTATCACTTTGGTTAGATTTTTTGGTACTGGGAAATTATAATCTGTAGAACTATAAAAGACATCGTTGGGGCCGGATTTTCCAGAGGCTTTTGCTTCCCTGCTGGTTGCTAATTGCACTGACTTAATTATGTTGCTCATCTATCCTCTCCATTTATTGCGTAATAAAAATATTCTCATATCGGATGAATATTCACTGGCTACAATGGTTAACTAATGCCTTTTTCTATTGTAATGCATCACACAAAAGTGTATAAAAACATCTCCCAAAAGAGATTTTTAATACCTATAAAGTGGTAGTGTACACAGTAATTGTTTTGGGGAAATGAGCTAAAACCTGCTAATAATCCCAACCAAACAAGAAGTGAGGAGTATTCCAATTTGTTGCTAGCTAAAGAAATAATCAATAAATATGTAGCTGAAATAACTAGAAGCTAGAAAATGACATGTGAACTCGATGTAATGCCAATTGCTCCAATAAGCATTCTTACGAGTTACTGCCAATCTAAATGGTTTAACGAATAAAATACAAAAGTGGAATGCGGCATACGTAAGAGTAAAGAATAACAAGAATGAATGCGCAATAAATTGATTGTCTTTAAGATCAAATATATTTCCAATAACTAGTACGGAGCACCAAATAGCATATAACTGCCACCAAAAAGGCGTTTTTACTATATGATAAAATGATGGATTAATAATCAATGTCTAGCTTTCTGGCTAACAATCCCACATTAAAGTAGCGAGGGTTTCGGTTCAGTTTGAATTAACGAAATTTTAGATTTAGAACAAACCAAGTGAATTACTGCAAATGGTGTTGCTGAGCCAAAGATTAGCTTGACTAATCCCGTGGATAGGCTTTTCCCAAACTTTCCATAATTAAATTGCGAATAAATTCTGTTTTGAGATGTAATAACTCTGGAGGAGTTAAATCAGAACTTTAATTGAGGTGCTCTAAACTTTAGTGTAAGCCAAGAGGGGTATACACCAGCAACAACTAAGCTGGTTTTACTTTTATGGAATGATTAACAACTTTTTTGCCATGCAATTCTTTGATAGCTGCATTGGCTTCATCTTCGACAGGCATTTCCACAAAGGCAAAACCTTTGGACTTACGTGTGCTTTTATCTAAAACCAAATCACAGCTTTCCACCGTGCCATATTTCTCAAAGAGAGCTTTGATCTCATTTTCTTTAATGCTTCGGGTAAGATTTAGTACTAGTAGTTTCATAAAAATAATGGTGGTTGAATTCTTATCACTTCAAACGCCCTATTTTTAGATGGCATTAAAGAAACAAGCAATAAGTAAAGGTCTCGCTTCTTGCCGAAATTCCCTAATAGAAGTTGATAAAGAATTTGGTAGTAAAAAACGATTGTACATATTTGGCAATTGCTAGTTTGCTAATTGTTGGACTTAACCAAATCTCTTAAATATAGAATGAGAAAAGTATAAACTTCTACAAACTGTAATCAAGCTCATAAGAATGAGAGCTATTTTCTTGTTCTATAGATATAGATCCAGAAATACCCTCAAATTCACTTGTCCCAGATCCAGCTACAATCGTAATCTCAAGTGATTGATGCGAACTAGACATTTCCCCAATATGCAAAAAAGTGAAGCTCCCTTTTTTGCCGTTGACAGTTCCTTCAAATTCTTCTATCGCCGAATAGACAGCAGTACCAGAAGCTGTTCTTTTACTAATCATTTGACCAGAACCAGTTCCGACCATATCACCCGAATATTCTTTAGAAATAATCATTCTTCCAACTGGAGGAACATCGTCTGGTATCGGATTTAATTTAATATCGAAAGTTCCTTTTGCTAACATACTGAGCGTCTGATTTTATTTGAAGTAACGAGATTTTGGAATTAAGCTAAACATGGTGGCGTAGGTAATCCTTGGATGATATCCGGAAATGTATCTTAACCTAACCCTAAAAACTAGTGCAAGTGTTTCGCTTTTGCGTTAGGCAAGACAGACGAGCTAGGATGGTATGAGTCATTATCAAATTCTTCTAGAGTTGGTACCGAACAAATTTATACTATTGAAAAATGACCACTCTGAAAGAGTTAAGCTAGGTTATTAAAAATATGGACAAAAAAAGCTGCGGGATTTGCCACAGCTTTTAAAATTTCTACTTAAGCAATTTTTTGTATTTAATACCTGCTTTATGAACGCGATTTAACCCGTTAAAAGCTGCAATTCGATAAGCCTCGCTATAGGTTGGATAATTCAATATATGATTAACGAAATATCGAATATCTCCACCAAGGGTCATTACTGCTTGTCCCAAATGGATGAGGTCGCTAGCTCGTTCTCCAATAATATGGATTCCTATTAGCTGTAAAGAATCGGTATCAAAAACGATTTTGAGCAACCCAGTTTGTTGGTTGCTTATATCACCTTGCGTAATGTTCTTGTAGTAAGCACGACCAACGGTAACATTAAGTCCTTGTGCAATAGCTTCATTTTCTGTTAGCCCAACATTAGCAATTTCTGGGATGGAATAGATGCCATAAGGGATAACTTCAGGTACATCTTGAGCTTTAATACCAAACATTCGGCAAGCAGCAATTCTACCTTGCGAAAATGATGCTGAGGCTAAACGAGGAAAACCGATAATATCGCCTGCTGCGTAAATATTAGAGGTAGAGGTTTGCATGTCCTTATTTACGGGTACAAACGCTTCCTCATCAACATCAATAGCGACATTTTTTAAACCAAGCTTGTGTGTATTGGGTAATTTTTTACCAAGATATAAGGCGTGTTCTGTTTCTAAAACGTATTGGCGACCTTTCTCAGCATCATCCTTAAAAGAGTACTTAACTTCTGTGGTGTTTCTAAGATCGTTCTCTAGAATAGTGATGTTTTCTACAAGTTTGAGGACTTCAATCTTGTTGTCGCTCAATACTTGGTTAAGCTGTTCAGTAATCTCATGGTCAAGCCAAGGTAAAAAAGTCTCATTTTCATTTAGGATAGTAACACGAGTTCCCAAACTGGAAAATGTAGTTGCATATTCTAAAGCGTTCACACCGCTTCCAATAATTACAAGTCTACGCGGAATATGAGTTAAAGAAAGAATCGAAGAATAGTCTAGAACTTTGTTGTGGTCTACATCAAAGCCAACAGGAGGTTGTGCGTGGCTACCAGTTGAAAGTAGAATAAATTCAGCCGTAAACTTTTTCTTTTTACCATCTTTGGTTGCAACTTCAACTGTGTTATTATCTAAAAGTGTACCAAAACCATGAAAGGTATCGATCTCATTCTTTTTAAGATCTTGAGCTAGTTTTTTGTTCTTTTCAATGAGAATATTATTCTTATAAGAAAGAAGGTCATCCATTTCATAATTAACATAAGGCTTTACTTTTGCCTCGTTAGGAAATTGATTCTGATAACGCTGAATGATGCGTGCTGTCTCGCGTAGCGCCTTGCTAGGAACAGTTCCTGAGTTAATCCAAGATCCCCCTAGATATTCTTCGTTCGCTTCAATAATAAGTGCTTTTTTGTCAAACTTCGAAGCTTGCATTGCGCAAGAAAAACCAGCAGGACCGCTGCCTAAAATAATAACGTCGTAATCGTACTTCATAAATCGGGATTGTGAGTGAGTAAGCTATGAAGATACTTCATTTTTTATCCTAATACAGACTTCTATTCTGTCATAGTGTTAACAAATATCAAAGATAGATTCTTTAGATAGGTATATGAACGATTTTAATGCGAGCAATGCTTAAATTAGAAGAGAATTAAGAATGGCATCATTTTTGTTGATGTCTAGATAAAGCAAATAATAAATTAAAAGAGGAAAAACATGGCTTATTCATTACCAGAACTTCCATATGCTTACGACGCGTTAGAACCAAATTTTGATGCCCGTACGATGGAAATTCACCATACAAAGCACCACCAAGGTTATACAAATAATGTTAATGCAGCACTCGAAGGTCACACTTTTGCAGACCTAGAAATTGAAGAAGTACTTGGGCGTATTAATGAAGTGCCAGAAGAAAAAAAACAAGCTGTTATTAATAACGGTGGTGGCTATGCTAACCATAAATTGTTTTGGACTATTCTTTCTCCAAATGGTGGCGGACAGCCTTCTGGCGAGCTAGCAGAAGCAATTTCAGCTACATTTGGAAGTTTTGATGCTTTTAAAGAAGCTTTTGCAAAAGCTGCAGCAACACGTTTTGGTTCAGGTTGGGCATGGCTTTCTGTAGATGGCGGTGGAAACCTTAAAGTTCATTCTACACCAAACCAAGACAGTCCATTAATGGATGGCTTAACACCTGTTCTTGGCCTAGATGTTTGGGAACATGCGTATTACTTGAATTACCAAAATCGCCGTCCTGACTATATTACTGCATTTTGGAATGTTGTAAATTGGGATCAAGCAAGCGAGTATTACAAAGCAGCTAAGTAAACAATAAAATTTGGCAACGTTTGTGGCAAGCTTTGACGACCAAAATGTCAGAGTTTGTCATTTGTTGTTAGCCACAGAATTTTTGAACAGAATAGTTTTTAAATTTAGAGAAATTAAAAAAAGGAGAACGCCATGCAGTTTGGTTTTGGAGTAGGCCCGGACACTAGTTGGATGCGAGAAGAACTCACCCAATTTGGTGTAGAGGAATTAAAAACAACAGAAGATGTTGATCGCGCAATGAAAGAGTACAAAGGCACGATGCTTTTGGCAATCAATTCAGTGTGTGGATGTGCCGCTGGTAATGCGCGCCCTGGTTTAGGAATTGCTCTTGAAGAATCCGAAGCAAAACCAGACCATATGGTAACGGTATTTGCTGGGCAAGATAAAGACGCTACGGCACATGCTAGAGCTTACTTTAGTGAGTATCCACCATCTTCACCAGCATTTGCATATTTTGTTGATGGAGAGATTAAAGCACTTATTCCACGCCATCGCATTGAAGGACGATCTAGCCAAGATGTAGCTAACGATTTAAAAATGGTTTTTGACGCTTTTGCTAAAAAGGAAGAAGAGAAATAAATTCTTCTTTTATAAAATTTAAACCCTGTATTTAAACAAGTACAGGGTTTTTTTAGATCAAAAAATTAAGCTTTAGTAAAGGATTGATTACATATATATAATGTTGAAATCATGATGAGAAATCTTTCTCTGTACATCAAAAACGGTACCTATTATTGTCCTATCGTTTATCGATAACAAAACATTGGTGCTGTTATTTTTATATGAACTCAGCGCTGTTTCTAAATCCTCTATATGTATTTTATGGCCATTGAATAATATCGAATTATCTACAAGTAAATCGATATAAGAATGAGAACTAAAATGGTCGCTCATTTCCTTAGTCGAAAATATTTTTGTAGTAATTTTACTGGCGTCCTTTTTATTAAAAAAGCTCTGAATGTCCTTCAAAAGGTAGAAAGAAGCATTTTCATTGAAAAAGATTCGGATGTTAGTTTTTTCATCACTATCAATACTTTCTAGTGTATTAGACAGTATATAAAAAGAACTTCCCTCTCCATTAATCACAAGCTTATCGTTCGAATAAACTCTTATATCAATAATCTCTGCTACTTTGTTTGAATCTATGTTCGCAGTATTGGTGCAAGAAAATAAACAAATCGATAATAAGACTAGCTTAGCTGAAGTACTCATTCTTACAAAATTAGAAATTATTCTGAACTCCCAAAATTTACTTCTTTGCCATCCTTGTAAATCTTAAGTCCCTCGGGTTTTCCTTTTGATCCATTTGGGCCAAATTCGAATACGCCAGTAGCAAGTTCTTCTTCTGTACGTTCTTCACCCACCTTGCGAGGTTCTTGTTGGAAGTGAGAATCAACATGAAGTGTCTGAGTTGGAAACGCAAACTCAACGCCCACTTCTTTTGCAAGTCTAAGTACTTCTAATAGGAAGTTATGGCGTTGCTGAAGCTCGGTGCTCCAATCTGGGACCTTGAAAAATACATACACTAACACATCTAGAGAGTGTGCACCAAAAGAGTTGAAGTGTACTTCGTAAAAGTCTTGTCGAAAGTGATTATTTGACTTAACAATTGCTTTTATCCCCTCAACAAAAGCTTCTAGCTGTTCAGGAGATGTTGAGTACGTGAGGTTAAGTACTGTTTTTAACCTTCTGTATTCGCGGAGTCCTAAATTATCAATATCAGTATTTGCCACGTTCGAGTTTGGCACACTCACCAGAGAGTTATAAAAGGTTCGAACTCTGGTTGAACGAAAACCAACTTCCTCAACAGTTCCTTCTACGTCGCCAACTTTAATCCAATCTCCAATTCTGAAAGGTTTATCTACAAAAATGGTTACTGAGCCAAAGAAATTAGCTAATGTATCACGGGCTGCTAACGCAACGGCAAGCCCACCAATTCCTAAACCTGCAATTAGTGAAGCTACGTTGTAACCATTATTTTGCAAGATGATAATGATGCCCATAAAAATCACAAAAAAGCGAAGAGTTTTTCGGATTAGAGGGACGAGTTGATCGTCTAATTTGGTATCTGTTTTAGCGGTTAATACAGCCAGATACTTCGTGAATACATCTGATAGATTATAGAATAACCAAATGAATCCTACGGAAGTCGCAATCTCAAGAATAGTAGATAGGTAATAGTTTAAAGTAGCTGTGAGTTGTAAATTAGTATAGCTAGCCATATAAAATACCATCAAGAAAATAAAGCCAATAGGTCGCTCTAATCCATCTAGTAAATCATCATCCCAACTGAAATTTGTTCGGGTTGTAATTTTTCGAATATAATTATCGAGAATAAATTCGAAAATTTTGCGGAAGATCAAACCAATAAGAATCCAGCAAAAAACGGCTAAATATTGCCAAACCTCAATGCCCAGCCATTCTTCTTTGGTCCACTCTGGTAAGCGATCTACAAGCGACTCAACTAAAGTGGAAAATGTTGCGGCGTAGAGTACTGGAATTTCATTTATAGTGGATCCAGAAAAAACCCATTCATTATCTTTTTTAACTAAATAAACATCAGAGAGTTGATTGAAGAGGGTGTATTCTTGCATTCCAGATAATGAGTCTACATAGTCCTTAGAATCAGGTATGGATGAATAATCAATCAGTAAACCTTTTGCATCTAACACCCTTAATAGACTTTTAGCCAGTTGGATTCGCTCTTCAATGGGCTGATCCGAAATCTTCATCGTAGAGGCAGAAAGTTCCAAATTAAGATGCCCTTTTTGTTGCCAGTACAAAAAGGTGTGTACAGTCTTTCGTGGGCTTGATAAATTGTCTGTACGATTTCTTTGAGTATCCTGAAAACTGAGGGCCGAGTTAGGTATGGAAAAAAAGATGAGTGTAATACAGACTTTTAGAAAAAATCGAGTGCGCATAAATCCTTGAGTTAAGCTAAATCTTTATATTTGCCCAAAGTTACATAAAGTTTGACTAGTGGCACAATGTAAACCAAATTAGCTGTATTGACTAAAATGAGGTTTGATGTTACGTACGTAATTAGTAATCTTTTTGAGATTATACATGTTTATAGCGCAAGAATAACAAAGTTTTAAATAATGTGGAAATAGAGCAACAAACGAGAAAAAAAACCGTAGTTTGATTTGCTATAAATAATTGCAAACTCTCTAAATTGAGTAAAAGGGCTAGTTCGGAAATTTTGATTAACAGACATTCATATATACTTTTTACGATTGGGATTATTGGGTTTATTGGGTTTTTGTTCCTAAAACCAATAGTCGATTTTAATGCTGCATCACCCATTTCTGAAAGCAGAGCACAAGTTGAACTTAGGATAGAAAAATTAGCTTCTGCACTAGGCTTCTCTTTCGACAGCCTTGAAGTAATGTCGGAATTGAAACAGAATACCAAGTATTTCGATAAACTGAGAGATACTCTTGGGAGCGACATTTCCCCAAAAGAAGTTAATGCAAGTGGGGGACACCTTAAAACGTGGAATACCATTGTTGGTGTTCAAGTTGAAGCGAATGATATTATTGTAGAATCTGATAAATTATTCTCAAGTAATGGCCTGTTGAAATTTCGGACTACGAATAATGGACAAATTATCCAAGTTTCTGAGAATCCGAAAAGAGCTAATCCGACATTTTTGACAGGAGAGTCGCTTCAAGGTATTGCTCGAAATGTTGTAGAGTCAATATTAGGCTATAA
>TARA_R110002096_G_scaffold299503_1_pt1 | contig 42401 bp, 35 predicted proteins | sample TARA_R110002096 | Tara Oceans TARA_R110002096 (sample SAMEA4397295) | marine metagenome | biome: Polar Biome; feature: [DCM] deep chlorophyll maximum layer (ENVO:01000326); material: water (ENVO:00002006), including particulate matter (ENVO:01000060) such as... | depth 35 m
CGGTCCGAGTTGTCCGAGACTCGGCCGGACAAAAGACTCTCAGTCTGGAAAGCCTCTGGAAAGCCAGACTCTCAGTCTGGAAAGCCGCTAGTCCTGCGCCATCGCCGCCGGCAGCTCGCTCAGTCGCTGGTTTGACGAGCCAACCAATTGTGCAGGAGTGATGCGGGCAAGTCCCCATGGCTCGACATCGCCGCGGCAAACGGCAAACGCGCCGCCATCGATGCGGCCGACAACTCCGAGGCCAGAGCTTTCTGCGGTCGTTCGTTGCGTCTCAGTAATATTCTCAGGGAGGCCCGAGATGTTGATCTCGACAAGCCCACGCTCGCAGCTTAGAACGAGCGAGTAGTTAATCACTCGCCTCTCGAGCATAAGAATATTACCTAGGTCGCTCCGGTATACTTCTGTCCAATTGCCGCGAATTCCGTGGGTGCGCAGGTCGGCAAAGTCAAGATGAAAGAGCCCTGGCTCGCCAATGCGTCTTGCAAGCAGCCCCGATTGGGTCACCACCGCATCAACCAATCCAGCAGCGTGCAAATCGGCAACCGGCGCCCGCTCATCGGAGATCCACCAAGAACCAGGCTGGTGAGGTGTGCAGCCAAGAAACATGTCTTTGGCGCCAAGCTGGCGGAGCCAACGTGAAACGCCATAGGCAATTTCCGAAGCGCTGCCCGTATCATCAAGCCGCCTGTCACCATTCCAAAGAACCGTATCGCCGGGAAGGCGATGGATTGCATCAAAGTGGTAGTAGCGACCCTCCCAAGGAGTCTCGCAACTCATCTTATCGCCAACGCGCAACTCGCCGACACGAGCTGAGGCCTGCGGAATCGCAACATGACATTCACCACGAGTATCCAGAGCAATAAAGAGAATGCTGCGCGGCGTGATGCCACGCTTGGCAAGCTCTTGGAAGCCGATGATGGCGGCTGCCGGTTCGCGGAAGTGAAAGACCTTAGCGGGGATCATAAGATCGCGGAACCTACCATCACCTCGGGCTCGTTGCGACAGTCGAAATGCTCTACAAAATCATGATCTTTGCCGAAGTGAGGCGGAAGTAGGCCTATCGATCACCTAGAACGCGCTCTCGCCTCGCGCTGGCGGAACGCCCCAGCCTTTCAGCTTTCGCCACAACGTATTTGCTCCCATCCCTAGCGCCTTGGCTGTTCGAGTTCGATTTCCGCGGTAGCGCTCAAGCACTTCGAGCACGTAGCGCCGCTCGATTTCCGCCATCGATAACACCTGGTCATGGGCAACGTTGGCAAAGTCCCCTCGGATGCTTCGAAGCGACGGGGAGAGATGACCAACTTCGATCTTTACCTTGGTGCCGGCCAATATGACTGCGCGTTCCATGGCGTTTTTTAGTTCGGTCAAATTGCCGGGCCAGCTGTGGCCAACAAGTGTCTCGGCCACTTTCGGAGAGAGCGTCTTTTGCTCAAGAGCGCTTCGCTCACACGCTTGAGCGAGGAACTCGCGAGCAAGCGGCAAGATGTCTTCATTGCGCAGCCTGAGCGGTGGAACTTCGATGTTCATGACATTGAGATGGTAGTAGAGGTCATTTCGAAAGCGGCCTTCTTGTGAAAGCTGTCCTAGGTCTCGGCTCGTTGTTGCCAGCACGCGCAAATCGATTGCCCTTGGCACATTGGCGCCGATGGGCCAAATCTCATGTTCTTGGATTGCTCGGAGGAGTGCAACTTGGCTTGTGGGTGACATCTGACCAACCTCTTCAAGAAGCAGAGTTCCACCTCTTGCTTGCTCAAAGAGGCCAACCTTGGCTGTGATCGCGCCCGGCAATGCTCCTGCCTGATGTCCAAAGAGCTCACTGTTAAGTAAGGCCTCGGGCAGAGCTCCGCAGTTGATGCTCAACAGAGGGCCATCAGAGTTTTCCCCACGAGCATGCAGGTAACTGGCAATCTCTGCCTTGCCAGTTCCGCTCTCGCCCGAGATTAGGACGATCGAGTCACTTAGGGCGACCGTGTCGCAAAGCGTTAGCACCTTGTCCATCTCTGCGCTCGTCGATCCCGGAGGCCGATCGCGTGAAATCGCCTTGGTACCGCGTTGCTGCTCGCGCTCATGGATCGCAAGTTTGGCACTGCGCTCTCGCAGTTCAAGCGCCCGCGCATCAAGCTTCGTTGCTAGCGGCTGGGCTTGATAATCTTGGGCGGCTCGGTCTCCATCTTCAAGCCATGCTTTGCGAGTTTTCCCTTCGACCCGGCAGCAGCTCCCACCCATTGCTGCGCACTCGGTCTCAACGACGATGCACTCCTCACCCATCAGTGCTGTGGCAAAGCCCGAAGCAAAACCGGCAAGCGTCCAACAAACCGGTTCGATCGCGGGACCCTCAACCCGGCTGTGCTGCTCGGCTTCATACGAGTTTGTCCACTCCACTGCCATCTCAAAGATGCCCTGCTCGCGATTGATGTTGAGGTGTTTGACCTCCGGGCTCACCTTGCCTGCGTTGCGCTGCAAACTGGGACATGCGAGCCACCACTCCTCGTCGCTCTTCCAATCGACAAGCGACTTTGTCGTCAGCGCGTCTCGATATCCGTTTGCAAAGCCAAATCGCTTGAGAATCGCGCGCGCTTGGTTGCTTCCCAGCGATTCGACCAGCTCGTGTCTAAGGTTTCCAAAGGCGTCGGCGTCCCAAACCAGCATTCGACGCTCGTTAAAGCGAATGGAACCTTCGTTTGGAGCAAAGTCAAGGAGGTCGAGGAGGTGCAGTTCTGATGCTTTCATTGGTAACTCTCTGGTAACTCTCTCAGGCCGAAATGGAGGAACGGCTCAGTGGGACAAGATTGGTTACGCCACTTCGAGGTGGATCGTTACAGGTTGGTGACAATGAAATTCGCTTTGCAGATCCAAAGGCTTACCCTGTGGAGAGTTTGTTGTAACCACGCACAAAAAGCGGCGTATGTCCGATCACGAATCCACATCTCATTTTGGTAGAGATGTGGCTCAGCTCCGCGATATGCGAGCAACAGCCCTTCAATTCACATCGAAAGAATCTACGAATATGAACAAATTATTTCTCCTTGGCTTGGCCACCGGTCTTATGGCTTGTGGCGGAGGCAGCAAAGCCGACTCCATGAATTCTGCAAACCCCTGCGGCGATGAGAACCCTTGTGGCGAGAACCCCTGCGGTGACAATCCTTGCGGCGCAGGCGCCAGCACAAGCGCGGGTGGCCCAATGGACGTCGGCATCGATTGGTCGGGTTGGGCCAGCTGGAGCAAAGTGAATGCAGAGCCCTTTGTCTCGAAGGGACACAAGAAGCCTTGGGTAAATGTCTACGTCGCACCCGATCAGGTCTCGACCTACGCAGCGCTCGAAGGCGAAATGCCAGAAGGATTTGCGATCGTAAAATCAGTTCACAAAGATGCTGATGGTGTTGCCGGCGACGTTGCCGCACTAACCGTGATGGTCAAAATGGGCAGCGACTATGATGCCGAAAACGGCAATTGGTACTACGGCGTTCTCTCTGCCGACGGAAGCAAAGCAATGCAAGAGGGCAAGCTTGCCGCTTGCATTGGCTGCCACTCGTCTGCCGACACCGACTACCTCTTCGGAACGAAGTAGGCCTAAACAACGGCTCAGTGTCTTGGCGCCGAAACGTCAAGCCAAAACGTCAAAGGGCGCACCGTAAATGATGCGCCCTTTGCTCTAGAGAACTTGCTTTAAACAGCTAGCCCTAGAAAGGGCGCATCAGCAATGATGCGTCCTTTCATAGTTCTTCTTAGTAGAAGAGGTGAAGCGAGAGTTCGGTGAGTGGGTTCCAAATAGCCCCCACGTCGATGTTGCTTGTTGCGAGGTTGTCGTTGTTGTCTTCGAACGACGTACCCGAGTAATTCACAAATGGGTTGCGAGCGGTAAAGCTTAGACACCAGTTTGCGTTGTACCAGTACTCAACACCAAGGCCGTAGTCGATGCCTAGCTGTGTTGTGGTTGTGTTGTTGTCATCGCCATCCGGGTCGTTTGTGTTGAATCCGACGAAGCCACCGAAGGTAGCGATGAGGTCAACTTTTCCGCGACTCTTGAGCGGAAAACGAACGTTGGTACCAAGGAGTAGCTCGTTCTGTGCATCCTTGAAGTCGCCGTCTGCCTGGCTTTGGCCGTGGGTTGCGAGGCGAACAAATGGCTCAAAAGTGAGAGCGGATTCGAGACGGAAACGCGCGCTTGCACCATCGGGGCGATCAAGCTCTGCACCACCGAGAAGGTAGTTGATGCCAAGGCCAAGACTCATACCTACTGGGCGAGCGGTTGGTGGTGCATCGGGAGCGGCCGGTGCTGCAACCGGTGCTGGTGCTGCAACTGGTGCTGGTGCAGCAGTTGGCGCCGGTGCGTAGACTGGTTGTGGAGCCGGCGCAGGAGCTGGAACAGGTGCAGGTGCAGGCGCTGGTGTGGGTGCAGGCGTCGGCGGAGTAGGCTCGCCAAATCCGGTTCCGGGCTGCTGAGCAAGGGCAACGCTAGGCAGGAGGAGGGCAGCGCCAAGCGCCAGGCCAGGTACGAGGGATTTTTTAGTGATAGTCATGATTATTGATCTCCTAGTTGCGGATCAGATCCGGGAACGGGTTGGTCTTCTGGTTCGTTGGTAAGTGCGTCAAAGAGCGGCTGGCAATCGGCGGTGCAGTTTCCGAATTGCTGGCACGAGGACGTAGTGACGCACGAGAAACACGCATCGCTGAGAAGTCGCTCATCACCCGTCTGAATCTCGGCATTTGTGATGTCGGTCGTGCACTCGGTCGTGCAGGCGAGAAGCTCCTCCTCGCCACCTGTATTGCACTCGCAGAAGCTCGTGCAGAAGTCTTCCGCTCTGTGGTCGCTACAGGCTGTAGAGAAGGCTACTAGCCCCATAAAGGCCAGCGCAGTGAGTAGGTATCGTTGTATGGGCATGTCTGTTTCCCCTTAAGAGTCCGCGAAGCATCCCATGTCTCACATAAGGGGTAAAAAATCCTGCCAACAATTTGCCGAGTTACTCACCGAGAGCCAGTTTAAAGGTGACCGCGATCAATCGCCCGCTGCGCTTGGCTGCTCAAAATGCCCACAGCGTGGATAAATTGGCCAAATCGAGGGTCGGTTGTGAGGCCCTTATGGAAGCGAAAGTAGATTTGCTGGACGATGACGAGGGACTTAAAGAGCCCAAAAACGTAGTAGAAGAGCATATTGGAGATCTCGGCTCCGGTGCGCTCTGCGTAGTAGTCAGCAAGTTGTTGTCGCGTAAACATGCCCGGAAGGTGTGTTGGGCAGAAACGCAGATTGTGCAGCACCGCTGGGTCGTCAGCTTGAACCCAGTAGCCAAGTGCTCCGCCCAAGTCCATCAGAGGATCTCCTAGGGTCGTCATCTCCCAATCCAGAATCCCGCGAACTGTGCGCGGGTCATCGGGGCTAAGCACCAGGTTGTCAAACTTGTAGTCGTTGTGGATGAGTGCCGCACGCGCGCTTGTGGGGATGTTGTCGGCAAGCCATTTTGTCACCGTATCCACTGTGGCAATGTCGTCGGTCTTTGCGTCGCGATAGCGGCGGGTCCAGCCCTCGACTTGTCGCTGAACGTATCCATCCGGCCGACCCAATTCGCCAAGGCCGATGCCCTCGTAGTCGACTTCGTGAACCTCGGCGAGTGTGTCCACAAGTGCTTTGCACATATCGGCCAAGAGCGTTGGCGTGGGCGCAATTTCGTCGGGAAACTCTTTGCGAAGAATAAAGCCTTCGACTCGTTCCATTACATAGAAGCTGCAACCCAGTACCGCCTCGTCTTCGCAGTAGGCTAGCGGTGTTGGCGCCTTTGCGAATGCCGGCCCAAGGCGCGAGAGCACTCGATACTCGCGGCCCATGTCGTGCGCTGCCTTCACCTTGGAACCAACCGGTGGTCGCCGCAGCACCGCTTGCCACGATCCTTGGCGGACGAGGTATGTCAAGTTGGAGTGGCCGCCGGGAAATTGCGTAATGACGAGTGGCTCGCTTTCGCAAACGTTCTCGATGTGCGCCGCCAAGTAGCTTCGCAGCACACCTTCATCAAGCTCTTCGCCGGCGCGAACCTCGACGGCTTGGTCTAACAAACTCATGAGCCACTCACTCCGTACTGCTTGAGCATCCGCCGAGCAACCACCATCTTGTGCACCTCGTCGGGGCCATCGTAGATGCGAGCACCACGCTCGTGCGCGTAGTAATACGAGAGAATGGTGTCGCTTGTGATGCCAAGGGCACCGTGAACTTGAATTGCTCGGTCGATGACCTTCATCATGATGTCTGCGACAAAGAACTTAATCAGCGAGACCTCTTCGCGAGCGGCGTAGAAACCCTCATTTTCGATCCTCCACGCTGCTTGCAAGACAGTAAGCCTTGCAGCATTGATGGACGCTCGGCTCTCGGCAATCCAGCTTTGGACAATTTGTTGGCTGGCCAGCGGTCGCGATATCCCGCCAATACTGCCCAATTCTCGCTCTGCGGCCCGCTTGCACATCATTGATAGGGCGCGCTCGCAAATGCCAAGCCAGCGCATGCAGTGGTGAATGCGTCCAGGCCCAAGGCGCTCTTGCGCTACGGCAAACGCTGCCCCTTGTTCACCTAAGAGATTTTCCTTAGGAACTCGAACATCGCGATACCAAATTTCGCCGTGGCTCGCCCAACCTTCGCCGGCATCTCCCATGATCGGAATATTGCGAACCAGCTCGTAGCCAGGGCTATCGGTGGGCACGATGATCATGCTCGCTTGGCCGTGTCGCCCCGCTTCGGGATTGGTCACGGCCATGACGATGGCAAAGGCCGCACCATCCGCTGCTGTGGTGAACCACTTGTGGCCATTGACAACCCACTCATCGCCATCGAGAACGGCTGTGCACGACATACGAGTTGGATTGGAGCCCGCGTTCTCAGGTTCGGTCATCGAGAAGCAGCTGCGAATTTCACCTGCTGCCAGTGGCCCTAGCCATTGGGCTTTCTGCTGGTCGGTTCCAAACTTGTGAAGAATCTCCATATTGCCCGCATCGGGCGCAGGGCATCCAAAGACGTAGTGCCCCAAAGCCGAGTGTCCCAAGGCCTCGCTCATGATGCCGTGTTCGACAAGCGGCAGGCCCATGCCACCTAGCTCGGTTGGCAAGTGAGGCGCCCACAGTCCCATTTCCTTCACTTCATTGCGCAGCTCGCTAAGCTTTGAAAGCGAGGCGTTAAAACCGTCGTGCAGCACCGAGAGCTCGATCGGCTGCAGCTTCTCGCGAACGAACGCCTCGACGAGTGGGAGAAATTCTTGTGCGCGTTTTGGTATCGAAAAATCCATGGTTCTTACCTGTACGTGACGTGCTCGCGCTCGAGGTGCGCGATGCGGTTAAAGGCCGAGAGAACGAGAGCGTCGTCTCGAAATCGAAATTCACTTACCGATGCATTGGCGATGCTCCAGAGAAGTTCGCAGGCTTTGCCCGGAGTAATTCCCAGCACCGATTTCATTGCCATCATCGTCGGGCCACCGGAGGTGATAAGCATGATTGTCTTGCCCTTGGTATCGGCGCGCTCGGTGGCACAAATGGTGGCCATGCTGCCAACCACTCGCGCCTCAAATTGCGCAGCGGTCTCAAGTTCGCCGCAGTCTAGGGTTCCTCGCATCCAGCCATCGCAGACCGATTCAAACGACTTGGTTCCGTCGGTGCTCTTGGCCGCGTTGTGAAGCTCGGTTCCCGTGTGCATCGTGAAGAGCTCAAAGGCGGGGAATTCGCCGAGCCCCAGGTCTTCGATGGCCTCGGGAATGGCAAGGCCCTTTGCGGCGGCAGCGCGTGTCACGCCTGCAGCGGTTTGCCGATGGCGCTTGGCGGGGCCAACATAGAGGGCATCAATTTGCCGATCTCGCTCTGCCAACCAAAGGCCAAGTCGCTCACTCTGCTCCTCGCCAAGGGCCGAGAGTTGGTCGTAGTCAGCGGCTCCGTAGGATGCCTGGCCGTGGCGTACCAACAATAGTGTACTCATCGCCAAGACCCTACCGCAGCCCTCGCGGACGGTCGATTATTACAGCAAAGATGCGAAATATGTTCAGTGCAATGCGTGTTAGAGATATAGGGGACGGCGAAAAATGAGCCAGAGCAGCATCACCGATAAACCTATTGTGGTTCAGAAGTACGGCGGTTCTTCAGTCGCCGACAGTGCCCACTTGCTGGAGGTTGCTAAGCGCATCGTCAAGACTCGCGAAGCAGGCAATCATGTCGTCGTTGTGGTCTCGGCCATGGCAAAGGCGACCGACGATTTGCTTGCGCGAGCGCGAGAAGTTGCGAAGGCTCCGTCGAGGCGCGAGTTGGACATGCTTCTTAGCTGCGGCGAGCGTGCATCGATGGCGCTGCTTGCCATGGCAGTGCACGAGCTTGGTCACGAGGCGGTCTCTCTTACCGGTTCGCAATCGGGCATCATGACAAACGATCGCCACTCGGGCGCGCGCATCATCGAAGTGCGGCCACTACGAGTTGAGGACGAACTCGCTCGCGATAAGATCGTGATCGTCGCAGGCTTTCAAGGCGTCTCGTACAAACGCGAGATTACCACCCTGGGCCGCGGTGGATCGGATACTACTGCCGTGGCACTGGCCGCGGCCTTGGGCGCCGAGTACTGTGAGATTTGTTCTGATGTCGATGGCATTTACAGCGCCGACCCGCGCATTGTCGAAGGCGCCGAATTGCTTAATGCGATTCGCTGCGATGAGATGCTTGAGCTTGCCGCCCATGGCGCAAAAGTCCTTCACCCGGGCTGCGTCGAGATTGCTCGTCAATCCGATGTGCGTCTCTACGCGCGGGCAACGAACCGCGCGGGCGGTGGAACTCGAGTCGATTCCATCGGCGATCCAGAGCGCACGGCGCCCAGCGGTGTGACAGGCATGAGCGGCTTGGTTTGCCTGCGAAGTACGGATGCAGGCGCGCTGCTGGCTCTTGCAGACGCCGAGGGCATTAGCGTCCTGCATTTTGCCTCTAGGGGCGACGATGCCGAATGCTGGTTCTCGCTTGCAGACCAGCACGATTGGCAGGCGGTTCGCGTTCGTGCCGAGCGGGGCGGTATTGCGATTTCCGAAGGTCTTGGAGCGGTTTCCATCGTTGGAGCGGGGTTTGGCCAGCAGGCATCAAACCTTGCGAAGATCCGCGCGGTGGCAAAGGAAGCCGACGTTTCGTTACTCGCTACAAGCAGCTCGCCTCTTCGAGCTACCCTGTATTGCGATGAACGTGCTGTGAGCGTCTTGATTCCGCTTCTGCACGCAGCGTTTTTGTAGCAGGCTGCCACATGTGGGCAAATGGGAGATGCTGAGAAACTCCCACAGCTGCCGTATACTTCTCGAATGCGTCGCTTAGCGTTTTCTACATCCTTCGTTGCCATGCTTCTCCTGTCCTGCAGTGCGGGTGACATTGAGAGCGCCGATGGCGGCGGCGGCGGCGGCGGTGGTGGCGGTTCGGTAGACGGCGGTGGCGGTGGCGGTTCGGCAGACGGCGGTGGCGGTGGCGGTGGCGGCCCAGTCGATGGCGAGCCAACCGAACTAGCGGGCATCACCGCAGCCCACAATCAAGTTCGAAGTGCTCATGGCGTTGTCGACATCACTTGGGACAACGACTTAGCAGCGGTCGCGCAAGCGTGGGCCGATAACTGCGAGTGGGGCCACAATGCGGGCCGAAGTGACAACTATCCTGGCTACGTTGGCGAGAACCTCTACGGCGCCAGCATTGTCCCGAGCGGGGCGCAGGTCACGGAATCTTGGGCATCGGAAGAAGCCGACTATGACTACGATAGCAATAGCTGCAGTGGTGTCTGCGGGCACTACACCCAAGTTGTTTGGGCAAAGTCGCTCAAGCTCGGCTGCGCGATTTCAAACTGCCCCAATATCCCGACCTCGAGCTTTGTGGTTTGCAACTATTCGCCCGGCGGCAACTTCAATGGTGAGAAACCGTATTAGGACGCCGATCTAAGAATACTTCTGTTGCGCAACTACTTGGATTGCGCTTCGGCACCAACAACGGCCAGGACTTGGTCGCCGGTGACTTGATCGCCGACCACAACGTCTAGACCTTCAACGATGCCACTGCGATCGGCGCGGATGCGGTGCTCCATCTTCATCGCTTCGAGAATGAGCAAGGTATCGCCTTCGGCAACCGCTGTGCCGTTTTGCGCAAGTACTTGAACCACGCGCCCTGGCATGGGCGCGAGACAGCTGCCTTCGGCCCGAATCGCCTCTCGGTTTGGAAACCGAGCTGCTACCGCGAAATCAAAGCTCGTCCCGGCAACCTGCACAAGGACGCGATCGCCCCAGAGGCAGACTCGGTAGGTTTGTTGATGGCCATCGATCTCAAGGGTGCATGTTCCGTCCGCAGCTCCGCTGGTGAGACACACGTTGCGACGAAGGCCATCGCCCACGGACATACGCAACGAGTCACTCTTTGTCGCGCGATAGTGAACGGTGGCTTGGCGATCGCCCCACAGCAGTGTTTCACTGGCGTCCCGCCAGCGGCTATTGCGATAGCCCGCCCCCATCGTCGGCAAGACATTGCGTTGCGCCAAGCGCTGCTTGTGCCTGGCAAAACAGGCGGCCAAGAGCGCGCTTGTTTCCAGCTTCTCCGATGCAGGTTTCTTGAGAAGTGTCTCTTTGTGCCTCGATAGAAAGTTCGTATCGATATTGGCGGCCGCAAACTCTGCGTGGCCAAGCACGCGTAAGAGAAACTCGCGGTTGGTCGTCGTTCCCTGAGCAGACATTCGGGCAAGGCTGCGCTTCATGCGGGCAAGCGCTTCTTCTCGATTCGGGCCATGGGTAATGACCTTGGCCAACATTGGGTCGTAGTGAATGCTTATTTCAGTGCCGCTTTCGACGCCGCTATCGACGCGCAGGCCACTTGTCGTCTCAACATGGAAGTCGAGAATTTGCCCGCTACAGGGCAGATAGTCGTTGTCGCAGTCTTCTGCGTACAAGCGGCATTCAACCGCAGCGCCCACTTGGCGAATGTCCTCTTGGCGAATGCTCAGTACCTCACCTTGAGCAACGAGAATTTGCTGACGAACAAGATCTATGCCCGTCACGCACTCGGTCACTGGGTGCTCGACCTGCAAGCGCGTATTCACTTCGAGAAAGTAGAAGGCGCCACTCGGGGCGACAATAAACTCGACCGTACCAGCGTTGTAGTAGCCCGCTGCTTTGCCCACGGCAATGGCCGCTTTGGCGATGGCATCGCGCAACTCGGGGGATAGATTCGGGGCAGGGGACTCTTCGATGATCTTTTGGTGGCGGCGTTGAATCGAGCACTCTCGTTCAAAGAGGTGCAGAAGAGTTCCGTGGGTATCACCAAGAATTTGAATCTCGATGTGTCTTGGCGATTCGACAAAGGTCTCGATAAGAATTGTGTCGTCGCCAAAAGAGGCCAGAGCAATGCGCTTTGCCGATTCTAGTGCTGGCGCTAACTCTTCGCGGCTGCGAACGATGTGCATTCCCTTGCCGCCGCCGCCGGCGCTAGCCTTGAGCAAGACCGGGTAGACAATGTCGCCCGGCGCCTCGAGGCTAAAGCTTGGCACCACTGGTACGCCCGCTTTTGCGACGGCTTCCTTCGAGGCCTGCTTGGACCCGAGAAGTGCGATTGCATCCGGGGCCGGCCCAATGAAGGTAAGCCCGGCATCGGCGACAGCTTGAGCAAAGCCCGCGTTCTCAGCCAAGAAGCCATAGCCTGGGTGAATTGCCTCGGCACCACAGGTTAGGGCAGCCTCGATGATTGTCTCGCCAAGGAGATACGATTCGGAGCTGGGCGCTGGGCCAATGCGCACCGCTTCATCGGCCTCTCGCACGAATGGCGCCTCTCGATCTGCGTCGGAAAACACCGCGACGGTGCCGATTCCCATCTCGTGGCAAGTCCGAATAATTCGCGAGGCAATTTCGCCGCGATTGGCAATAAGAATTTTGCTGAATGTAGTCATTGGAGATTCCGTAAAATTCTTTGGCCTAGTGGCGGAAGATGCCCCATGTTTGGGTGCCTTGCACATCAGCGCTGTAGGCAGCGGAGAGAGAGATGGCAACGACGCTTCGAGTGTCGCGCGGATCGATCATTCCATCGTCCCAAACTCGGGCGCTGGCAAAGAAGGGGTCGCTCTCTTTGCCAATCTGGCCTTCAATCATAATCTTGCCAACCGAGATGCGCTGCTCATCCACTTCAATCCCCTTCTTGGCCGCGCTTTGCCGTTGGATAATTTCGAGGACGCCGCCAAGTTGCTGGCCGCCCATGACCGCGATGCGGTGATTGGGCCAGGTGTAGAGAAACCGAGGTTGGTACGAGCGCCCGCACATCGCGTAGTTACCGGCGCCATAGCTCGCACCAGTCATGATGGTAATCGCAGGGACGGTGGAGTTTGCCACGGCGTTAATCAGTTTTGCGCCGTTCTTAATAATGCCTCCCTGCTCGTATTCTTTGCCGACCATGAAGCCGGTAATGTTCTGAAGGAAGAGCAGCGGCGTGTTGCTCTGATTGCAGAGCTGAATAAACTGGGCGCCCTTGTTGGCGGCCTCGCTAAAGAGAATCCCGTTGTTTGCCAAAATGCCAACAGGGTAGCCGTGAATATGGGCCCAGCCGCAAACCAGCGTTGAACCGTAGAGCGGCTTAAACTCTGAGAAACGAGAACCGTCCGTGATGCGTGCAATCACCTGTCGCGAATCAAAAGGCTCCTTTAGGTCGGCCGAGGCCACGCCAATAAGCTCGTCCGGATCGTAGTGCGGCTCTTCGATGGCGCGCTCGGTAAGCCGCCCCGCCTTTTGCCAATCTAGGTGGGAAACAATTTCTCGCCCAAGGCGAATCGCATCGACTTCGTCTTCGGCAAGGTAGTCTGCAACTCCGCTCACCGTGGCGTGCATCTGCGCTCCGCCAAGTTCTTCGTGCCCGCTCTCTTCACCGGTTGCCATCTTCACGAGTGGCGGCCCGGCGAGGTAGACCTGCGCTTGCTCTTTCACCATCACGACGTAGTCGCTCATGCCTGGGATGTACGCGCCTCCTGCGGTCGAGCTTCCAAAGACTAGACATATGGTGGGCCGCCGTTGTGCGGATGCTCGTGTTAGGTCGCGAAAACCGGCACCCCCGCGCACGAAAATCTTGCTCTGATTTGGCAAGTCAGCGCCTGCCGACTCGGTGAGGTGAATGCTTGGCAAGCGATTCTGCTCGGCAATTTCCGAGAGGCGCGCACTCTTGGTGACTCCATATTCGCTTACGGCGCCGCCCTTAATCGTCGAGTCATTTGCCGAGATTAAACACTCGACGCCCGAGACAACGCCAATGCCGCCTATGATCGACGAGCCCGGCGAGTGGCCCGAGATGTTGTAGCCCGCGATTGGGCAAAGCTCTAGAAAATGCGAGTCCTGGTCGAGCAAGAGTTCGACGCGCTCGCGCGGCAAGAGCTTGCCCTTTTGCAAATGCCTCTCAGTATATTTCTCACCGCCGCCAGCTCGCGCCTTGGCAAGCACATCTTCGTACCTGTCGAGAGTCTCCTGGTTTGCCTCGGCATTTCGCGTGTACTGCTCGTCAACTCGGAGTTTGTCATCAAGACGTGGATAAGCCTGGTTGAGCGTCTTCGAGTGCATTGCCCGACATGGTTGCGAGCGCGCGCCTTGCTGTCAAGTGGCAGCGAGGTTGTGCTCATCGGCCGAGGAATGCGGCGCTAGCCCGCGAGAGCCTGCTTGTCGGAGTCGGTCTGAGCCTGCCCTTTGTTCAAAAGATTAAGCGCGGCAATTCGATACGCTTCGGCAAGCGTTGGAAAGTTGAAAATGTTCTCCACAAAGGCCTCAACCGACCATCCAGCGATAAGTGCAATCTGGGCAACGTGGATGAGTTCGCAAGCGCCCTTGCCAACAATGTGGGCTCCCAAAAGCTTGTCGCCAGCTGGGTCGGCCACAAGCTTTAGCAGGCCATCGGAGCCGCCCGATATCTGACCGCGCGCGACCTCGGAGAACGATGCGCGCCCAACCGTGCAGTCGCCAAACTTCTCTCTGGCTTCCGCCTCGGTAATGCCAATACTCGACATCTCGGGAATCGTATAGATGCCAATCGGAATGCAACTGGCGCCGTGGCCCAAGGGAATGCCAAGCGCGTGGTAGATGGCGCGTCGACCTTGCTCCATGGATGTCGAGGCAAGAGCGGGATGCCCGATCACGTCGCCAACCGCGTAGATGTGTGGAACCGAACTCTGGCAGTGCTCGTTCACCACAATGTGGCCGCGCTTGCTTTGCTCAACACCGGCCGCCGCAAGCCCCAGCCCCTCGACGTTGGCAAGCCTGCCAAGTGCACATAGGAGTTTGTCTGAGTGGATTTCCTCGCCATCCTCGAGTTTGGTGACAACCGAACTCTCGCCATCCCAGTAGCATTCCGAGATTTTCCTCTGTGGCAAATAGCGCCCGCCCGCGACTTCAAAGTCGGCCACAAACGCTGCACTCAGCTCCGGGTCCATAAACGAGACGGGAGCCTGGCCATTGTCGATGATCGTAACTTTGGTGCCGAGTGAGGCGAAAATTGAGGCGTACTCGGATGCGATGACGCCAGCTCCAAGCACGGTCAGCGACTTGGGCAGATAGATCATCGAGAGAATGGAATCGCTGTCCAAAAGATGCTCGTGGTCAACAGGAATTTCTGGCGGCTGCCGAGGTCTGGATCCTGTAGCCACAACAATGGTCTCGGCGTGAAGCGAAAGGCTCTCTCCTCGAACTTGTTTCACCGAGAGTTCGTTTGCCGAAACAAAACTTGCGCGCCCGGTGATGATTTCGACCTGGTTTCGCTCGAGTTGACAACTCATGAAAGCTGCGTGACTGCTGGTGACTTCATCGAGCCGTGACATCAGCGTTGCGACCTCGACATGTGGATTCATCTCAATCGTCATCACATCGCGAAAGTCTGCGACCGAGGCAAGCTGAAGCGCAGTCTCGCGCAGGGTCTTGCTGGGAATCGTGCCACGGTGCACGCACGCGCCTCCAACGAGCCTCTCTCGTTCGATCATCGCCACCGAGCGACCGTTCTTGGCAGCGGCAATGGCCGCCTTCTGGCCCGCGGGCCCACTACCGATCACTGCGACGTCGAAGTGTTTCATGATGCGACCGCCAGTTGAATGCGTTCTTGGTTTCCGACAACGTCGGCGAGTTGATCTGGGTACATGCTGAGCTCATCAAGTACGGGAAGGTTGGCTACGTGCTCAAAGCCATTGCCATCCAAGAGTGCAGAGGCGAGGGCCTGGGAGAGGTTGACCACGGCGGCAAGATGCCGGTGCTGCTCTGCGCTCTCGTAGGATTGACTGTAACGAATTGCAACAGCTACCTGGCTAGGCAGTTGCCAGCGTTCCGTCGCCACAAGCCCAATGTCCACGTGCAGTGCCGCTAAGAGTTCTTCTACGTCCTCACTTGAAGGCTGGTCCTTCTTGTCCTGGCGAACATCGGTGACCGCTTTGAGAACAAGCGGCATGCCAATGCGATGGAGTAGGCCGCAAAGGTAGGCCGCTTCGACGTTGCGCCGTTGCTGCCTGGCGATTTCTTTTGCGAAGAGCGCCGACGCCAGCGAGTGCGTCCAAAGACCTGCTGAAATTTCTGCGTAGGCTTTCTTGGGGAAGACGCTGCCTTTTACGCAAATTGTGATTGCGAGTTCGGCGATGGTTTGCATCCCGAGCCGGGTAATCGCCTGTTGCAGTGAGACAATCGCACGGCTTCCCGCATAAGCCGGCGAGTTGGCAATGCGCAGCAGGTTGGTGGCTAGCGATTGGTCCTTGCAGATTAGCTGCGCCAAGGAAGCGCTCGTCGACATTTCGTCCTGCGCCATGACAAGTGCCTGGGTGGCGACATGAGGAAGGTTTGGCATCTCGAATCGTTTCGAGAAGAGCTGTTCCTGTACTTCTTCTTTTAACGACCCTGGCATCTGTTCAGGAAATCGGACGGTTACGCCATTGTCTGAAGGGGCTCCAGCACGCAATTGCGCCTCATTTTATGATCTCAGCTGCTTAGCTCTAGTACGCCTCGGCTTTTCCGATGATCTCGTTCATGATTTCTCGAGTGCCGCCGCCAATGGCATAGAGCCTTGCATCGCGATACAGGCGCTCGACAATCGACTCGCGCATGTAGCCGTAGCCACCGTGGATTTGCACCGCTTGGTCTGCCACCCAAGAGCAGGCATCCGTTGCAGCGTTCTTGGCCATTGCTGCCTGCGCGATAACGGCTTCTCCAGCCATTGCGCGCGCGGCAACCTCGCCGGTGAGCGCGCGCGCTGCGGCAATCTTGGTGGCCATATCTGCCAACTTGTGTCGCGTTACTTGAAATCCCGTAAGAGATTTTCCGAAGGCGTTTCTGGTGCGCGCGTAGTCGACCGACTCTTGATAGGCCAATTGCGCGATCGCCACACATTGCCCTGCGAGATACAGTCTCTCGTGCACAAAGTTGCTCACGATTGCGAGAAATCCCGAGTTCTCGGGGCCGATCAGATTCTCGGCAGGAACCGGGCACTCGTCAAAACTGAGCTCGGCGGTATCGCTCGCCCACCAGCCGGTTTTCTTGAGCTTCTTCGAGACGGTAAACCCAGGCGTACCCTTTTCGATGACTAAGAGTGAAAGGCCTCCGTGGCCCGGGCCGCCTGTTCGAACTGCGGTTGTGACAAAGTCGGCCCGAGTGCCCGACGTAATAAACGTCTTTGCCCCAGTTACGATGTACTGGTCGCCCTTGCGAATGGCCTTGGTCTGCAGCGCAGCTACATCGCTGCCGCCGCTTGGTTCGGTAATGGCCAACGCCGAGATTTTCTCACCGCGCATAACCGGAGATACAAACCTGCGCTTTTGCTCCTCGGTACCGCGCGAGAGAATCGGGGGAAGGGCAATGGCGTGACTCGAAAGTCCAACAATGGTTCCCACGCTGTGGCCGGCGAGAAGAATCTCTTCGGCTGCGGCGAGAGTATGGCCCAAGTCTCCACCACATCCTCCGAACTCTTCTGGGTATCCAATCCCCATTAGGCCCGCATCTGCAAGTGCAGGGTACAGCGCGCGAGGGAATTCCTCCGCCTCTTCCCAGGCCGTTGCATTCGGCGCTATCTGCGCGCTGGCAAAGCGCCTGGCTTGCGTTCGCAGCGCCTCGTGCTCCTCGCCCTCAAAGTAGTAGCGTGCTTTCATCGTCTAGGAGTATCACGGGATTTTCTACTTGCGCAGGGAACCAGAACTTGGAACCGTTGCCCGGTGCGAATTGAATCCACAGTTCTCGGAGTTGTAGCGGTACTCGGAATTGCATGTGGTCCGCGAGTTACAGAGCCTGCGACTGCGCCAACCGCCTCCGAGCCAATCGCGAGCAAAACACCCGAGGCCGATCGCAACTATCGCCCTCCCAATATGCCGTGGTGGCAGGGCGCGGTGCCAAGCTGCCCGGTTGGCGAAATGAAGCAGCGCAACCTTAGCTGGGGAGGCGTGTTTTGGTGTCACGTGCCAGGGCTGCCGGTGGATGCCAGCTTGCAAAACGATTTTGGACGCATTGCCCGCTGCGTGCACGAGTCGGTCGATGCATTTCAGGTGGAACCTGGTGAGGATGGACTCGGTAAATTTCTTGATCGAGCCAGCGATGCCGGGCTCAATCCCGTTCTCTGTGGCGCGGTTCGTCGCGATAGCGAAGTGCGCACCTACAACGGCAGGACGGTTGTCTTTGAGCGAGCGGTGATTGCGCCAAGCGCCGAGCCAGGCGCAGCGGCCACCGTTCGCTATCGCTTTAGTTGCGACGAGTGCCAAGTGGCCTCGGAAACCGTCGTGAAGGTTGTGCTTTAGTGATTGCTAAGAAGCAGTCACAAGGCTTGCGATGTTTTCTCGTCGCCGCCTCTCTATGGCTCGCCGCTTGCTCGTCGACTTAGCGCCAAACGATCAAGTGCGCGACCGCCTCGTTCCTCACCTGGCCAGTGTCGACCACGTCGAGGCGCTCAAGCAGATCTACGATTTTCCCGAGAAGATGATTGCGGTGTACCGATGGTCAGGAGGCAATGCCGAGATCGCGCGCCGAAAAGAACTTCACGATGTCGACAACGTCATGATGTGGTGGGATTCGCGCTGGACACCAGAGGGCCAAGAGCTCTTTGAAGAGGCAGGTCTAAACGTCTGGGTTCACACGCCTCACGAGGGCGAGGTGATTCAGTCCTTTTTGGACCAGGGAATTCGCGTCCACAGTGGCGGCTTAATCGCGCCGTGTTTGGCGAATTAGTCTTGGCGATTTGCGCTAGAGTCGCGCCACGCCATGAAGGAACAACTACTCGAAGCACTTGCACCGATCGTCACGTTTTTGGACACGCTAGATCCAGCGTCAGCCGAGGCCGAGGCGACGCTCAACGAGCGCTATCCCATCGATAGCGACGAGATGCAGGGGCTTGCTGCAATGTTCGCCGAAGGCGTCAAAGAAGGCGTGCTCTGCGATCGCGATGGTGGCCCAGGCGTTACCTACTCGCGAGTGACGAAGAAACTTGGCGCTGCGGATTTCAGCATCGACGCGGTCCGCATGGATAGGCCGGCCCTTGGTCACACCCATCCCGCCGGCGAGTTTGATCTCTGCTTTGCCACCGATGGCGAGCCCGAGTTCGACAGCAAGAAGCCTGGTTGGGTTGTCTACCCGCCCGGCTCTTGGCACGTGCCATCGGTGCGTGGTGGTACCATGAACATCCTCTACTTCTTGCCCGCTGGCGCGATTAAATTCGGTCCGAAAGAGGCGTAGCCCGTCCTCGATGATTGCGCGTTTTTCTCAGGTGGCACTCGAGCTCACCGCCGAGCATTTTGACGAGGGCACGTTTCGGCGCGGTGTAAAATACGCCGCCGAGAATCGCGTCAAACTCGTAAAGCCCACGTGGCCTGCAGTCGCAAAAGTGCGCGGCAGCGAGAGCTACGTTGTCACCGTAAACTACAGTGAAGACCGCGGGCATATGTGGAGCGAGTGCTCATGTCCTGTGCACCACGGATGCAAGCATGCGGCCGCCACCGCACTGCAAATCTTTCAACTCCTCGAAGGCGATATGCGCGCCAATCGCGAGCGTTTTCGCGCCGAGGCGGTTGGCGAGTGGCTTAGTGCAATTGGCCGAAAAACTGCCGAGCCCTTTACCAGCGAAGAGGCGCCAAAAATAAAGCGCGTGGCTTACATTCTTAGCGGCGAACTTTCCGAGGCCACCCTCGAACTCTACGCAACAACGCTTTTAAAGCGCGGCGGCTTTGGCAAGCCCGCGCCCATTCGTAGGCGCTCGTACGAAGCCCGCGACATGCCAACCTGGCTAACCCGCGAAGAGCTGCGCCTCACGATTAGCTGTCGGGCGTACGCCGAGCGCTCGTTCTACGAAAGTGGAATGGACGCAGGACGGCTTGGAGCGGTTCTCCTGGAAGAATTGGCTGGTACCGGCATGTTGTTCTGGGCAAGCGTCGATGGGGCGGCGCTGCAGTGGAGCAGCGAGCGCAAAGGCACCTTCTCGTGGCACGAGGACCCCGACGAAGCCGACGAGCACAAGCTTCAAATCGACGACGACTTGGTGATGATCACTGGCGAAGAGCTGCTCTACGTCGACCCAAAGGCTCGCACGATCGGCCGGCTTGATATTGGCGTGGACTCCTCGCTAATCCCCTCGCTCTTCGAAGGGCCGCCGGTGCCAACCGCAATGCTGCCAACTGCCGAGGCCAGCTTGCGCTCTCTAGTAGAGCTTGGCGACTCAGAAAAACACCCAACTCTCGAAGAAGTGCAGCCTGCGCTCGTGGTGTCTCTTGGTGGCAGCGGTATCGAGATTACGCCCCGCGCTCTTTACCAAGCGGGCAGTCACGAACTAGGCGAGTGGCAAGACCTTGGTGGCAATGGTGCGAGCAAGGGACCGATGGCTACTCGCGATATGGTGGCCGAGGGGCGTCACGCCGAACGCTGGCAGGGGGTATTGCGCGAGGCCAATCTACAGCTCGACTACCTCGACAACGATGAGTACCAGCGAGTTGGGCCGCAGGTGCTAAAGAAGCTCGCCCACGAAATTTTGCCGAGGCTCGTCCTCGAAGGCTGGCACTGCGAGTTCGAAGACGATGTGCCTGCATCGCTGCCGGTTTTGGATGCCGAATTCGTTGAAGAACTAAAGCCGGTAGGGGAGGGGCACGATTGGTTCTCCCTCGGCCTTGGCGTTTCGATCGGCGGCAAAACGGTTCCTCTCTTGCCGCTGCTATTGCAGGCACTGCGCGCGGGTAAAATCGATTTGGGCACCTCGGCTTTTGTCGCCAAGGATGGGTTGGGAATTAATCTCGAGCTTGGCGACGGCACACTCATCCACGTCTCTGGCGAGCGACTGCGTCGCTGGGTGCGTCCCTTGGTCGAACTCAATCTGCGCGGGTTAAACAAAGAAGCGCAACTTGTGATGCCCGGCATCACCGCCATCGATTTGGCGGGCGACCTTCCCGAGCGCTACCTCGATTCGAAAGCCCTAGAAGTGGTTCGCAGCCACATTGCCGCACTACTCGATTTGCGCCCGATGGTGCCAGTAAAGTCGTTTGTCGGCGAGCTTCGCAACTACCAATGCCAGGGCCTGGCCTGGTTGCGATTTTTGCACGATGACGGCTACGGCGGCCTCTTGGCCGATGACATGGGGCTTGGCAAGACAGTCCAGCTCTTGGCATTTCTCGAAGGGCTGCGCGCCGGCCGCAAACTCTCTGCAAAGGCGCCGGCTCTGGTTGTCGCGCCCAGAAGCGTGGTTGGAAATTGGCACGCCGAGGCCGGTCGCTTCACGCCAAAGCTGCGCTCAAAAATTCACCTTGGCGCCGATCGGGTAAAGGACATCGAAGGGCTTTGCTCGGCGCCGCTCCTCGTCACCTCCTATCAAACGCTGCTGCGCGATATCGAGCTCTTCTTAGAGGTGCCTTTCACAACGGTTATCTTCGACGAGGCCCAGGCGCTAAAGAACCCAGATACAAAACTTCGCCGGGCCGTGACACGTCTAAAGGCCAAGAGCCGATTTTGTGTCACGGGCACGCCGGTAGAAAATCACCTAGGCGAGCTCTGGTCACAAATCGATCTCGCGATGCCTGGCATTCTTGGCAATCGCAATACCTTCTCGGTGGCCTTTCGCAAGCCTATTGAGAAACACGGAGACAGCCGCGCTCTCGAGCTTATGCGCCAGCGCATTCGGCCCTTCATGCTTCGGCGAACCAAGGGTGATGTGGACATCGACTTGCCCGAGAAAACCGAGATTGTCGAACGGGTACCTCTGGGAACCGCGCAGCGCGACCTCTACGAGAGCTTGCGGCTTATCCTCGACAAGAAAGTTCGCGACGCACTTGCCGAGCGCGGAGTCTCTGGCTCCTCCCTCATCATTCTCGATGCACTCACGCGCTTGCGCCAGTGCTGCTGCGATGCTCGCTTGGTCAAGACGGCCGAAGCCAAGAAGGTCAAAACCTCGGCCAAGCTGGAGCGGCTTATGACCATGCTCGCCGAATTAAAGGAGGCTGGGCGCTGCACCTTGGTGTTTTCCCAATTCACCAGCATGCTTTCGATCATCGAAGGCGAGTGCAAGGCGGCGGGCATTGGCTACGTAAAACTCACCGGGCAAACCGTAAAGCGCGAAGCGGTCATCGAGAAGTTTCAGTCTGGCGAGGTGCCTGTCTTTCTCATTAGTCTCAAGGCTGGCGGCGTTGGGCTAAACCTCACCCAGGCCGATACGGTTATTCACTACGACCCTTGGTGGAACCCTGCCGCCGAAAACCAAGCGACCGATCGCGCACACCGCATTGGCCAAACGAAGAACGTCATGGTTTACAAGCTGGTCGCCGAGGCAACGCTCGAAGAGCAGATTCTCGTCATGCAAAAGCAAAAGCAAAAGCTCACCGATTCGGCGCTAAAGGAGGGCGGCTTAACGCACCTCGGTGCCGAAGATTTGAATGCGCTCTTTCAGAGCCTCTAGCGATGTCGCCTCTAGCGATGTCGCCTCTAGCGATGTCGCCTCTAGCGAGTAAACCGCTAGTCGGGCGCAATCATTTGCAGCAGTTCGACACTGGCCAGGTCCATCGCCTGGTCCGCCGATGTGTCCTGGCACTTCACGTGTACTTGCCCAACATGCGCTGGCATCTTCTGCGCGTCTGGATCCCAATACACCGCGCGATTTTCGCTAGCAGACAAACTCGCAATGTCGATCGTGACTCGGAGGGGCCCGAGAAATATCGAGCATTGACCAACTCCGCTACTTTGAGGCGATTTGCGCAAGTTGAAGACAACAAGACGATGGCCAGGGGAGAACTCTTGTAGCGCCTCAAAGACGAGCTCACTTTGCTCGGAGGCTGGAGCGCGCAGCCAGTTCATCGCAACGGGCATGCCATCGGTCAGTACTACATGTTTTGTCGTGTGTCGGCGCAGCATCGCGCGCGTCTTCTCGGGCTCAACTTCCGAGGACTGCTTCGTCGCGACAAGCTTGGCAAGCGCCGCGGCGGCGTTGGCGCTACCAAGCTCGATGATGCTCTTAATCGCTTCCACGCGGATCGGCTCCCAATTGCTTAAGGCCATCTCACTGAGAGGAGCAACCGGCAGGTCGCTACTCGCGCGCCCCAGCGCTTTGATGATGAGGTAGACGCTGTGCTTCTCTTTTGCAACGGAGGTCGCGTAGATGGCCAAGAGGTACGCTATGTCATCGTCGGTTGGTTCTTCACCAACACACCCAATAAGGGTCCGCACCGTTTCCACGGGAAGCTTCTTAAGCGACTCAGGGCTTGCGAAACGGCTGCGAATACCCTCGCTAGTTTTCGCGGCGCCCACCCGATCGCAAAGCGCAACGACGGCGACGCCGGCAACCAAGTCACTCTTGTTCCCAGTGAGTTCTCGCAGCGCGTCTTCGGAGGGCGGCTTGGTGCTCTCGGTAACGATCAACAGAGCCTCGGCGCGCGCGTGCTCTGCCACTTCTTCGGAGATCGCGATGGAGAGAAGGCTCTCGCCTGGCATTCGATCGCGTTTGCTAAGCGAGCGAGCCGCAAGCCGCTGCAATGTCGCCGGCAGCTTCTTCATGCTCACAAGTTGGCGCAGTTTATTGGTCGCTGCCTCGTCTTTAACTTCGCCCAAGATGCGAACCAAGTGAGCGGCCTCTCGCGATTTCGGTTGGTCGACAATGCGCGAATACGCCGCCTCCAACGCGTCTTCGCCGCCGGTGCGAAGTGCGGTAGCAAGCGGCGTATCCGCCGCCTTTAGACTCTCCTGAGCAAACCAGCCAAGTCGCCGCCCACCTTCGTAGCGTTGCTCCCGAGCATGGCGAAGTTTTCCCGGGTGCTGCGAAGCGAGGTTTCGCGTTTCTCCCGGATCATCGACAAGCGAGTACAGCTCTACGCTTCCGGTTTGAAGATCTTCGATGAGTTTCATCTCGCCATCAAAGGTCGCGATTCGCCGCACAAAGCTCGCACCTTTGTCATGCTCGTTGTACTGAATCACCAGCACCGGCCGAGTTGGCGACTGCAAGACGCCGTTTGCCCAAAGCGGACGACCTTCTTGGGGCATGCTCCAACCGCAGCCATTGAGGGCGAGAAGGGTCGGGGCCACATCGACTAGACTCACTCGCTCAGTTCGGATTTGTGGTGCAATTGTCGGCCCTGCAACGATCAGCGGAACCCGCACCATCTCGTCGTAGAGCGAGGTTCCGTGGGCCATGAGTCCGTGCTCGTAGAAGGCCTCTGCGTGATCTGCTGTGATTGCGATGATCGTGCGATCCGAACGGCCAGCGTTGGCAACAGCATCGATGATGCGGCCAATGTGATGGTCCACGTAGGCGACCTCGGAGTCGTACTTGTCGACCATGCTGTCACCAAAGTCAAACCCCGCATGTTTGCTGTAGGTGAGATGGGGCTCTAGCAGATGGTGATAGATAAAGAACGGTTGTTCGGGGTTCTCCTCAATCTTTGCGATCACACCGTTGGCAAACTCGTCGGCGTTCTTTGCCTTGGCTGTCACTGTGAAGCCGAGCTTCTTTGGGGAGGTTCCGGTAAAGACCCGTTGTGCCACGCTGCCAAAGGGCTGGTAGCTAATGGTCTCGTAGCCAAGTCGACCGAACTCAGTTGCCAATGTCGAGCTCACCTCCCCGCTCTCGCGCAATGCCAATGCACTGCTACCGGAGATAAGCGGCACAAGCGAAGTACTCGTAGAAGGGCTTGGCGAGTAGGCCGAGGGATAGACAAGACTGCGTTCGGCGAGAGCATCGATGTTTGGCACAACCTGGCGCTGGGGTTGGCTAACCGCTAAGCGATCCGCGCGCAGTGAGTCGACACTGATGAGAATCACATCGTAGTTGTTTCCGCCGTGCTCTGAGCAGGGAGCTAGGGGCCGAGTTCCATACTCGTGGTCGACAGCAAAGTCGTATCGAACAATTCGATTGGCAGCATCGTGCTGCTGGATTCGAACCCGATGAAACATGACTTGCCGAACGAGTTGCGCGTCTCGAAAGGCGAGGAAGCGCGAAGTGTGGTCAAGAGGCAATGCAAAACCAAGGACTACAAAGCCCATGGCTGCCAGGGCTACGGCAATTTGGCGTCGTTTGTCGTGAAGCATTTGCTTGCAGACGAGTAAATACGCCGCATGCACCCCCACCAAGGCAAGTACGAGCATGTAGGCGTGAGCCAAGTGATAGCTATTGGGGTAGAGAAATCCCGATCCGTAGGCGATGCAGGCGAGTACGAGAAAGCACGCGGCAACACCACGAGAAACCCGAGTGGACGATTGCCGTTGCACGCGATCGTAGAGCCACTGACACGCGAAGAGCCCTGCGCTCCCCGCGAGGGAAAGCCCCACAACCACGGGTAGATGCCATTTGGAGCCCGAGATGCCAGGCCCTTTGCCCAGCCCAATTGCAACAAAAATCCACAAAACTGCGAGCAGTAGAGCCGGGCTTGCGAAGAGCAGCAGCCACCGGGGGCCAAGTCGATGCCGCTTGGCAATGAGCAGAGCGAGTACGCCGTACCCCAGGCCGACGATAGTGCTGTAGTTGAAGGTTGCGAGCCCGGCCCTTGCGACGAACCGCAGCATTCCGCTGGCGTTTGCGTTGGAAAAAAGCACTGCGGTGTCGGCGACGGCAAGGCACCACGCCGCAGCAATCGAACCCAAGAGTGCCTGGAACCAAACCGGTTCTAGGTGTCGAGCTGAGTCGCGGTCGGTCACGGTGCATCGATACTATCGGCGCACCTAGCGTGTGCGCAACCACTGAGCGGGGCGTGGCACTAAGAGTTTTCCCTTTCTTTGGGCATCGCCCGCGGCGCCATCGAACGTCTCCGTGTAGCGACGGGGGTGACGACCGAACATCGCCGGGGAAGCGCTGAGCGCAATACTCTCAGGCATTCGTTGGCGACAGGGCGTTTTCTTGCCGCTTTGGTATTTGAGACGCTCTCGAGCGAGTTATCCTTCTCGCCACCGATGAAGACGTTGATACCGAACTGTTGGGAGCCGACTGCCGAAGGTGTGGCAGTTGCATCAATCCTCCAACACGATGTGCACCCCGAAGGTCTCGACTTCGAGCGCGTGCGCTTTACCACCGAGGCTCCCTTTGCGCTTCGCAGCGATTCCGGCACGCTGCTCTCGGTTCTATCGGGGCGGCTCGAACTCGGTACCGCCGAACACGAGTTGCTGATGCTCGAAGCAGGGACACACGTGTACTTGCCCCCAAACAGCCAGCCTCGCCTGCGAGGGCATGCCGGCACCAACATTCTCTACGCCTCTTCGCCCACCGCCGATCGCGCACGCGGCTCGCGAATGATGGTTCGAAGCGATCGCTTCATCGCAGGATGTGCAGTTCCGCAGCGTTCTCTTCGGTGGATTCTCACTCCGCAATACCTAAGTCGACGCGCTTTCCTGCATCACGATCAAACACTCATCTCGCCCCGCGGCGAACCGCTTTCGTGGTTTCACACGACGATGTTTGATGCTCATGGCCTGCCGGTAAACGACGAAGGCTCGGCCGTGTTTAAGATGTCCTACAATCATCGAACCGAGCCAAACGTTTGCTACGACGTGCAGGGCACGGCTCAAGTGCGAATGGCGCAGCACCCGTACTCCGAGGCTAAATGGGGCCCGTGGCAATCGCTTTCAAGCGAAGCGACCTATCACCTATGTGAAGATGTGCACGATGCCGAGATGACCATTGCCAATGGCAAAGAGGGGCCAAGGCGCAACAAGCACGAAGTGCAAATTGTCGACGGTCACGTCTCGCTGATGTGCATGCACAACCCTGGATGCACCGGAGCTGAGCGGCATTCGGAAGGCGAGTACAGCGGCTATGGCGACTTGGCGGATGTCTTGGGAACGGCGGCGTATCGCGAGCATCTAGATCGCCTGGTGCCATTGGATGCGGTAGTCGATTCGCTCTCCCTCGCTGTCGCGATGGGCAACGATCCCACTCGCGCACCCGAGTGGTCGCAATACCAAGAAGGGCTGGCCTGTCAGCGAGCGGTGGAGGCAGATCTGCTTGAAAGTCTGCGAGCCGAGGGCCATGGGCGGGAGCAGATCCTGGCGTCTTGGGTCCTGGGGAGTGGCTAGGTCTTTAGCCCCACCGCAACCAAAGTGTTGCACCGCGTTACTAGTAATATTAGATGATTAGCCGGTTACTGCTACTGGTGCGATTCTTGCTGAATCTACCAGTATCTTGTCGATGTTCTCCAAGCTCCCCACCTCAAAAGCCCGTTTGCTCTCGGGGCTTTCCATCGCAACCTGCCTCGCTCTCACAGCGGCGGCACCCAGCGAAGCGGTTGCCCAGCACGATGTTCGGGTCTTCTTGGCGGAAAGTGGCGTGGAGTTTATCGAGGACAACGCCCCGGCCGCCGTGCCCGCATTTTTCGAGCTACCAACGATTGCTCAGTCCTTCAGCTGCATGGACTTTGAGCAGAGCAATACCACGGTCAACATGGGCATTGACCGCCTCGACATTGTCATGCCTTCGCAGGATCTCATTGTCGTCGACCTCGACTTCAACATCGCCGCGAATGGTGAGCTTTTTGCTGATGACCTTTACGGATGTTTTGGTTCGGCAACCTGCCAAGACTCGATGAACCTCGAGAGGGGAACGGCTCTACTTCAATTCGATGTAGCGATTGTTGGCGGCGAAGCGCGGGTCACCACGCGAGACATCGATTTTAATGTCAATCCAGACGAGTTCGACTTTGTCTTAGACGAGTGCGGCTTTACAGGCAGTGCACTAACAACCGCAATTGGCTTCACCGAAGGTTGGATTCTCGACTACATCGAAGGAAAGATCATTACCATCGCCGAAGACAACTTGGCACCACTGCTCGAGCAGACCCTCGCGGGCTTGGGCATGGAGAGCAACTATGTTCACGCTTCTGTCGAAGACCTCTACTTTCCCAATGACGGCGTAAGCGTAACCATCGATTCTGGGTTTCCCTACACCACCGTCGCAGCCAAGTGCATGGAGGCGTACGACAAACCACGCCCTAGCCGTGTAACAGGCGCTTCGGTCCCCGACATCCAAGCTGGTGGCAGCGATGTCAATATGGCCGTTAACTTTGGCCTCCTAAATGATGCTCTCTACGCTGCTTGGCGCACCGGTGTTTTCTGCCTAACCGACAAGCACATTGCTGGGCTCGGCGTCGAAGTCGACCTCCGCATGCTTGGCGCAATGATGCCAGGCTTTCCTGCCGGAACAGAATTCTCCCTAGAACTCAACTTCACCGACTACCCGCAGATTCGCGGCGCAGGTACAGACGAGTCTAGCCTTACGTTGGCGATCGAGGGCATCGAACTGCAGCTTCACGGCGACCGTCCCGACGGATCGCGAAACACCCTTGCTGCAGAACTTAGCCTCGAGGCAACCGCAAAGCTCGGCATCAGCCCCGGTAGCAACGCAATCTACGCGCAGCTCGCCGGCGTCGAAGTCACCCACATGAGACTTAGTGACGAGCGAGATGCAACCGGTGCCGGTTTCGACGTCGCACGCATCGAGCAGCTTCTCGACCAGGCAATTCTTCCAAACATGCTTCACGAAATGGGCCCGATTCCTATTACCGGGCCGGTCTTCGAAGTTTCAAACTACGCGATTCTCCTGCGCAGCATCAAAACCAATAAGGCCTATGCCTCCGCTGGCGTCGACCTCTTCGCCATCCCAGAAAACGATACCGGCGCTCCCGATACAACCATTGTCGACGCTCCTGCGCTTGGCAATGCAAAGAGCGCGGTGATTCGCGTTGGCGGAACCGATGCCGAGATTCCAAGCGAGCTTCTCAAGTACCAAGTGACCGTGAACGGCGAGGTTCGCGAGCCAACCTTCATTCGCGATATCAAGGTTGGTGCGGCCGGCTTCACAAACACCTACGACGTAACGGTTGCTGCCATCGACCTTGCGGGAAATATCGATTCTAGTCCTGTTACTGCAACCATGCTCGTCGATGGCATTGTGCCCTTTGTGGCAGTGCAGGGCGCTCGCAGCCGAGACGCTGACGAAGGGCCGACCGAAGTTCGCTGGAACATGAGCGACGATAGTACTGCTTCGGAGGTGCTGCGTACGCGCCTCGAAATCTACGAGCTTAAAGATCCAGCCGATGCTCTCTCGGCGCAGCTTGTCGAAACCCAAGAACTCGCTTTGGGTGCCACAAGCGCCATGGTCGACCTTGAGAAAGCCGGCGGCCTGTACCGAGTTGAAGTTCATGTCGTCGACGAAGCCGGCAACGACTCGCGCTCGTCGCTCTTGCTAAGCAGTGCGACAGCTGGCGGTTGCTCGACTGGCGGCACAAGTGGCAGTGGCAGTGCAGCACTGCTCTTGCTGGCCCTAGGTTTGGTGTGGCGCCGTCGCCGCGCTCTGTAGCCCCTGCGTCACCTCAAGCACTCCTCGCCAGGACACTTCGCAAGCCGGCGATTTCGGCTCTCTACCCTTCGCAATGAGCGATTGGATCTTGGCGAAAGCTGAGTACACTGCCGCCGTGCAACGACTTGCTGGAATCGCGCTTCTCTTCTTTGCAGCCGCCGCCTGTGGTGGCGATGACACCAAAGGCGATGCGGTCGATGCCGCGTCCACCGCTGAGGCGGACGCCTCTTCGGCAAGCCCCGACGCGTCGGCCTCCGCTGTCGACGCAGGCATCTCGCTCGTCGATGCTCAACCATCGGCACCCGATGCAGCTTCGAGCGAGCGCACAACCCTCTCGCCGCAGTTTTGCCCAAGCACGCCCACCGCGCCCGGCCTCTACGAAGGCACCCTCGCTTCCAACCTCAACGATGTCAGCGGTTGTGGCGGGCTCTCCGCCCCTGGCCGCGACGGCGCCGTTCGCCTCGAACTCGCGCCCGGTGCATCGGTCGCCGCAACCCTTCGCCACGATGGCGATGGCATTCTCTACATTCTCGACGCGTGCCCTGTCGTCTCAAGCTGCCTCGACTCCTCGGATGGCAGTATCAGTGGCGCCGAGAGCGTGAGTTACACCAACGATACCGGCGTAACGAACATCGTCTACGTAATTCTCGATAGCGATAGCTTGGGCGGGGCGCAAACCTTTGAACTCGACCTCTCCGTCGCGAACTAGCGGCGGAGGATGTAGCGGCGAGAAACCGCTCGCCGCAGAAAACTAAGTAAAGCTCTCAGTCAGTGAGCTTCTGAAATGCGTCCCAGTCTTGGGCAATCAGATCGATTGAAGCATTCCAAAACTCAGGCTGCTCCAAGTCGACTCCCAGCGTCTTCATGGCAACTTCCTCGGCCGGTGCACTGCCTGTAAAGCGTAGGAGTTCTTCGTAGCGAGGAAGGAAGTTCGGCCCCTCTTTAAGGAATCGCGCAAAGATGCCAAGACTAAAGAGGTAGCCGAAGGTGTAAGGGAAGTTGTAGAAGCTCACCTCGGTAATGTAGAAGTGCAGCTTGGATGCCCAAAACCATGGGTCGAGCGCCAAAGGATCTAGGCTTGCGCCGTAGTTCTTGCGCTGGGCATCAAGCATCAGCTCCTTTAGTGCGTCGACGCTAAGCTCTCCGTCCTTGCGCGCCTCGTAGAGCGCACACTCAAAGTCAAAGCGCATAGGAATGTTAAGCAAAAAGGCACTGCTGTCTTGTAGGCGTTGGTCGAGAATACTGATGCGCTGCTCGCGGGTGGTCTTCGGATCCTTTAGCGCGGCGCTGGTTACAACGTTTTCGGCAAACGTCGACGCAGTCTCGGCCAGTGTCATTGGATATTCCGAAGCCCACGGGCGCATATCTCGCATGAGGTACGAGTGAAAGGTGTGCCCAAGCTCGTGCGCGAGGGTTTGCACGTCGCCCATGCCACCGTTAAAGGTCATAAAGATTCGCGACTGCCCAGTGATTTGCGAACTTGAGCAAAAGCCACCAGGGCGTTTGCCGGCCCTTGGGCTGTAGTCGATCCACTTCTCATCAAAGGCGCGTTTTGACAGCTCGGCAAGTGCCGGATACGAGGCCTCGAAGGCGCCTTGCACTTGGTCGCGCCCTTCATCCCAAGAAACCCGGGCATCCGCGCTGCTTGCGATTGGCGCCATCAGGTCTGAGAATGCCAACCTATCTAGGCCAAGGAGCTTTGCTTTGCGACCAAGATAGGCTTGCGGCAAGTCCTGTCTCGAGCGCACAACGTCAAGCATACAGTCAAGCGTCTTGCGTGTGATGCCTGCATCGAAGAGTGCTGGCTCTAAGAAGTGTTCTACTCCTCGGTGCTTGTAGAGCGTGTGCCGCGTGCCAGAAATTGCATTGAGGCTGGCAGCAACCGTATCGCCAACTCGATCCCAGGCCACGCTTGCGCCATCGAACGCCGCCTTGCGCACAGCCGGGTTGGCATCTTCAAGCAAGCTGCGAGTCATCGATACCGGAAGTGTCTTTGCCTCTTCGCCCGGCACTTCTAGGGAGAATTCTAGTGTCCCCGAAACCTGGTCGTAGAGCCGGCCCCAAGCCGAGAGTCCGTTTACGCTAAGGTCGGCGTTAAGCCCTTCGAGGCTTGACGACATGGACTGGCGCGCAGAACGTCGCAGTCGCCCAATAAAGTAGCCAGCCCCGCTAAGCTCAGCGGTTGCTGCAAGCGATTCAAATACCTTTTGCTCGCAATCGCCGATTGCCGCCCGCGCAGTGACGTAAAGTTTGTCAAGCTCAGCCATGGTGGTGGCCAGGCTCGCCGACTCGCGCTTCACGTTTGCATCCCGCGAGTCTGCTGCTCCAAGACAACCGAGGTATGAGGACAAGTGCCCGGCGCGATTGCTGGTGTCCTCAAGCCGAACGAGAAGCTCTGCCCATGCGTTGCAGCTCGTGGCATCCAGGGCTGGAGCCGCGGGAAGCGCGTTTGCAAGCTCTTCCATATCGCTCGCGAGGGCTTGGCAAAAGTGGTTGTAGTCGTCTTTGCCCACTCCAGAGAAGTACGGACTCATGTCCCAATCTGCGTGGTCTTGTGATTGCTGCGAAGTGTGAGCCATGGTGCGAGCATACATCCGATGTCTGTGGGGCTTGGCCCTCAGCTGTTGCTTTGAACCCCAAGTGCTTGCCACTGAAACATCGGTAGAGCGTTGAAAATACTGCGTGAGCAGGGCCGCCCCACCTGGTCACAGATTCGCATATGATGGTCCTGCATGCGAAGCCACGTTCTGATTGTCCTCTCCGCGCTCACCTTCGGTGCCTCTTCTTTGGCCGAGGCACACATCGCCCAGACATTTCCGGCGCCTCGAACCGAATCGCAGAAGCAGGGCCCGTGCGGGCTTACCGATAGCCCTCGAGGGCCCGAATTGGTTTTCGAGCCAGGAGAGACGATTACCGTTCGGTGGAACGAGACCGTCGAGCATCCTGGTCACTATCGCATCGCGTTCGATATCGACGGCGAGGACTTCCCGCTTCCGAACAATCCCGATGACAACTTTGAGGTGACCTTGGTCGATCAAATTGCTGATCGAAACGTCAACGGTGCCGATCGAACCTATAGCCAAGAGATTACCTTCCCGGATGTCGAGTGTGAGAACTGCACGTTGCAGCTCATCCAGATCATGACTACGAACATTCCCTACAACAGCTTCTACTTTCAGTGTTCGGACATCGCTCTTCGCAGCGGCGGTGGTGGCGGCGATGCCCCGGATGCTGGAGCCAACGGCGGCGGCGGCGAGTCGGATGCCGGTGGCGACGTCACTCAGCCTGCGTCTGGCAGCTGCTCGGCTGGTGGGGCTGCAGGATTGAGTATGGCTCTCATGCTTCTCGGAGCACTCTTGGTGCTGCGAAAGCGCACTAGCCTTCGAGCGGTTCGCGCACCCAGAAACTAATCGCGAGCGGCCCTGCAGCGAGCACAATACTCTGCGGTTGGCCGTGACACGGCACCGCCTCGCTTTGCAGCGATACTGTGGTGCTGTAGGTGCTGCCGCCAAACGCTTTGGCATCGGTATCGAGAATGCGCCGGTAGGTGCCAGGCTCGGGAACGCCGAGGCGATAGTGATCGCGCGGCACCGGCGTGTAGTTCGCCATTGCGATAACGCTCGCGCCTGCGCGGTCTTGACGACGCCACGCCATAACGCATTGATCCCGGTCGCCGGTGTGCAGCCAAGAGAAGCCCTGTGGCTCGCAATCGAGTTCGTGCATGGGCGTGTGCTCCGAGTAAATGCGGTTTAGCGCACCAACCAAGGCCTGCAAGCCTTGCTCGGATTCCCCTTGCAAGGCATCCCAGTCGAGAGACTCATCATGGTTCCACTCGCGCAGTTGCCCAAACTCCATGCCCATAAAGAGCATCTTCTTGCCGGGGGTTCCAAACATCGTTCCAAGCAGCAGGCGCACGTTTGCAAAGCGCTGCCAGGCGTCTCCTGGCATGCGCGAGAGCAGCGAACCTTTGCCGTGAACAACTTCGTCGTGCGAGAGTGGAAGACAGTAATTTTCTGAGAACGCCCACAGCCCTCGCCGAGTAAGATCGTCCTGGTGATGTCGGCGATGAACAGGTTCTCTCGAGAAGTACTCGAGGGTGTCGTGCATCCAGCCCATATCCCACTTCATTCCAAAGCCAAGCCCACCCATCGAAACTGGGCGCGAGACCATCGGAAAGGCCGTGCTCTCTTCGGCGATGGTTTGCACATCGGGAAACTCTCGATAGACGGCGGTATTGAGTTCTTGCAGTAGCGAAACCGCTTCGAGGTTTTCGCGTCCACCGTTCTCATTTGGAAGCCACTCGCCTTCGTTTCGCGAGTAGTCGAGATACAGCATCGAGGCAACGCCGTCGATCCTTAGGGCATCCACGTGATAGTGCTCAAGCCAGAAGAACGCACTCGATAAGAGGAAACTGCGAATCTCGTGGCGCCCGTAGTTAAAAATGTAGGTATTCCAATCCGGGTGAAAGCCCTTGCGCGGATCCGCGTGCTCGTAGAGATGGGTGCCGTCAAAATCTCCCAAACCGTGCGCATCGGTGGGGAAGTGTGCCGGAACCCAATCCAGAATAACACCGAGGCCCGCCTGGTGAAGGCTATCGATGAGAAACATCAAGTCCTGCGGCGAGCCGTAGCGGGCGGTGGCGGCAAAGTAGCCGGTAACTTGGTAGCCCCACGAACCGTAGAACGGATGCTCGGTGACGGGCATTAGCTCAACGTGGGTGAACGCCAGCGCTTTGCAGTGTTTTATAATGCGCGGCGCAAGTTCGCGGTAGCCAAGCTTGGAACCGTCGCTCTTGCGCTGCCACGAACCTAGGTGTAGTTCGTAGATGCTCACCGGCGCATCAAGCGCAATCTTCTGCTTGCGAGTTTTCATCCACGCAGCGTCGTTCCACTCGTACGCAAGCTCGGTAACAACGGATGCGGTCTTTGGCGGCTCCTCGTGGGCAAAGCCCACAGGATCGGCCTTCTCGACGCAAGTACCGTTCTGCGCTTCGATTCGGTACTTGTAGAGCGCACCTGCTTGTACGCCAGGTGCAAAGCCATACCAGATACCACTGTCTCGCACAGGCTCCATGCGAATGCCGGCATCGGTCCAACTACAAAAATCACCAATCACGCGCACGGTTTTTGCGGCTGGAGCCCAAACCGCAAAGTGCGTGCCCGACGCACCGTCTACCTTGCCCGGGTGGGCGCCCAAACGTTCGTAGAGACGACGGGCGGTTCCCTCGTTAAAAAAGTGCAGATGGTCGCTCGAGAAGTAGCTCATGGTCTGGATTCACATTCGGAGTTGCAAGCTCTGTTATGGTGACGGTGAATCTGTCATGGAATCACACGACATGGAACTGTGGCCCGGAAAGGCGTTTCCCTTAGGAGCGCATTTTGATGGGAGTGGCACTAACTTCTCCATCGTTTCGGAAATTGCCGAGCGAGTTGAGCTGTGCCTCTTCGACACAGAAGGTGTTGAGAAACGCATCATTCTTCCCGAGGTCACAGGAAACGTGTGGCACGGCTATCTTCCCGACGTAAAGCCAGGGCAGCTCTACGGCTACCGCGTGCACGGGCCTTTTCAGCCCACGGGAGGCGCTCGGTGCAACCCAAATAAGCTCTTGGTGGATCCGTATGCGCTTGCCATTGATGGGCGCATCGATTGGAATCCAGCGCTCTACGATGAGCATCCAGGCCAAGTGGACGCACCCAATCCAGTGGACAGTGCGCCGTACGTTCCGCGCAGTGTTGTCGTAAATCCCTTCTTCAACTGGGATAGCGATAGGGCGCCGAATACTGCTTGGCATAAGACGGTGATTTACGAAGCGCATCCAAAGGGCTTTTCAATTCTCAACGAGAAAATCCCAGAAAAACTCCGAGGCACGTACGCGGGCCTTGCGCACCCCGCATCGACTTCCTATCTAAAAGATCTTGGCGTTACAGCCATTGAGCTAATGCCGGTGCACCACTTTGTACACGACCATCGGCTCGCCGACCTCGGCCTTCGAAACTACTGGGGCTACAACTCCATCGGCTACTTCGCTCCGCACGACGAATACGCTCCTGCAGGCCCGCCGGGTTCGCAAGTGCAATCCTTTAAAGAGATGGTGCGCGCAATGCACGCGGCCGGCATCGAAGTCATTCTCGATGTCGTCTACAACCACACCGCCGAAGGTGGCAAAGGCGGCCCGACGCTCAGCTTTCGCGGCCTCGATAACGAAACCTATTACCGGCTGGCCGAGCACGATAAACAGCGCTACGTCGATTTTACCGGCTGTGGAAATACCATGAACATGCGGCAGCCGTTTGTTCTGCAACTCATCATGGACTCGCTGCGCTATTGGGTCGAAGAGATGCATGTCGACGGCTTTCGATTTGACTTGGCGTCCGCACTGGCTCGCGAACTTCACGATGTAGATAGGCTCTCGGTCTTTTTCAATATCATTCAGCAGGACCCGGTTCTGCAGCGCGTAAAGCTTATTGCCGAGCCGTGGGACATTGGCGAAGGCGGCTATCAGGTTGGCAATTTCCCTCCTGGTTGGTCGGAGTGGAACGGCAAGTATCGCGACACCACTCGCGACTTTTGGCGCGGAACTGATCGAACGCTTGCCGAGTTTGCGTATCGCTTTACGGGGAGTTCCGACCTTTACGAGAGTTCGAGCCGACGGCCACACGCCAGCATCAATTTCGTAACCAGCCACGACGGCTTTACCTTGCGCGATTTGGTCTCGTACAACGAGAAACACAATCTGGCGAACGGCGAAGATGGCCGCGATGGCGACGCCCACAATCGGTCGTGGAATTGTGGTCACGAAGGCGAAACCAGAGACTCAGAGATTATCTCACTTCGGAAGCGCCAGCAACGCAATTTTCTTTCGACCTTGCTGCTCTCCCAGGGCGTGCCCATGATTCTCGCTGGCGACGAATTGGGACGCGGGCAGGGCGGTAACAATAATCCCTATTGCCAAGACAACGAAATCTCCTGGGTCAACTGGGCCAAGCAAGATGCCGAGTTGCACGCATTCGTCAGTGGGCTAACAGCGCTGCGCGCAGAGCATCCTGTTTTTCGCAGGCGCCGGTGGTTTGAGGGCCGGTCGATTCGAGGCAACGAGGGCCACCCGGACATTGGTTGGTTTCGGCCGAGCGGAACTCGCATGAACGAGGACGACTGGCGAGCTTCGTATGCCAAGGCACTCGGAGTTTTTCTTAACGGCGATGGCATTGCCTCGACCGACAAGCGAGGGGCTGAAGTGGTCGACGATAGCTTCTATGTGATCTTCAACGCAGGGAGTGAGGCTCTGGAGTTTTCCCTGCCCGAAGAGTTGGCGGGGCGAGCATGGCAGTGTGTGCTCAACACAGAAACTGGCCACGTGGGATCGGGCCAAGACCTAAAACCGGCCACCGCGATTTTCGCCTGCTCGCGATCGCTTCAGGTCTATCGCTGCCGGCGCGCTCGATAAAACCCGCTCCAGATGCGTGGGGATCGCCAGGTGTTGAACGCACAAACACGACCTTAAGCTTCTGAAACTAAAGAAGTTTGGCCGGGCTCCAACGCACTCGTTCCCCATCGCTGTGGCTATAGAAGCAATGGGATCCTCAGCCATGAGAAGGCCGTTCAGAGAAAAGCGCGACAAAGGCAGTCTTTATGCGCACTTGCAATTTGCTGCGTGGGGTCTACCATTAGCCTTTGATGGGACGTTTGCAAAACACCGGCGCCGCTTTGGCGATGGCGACACTTCTTGTGTCCTGTGTCCGCTTTGAGTTGGACGGCGAAAGCGACACCGAAGTCGATGTCGGCTCAAGCGCTCTGCGCATTTCAAACGTCAACTCGGTTGTGCTTTGCCCAATCGCCGCAACGGTCGAGCCAGAAGGCAATGTATCCATCGTTTGGGCCGGCTACCCAGCCGACGACGATCGCTTGCAACTAATGCATGCTCGCGTATCCAGCATGGGTGCACTCATTCAAGAGCCTCGCGGTCTGGCACAAATTTCCGACGAACTCGCACTACTCTCGTTGCAGCACGACGGTGGCTCGTTTGAAGTGAACGCCATTGGTCGAGATGCCGAGCAAGCGCTTCGTATCGAATTTTCCGATTCATTCCACGTGCTGGGCGCGTATCGCGACACCCTTGCAGCCGATGAGCGAGATGGTGTCCTCGAAGCCCTCACCGAGGAGCACTGCCAAGAGACAGTGTTCACGTCAGAGGCGCGTTTGCAGATCCGCAGAACGCAAGTTGATGGAGAGTTGCCACTCTTTGTCGAGAGTTTCTCGCTCTAGCAGCCCAGTTGGCCACTAGACTAGCGTCATGAGACTTGCGCATTGCTCTGACCTCCATCTCCTAAGCCTTGAAGGTGCGGGCGTACTCGACTTCGCCAACAAGCGTTGGATTGGTGGATTGAATCTAATCACGAGTCGCGGCCGCCATCACCAGGCTGCGATCTTCGAAGCGATGATCGAAGACCTCAACCAACAAAAGGTTGATCACATTCTGGTTACTGGCGACGTCACGAACTTGGCGCTCGATGAGGAGTTTCGCTTCGCCCGAACCTTCTTTGAGCGTTTCGACCTTGGGCCCGACAAGATTACCGTCATACCCGGTAACCACGATGCCTATGTGCAAAAGGGTGCAAAGCACTTTAAAACGCACTTCCAAGAGTTTTTCGTAAGCGACGAAGCGCATGCCACCGAAGAGAGTTGGCCATGCGTTCGCCGCCGTGGGCCGGTTTCCATTATCGGTCTCTCGACAAGTTTGCAGACACCGTGGTTCACAGCCTATGGCGTGATTGGCGATGAGCAACTTGCTCGTTTGCGAGACGCGCTCATGGCTCCGGAACTTGCCGACACGCTCAGGCTGGTTGCCATTCACCATTCGCCTGCCGAGCCCCGGGCCCGCTCTAGGGTTCGAGGCTTGCGAGATCGCGCCAAACTCTACTCACTTCTCGAAGAAGTCGGGGCCGAGCTCATCCTCCACGGCCACGAGCACCTCGATTTGACCGCCAGCTTGCCAGGCAAGACCGGCGATGTCCCAGTCCGGGGCATACAATCAGGTACTTACGACGCAGGTGATGGTGCGGCTCACAAGCGCGCCCGCTATAGAATCTACGAAATTGCCGATACTTGCGCGACTGGCCAACGGCCAACCATGCTTGGCGAGGAGCTTCGGCTCTGGGACCCGATCAGCAAGACATTTGTGCAAGAAGAGACCGTCGTCCAAGCCGCTTCTGCGACCGCATAAGCGCTCGAAACCCGAGGCCGCATTCTGTAGACTGCCGGCCCCTGCAGGTCAGGGCATTTTCGCCATCGAGTTGGCAGTGAAGAACGTAGGACACGAGCCTCGCTTCCAACTCCTAAAACATGCCCCTTGCCAATGTGGAATCCAAGATCATGAGCACACAAGAAGACGCCAATAAAAAAGCCGCAGACGAGCTGCTAGCCCGCGATGAGAAGTACGTTTTGCGCCCCTGGACGGGAACCAAAGAACCGGTTCCAGTTGTTGAAGGCAAAGGCTGTGTCATTAAGGACGCCTACGGCAACGAGTTCCTCGATTTCACATCGGGCTACTTCGTCAATCAGGCAGGTCACTGTCATCCAAAAGTTGTGGCAGCGGCGACTGCACAACTCTCGAAGATAACCCAGGTCTCAGGTCGGCACACGACGATTCCTGTTATCGACCTCGCCGAGAAGCTGGTTACCTCATCGCCGTCATCGCTTCACAAGGTCTTCTTCACGACCGGCGGATCCGAGTCGAATGAGTTTGCCTTAAAGATGGTGCGTCAGAAGTCTGGCAAGAGCGACATCATGACCATGGAGAATGCCTACCACGGCCTCTCTCTTGGCGTCCTTGGCGGTTGTGCTTCAGAAAAGTACCGAAAGACTGCTGGCATCGAGTTGCAGGACAACTTCGTTCGCGTTCCAACGCCGTACGCCTATCACCACCCAGCCGATTCGGATTGCACAACCTTCTGCCTAGAAGCGACCGAGAAGGCATTTCAGGAAAACCCCAACATTGCAGCGGTCATGGCCGAGCCGATTCAGGCTGTTGGCGGCATCATTCCCACTCAGCAGTATTGGGACGGAATCAGTGCACTGTGTAAGAAGTACGGTGCCTACCTTATTCTCGACGAAATTCAGACCGGCATCGGCCGCACTGGCGCCATGTTCGCCGCCGAACACTACGGCCTAAAACCCGACATTATGACCGTCGGTAAAGGGCTCTCTGGTGGCGTCGGATCGCTTGCCGCCGTCCTGGCTTCCGACGAACTCGTCGAAGGGTTTTACGGCGGAACAACTCCGACGTCTGCTGGCAACGCAGTCTCCGCTGCTGCAGGGCTCGCTCTCATCAGTGTTCTTGAAGAAGAGAATCTCATCGAGAACGCTCTCAAGATGGGTGTCTACTTCACCGAAGCCGTCGCCGCCTTGGACGATCCATGGGTTGGCGACATCCGATTCAAAGGCCTTATTGGTGGCGTCGAGCTGGTCTCGAATCGCCAAACCAAAGAAATCCTCGATAAGGATCTCGTCACCAAGGTTAAAGACGCCTTGTATGACGACGGTATGCTCATCACAACCACAGGGCTCTATGGCAATTGTCTTAGGCTTCAGCCTTCGCTTTGCGTCACCAAGCTTCAACTCGATGCCTTCGTAGCCTCGCTTAAGAAAACGCTCAAGAGCGTGCGCGCCCAGGCGTAGCAGGTCCTAGTCGTATGAACCTCTTTGCGCTTCGCAAGCAGCTCGACAAAGTGCTGCACCCGCTGGTTTCGACCATCACCAAGCTGCCTCTGCACGCCAACCACTGGACGTTGCTTGGCGCCTTTGTGGGTTTGGCCTGTTCGCTTTTCTTTCTCTACGGAATGTGGTGGCCAGGGCTTGGGCTCTTGCTCGGGCGCGGCCTTATTGATCACATCGATGGGTACAAGGCTCGCAATTTCAATCAGCGTTCAACCTTTGGCGCTGTGATGGACGATGTCACTGACCGTTGGGTGCTTGGTATTATCTACGCGGGTGCTTGTCTAAAGCTCAGCTTCGATTTTCCGCATGTCCTCATCGTATTGGGCTTTGGAATCACCGGCTCACTCTCGAACGTCATTGCCAAGCTCAGTATCTACGCCGAGTCTCCGCAGGACCTCTTTCGCGAGCAGGGGAAAATCGGTCACCCCATCGACGTCGTCGGTCTATTTGGGTCTGCCGAATTCATCATCTACTTTGGAATGGGCGTTCTTTGGACCGCAATCCTTGGCGACCTTCGCCCGCTTCTCGCAGGCGTTTGGGCAGTTGCCATCATGTCGCACCTCTCACTCTTCCAGCGAATCATCTTTGCGTGGCAGCGCTATCGCCATGTTGATCCTGGCGCCATCGAGCAACAGGTGGCAGAGAGCTAGTCGTGGGCGGTGACATTATAAATCCAGCAAACGCGATTACCTTTTCGCGCTTCTTCACCCTGCCTCCATTCGTTATGTACATGGAGCAGGGCAAGCCGCAACTGGCGCTGCTTATGGCGCTCTTGTGCGGCTTCATGGATCTCTTCGATGGCATGGCTGCTCGGTATTTCAATTGCAGCTCAGCCTTTGGCGAGTTCTTCGATGCGGCTTCCGACGCTCTCTGCTACGGCTTCATGCTGGGCTACCTGGCTTGGGCTGGGCACATGCCTTGGGTACCAATTGTTGTCATTTGTGGTCTTGGTGCTCTCAATAGCGTGGCTCGCGTTCTCTACGCAAAGCGCATCGGTCGCGCAACAAACTATCGATCGTGGGCCATGGAGCGCTTCGTCGGCTACCTGGCGTACCTCGTCGGATTTGGAACTGCAGGCATCTCGCCCGCATTTTACTCTTGGGCTGGAGTTGGACTGATGGCCTTTATTTTAGTCCACGACCTAAAGCGCATGCTGATTGATCCGGTGCCCGCATGATTGTTTCCAACGCCGTTTTCTTGTGGTTTTGCACCTCGATGGTGCTTGGGCTAGCTGTGATCTGGACGCTTTGGGACGGCAGTCTCATTCGCAAACTCTGGAGCACGCGCAAAGAGAATCACGACGAGTTCTTTGGCGCCCTCATGGGCATTGTCATCATGATCATCGGTGTTACAGGCGTGATTCTGCATCACCAGGCGCTGTGAGTTCGAGCGCTTCGCCATGGCTGAGAACCCGCAGAAGTTCGCTCACGCCACGGCTCGCTGCGAGTTCCTCGATCTTATTGCGAGGAGCGGCTCCGCTGTGAAAGAGGCGCAGGTTCAGCGTGCCCCAGTGCACAGGTACAAGCGTTGTTGCGCCAAGTCGCTCGGCAATGTGAAGAGCGGTTTCGGGGCAAATGTGCACGCCTTTGTCGAGCTTGGTCTTTTTTGCGGCGTAGTACCAAGGCGGAAGCATGCCTCCAATCGGAAGCATCGTGGCGTCAATATCAAAGTCTTTGCCGATCGAGTCGAAGACATCGTACGTCGACATGTCGACATCGCCGGCGTGGTGCACCACAATGCCATTCTTCTGCAAGATGTAGCCAACACAGATGGGCTTGTCCGCACGTTTCCAGCGGCCGTTGTCGTGTCGCGTCTCGACGGCGATAACATCGATGCCGCCGCATTGGAAATGGTCGCCGGGTTCGGCTTCCAAGACTTCGGCAAACCCCAAATTCTCGACAATGGGCTTGGCGCCCTTTGGCACGATCAGCTTGACGGCCTTGTCGAGTTTGGAGAGGGTCCAGCGGTTGAGATGATCGACGTGGGAGTGGGTAATCAAAATCGTTTGGAAAGGGCTCACGCTCTTTGCTCGTCTGCGTCCAAGCGGGTCGATCAAGATTCGGTCCTCTCCAAAAGCCACCAGCGCGCTGGCGTGTCCAAGCCACAAGATTTGGTTGTCGCTAGCCGGACCAATAGAGGAGTCGCTCATACGGGTTCTATAGCATGCGGTCGTCGCCCTTGTCGGCAGGGCGCAAACACCACTCGAGGCACACAGCCGGCGAGGTGGGCATGCTGAAGTTCTTTGCAATCGGTGCTGCGGGAGGTGCGATTACCGGCATTCCGATTGGGCCGGTGAACATTGCCGTCATCGATACCGCGTACCGGCATCACCTCAAGCGCGCGATTGCCGTAGCTCTTGGCGGTGCTCTTGCCGACATGCTCTACGCATTGATCGGGATTCTTTGGTTTGGTCCGCTCGTCAAAGAGCGGCCAGACATTCCGCCGATCCTCTTTGCCTTCAGCGGTGTCGCTCTCATCATCTACGGCATCCTCATTCTCCGCTCTCGCCCCGCCGGTCCACGATCGGAGGATGATGAGTCACAGAACAAAGCCTACTTTTGGAGTGGGCTGGCTTTGGGGTTCGCGCTCATTGTCTTTAATCCAAGCACGCTCCTTGCGTGGGTGGTCTTCTTTGGCACTTGGATGGCCGACGTCGATAGGCTCGACGGCATCGCTGCCGCCGTAGGCATTGGTGTTGGATCGTTTGTGTGGTTTGGCTTCGTCGCGATTTTGGCTAGCAAAGGAAAGAGCTTCTTGCAGGCCAAGGCGATGTTACTCAATCGGGTCATTGGGCTCTTCTTGCTTGGCTTTGGGATTTACTCGATCGGCAAAGCGGCTCACTACTGGCTTAGTTAGTTAGTTTTCGGCTCTTTCCGCTCTTTGGGTTTGGGTTGGCGTTTGCTGGTTTTGTTCGATGTGATGGGGCAGCCTGGGCTGGCGGTCGGGTCCTTGTT